>Ga0307379_10004500_pt1 | contig 19876 bp, 34 predicted proteins | sample UN2MG_FD_202237 | JGI IMG/M metagenome (GOLD analysis project Ga0307379, IMG submission 202237) | Soil microbial communities from Risofladan, Vaasa, Finland - UN-2 | ecosystem: Environmental > Terrestrial > Soil > Coastal area > Acid sulfate soil | place: Finland: Risofladan, Vaasa | collected... | reverse complement strand
AAGGGGGTATATTTAACTTATCTTAACCAACTTTTTTTGTTTTTGTAAATTGGTATATGGGGGTATTGAAGGGTGATATATTGCCAGAATAGAAACGCCTGTCATTGAGCTGATAGAAAACAAAGGGGGCGACGCCCCCCTTGAGCGCCGCCCCTCCATAGTGACAATTACCGGTGTTTACTTCTTAATTTCTTCTGCCCACAGCTGGAGAAACGGGTGAACCTCAAACACTTGCCGGTCGACAAAGAAGGGGTCTTTACTTAGTAACTCCGGCCTGGTATATGTGCCCCCCATGGCCGTACCCAGGAACGCTTCACCGGTCGTTCTGCGACTCCAGCGGAGGAAGTATCCGACCATGGTCAGGGGTTTATCGGCCTTGGCCAGCGGCCCCGGCAGTTCAGTGGCGAGAGTGCGCCGGAAAGAGTGCCAACCGTATCCGGGTCTTTTCTCACCCAGGCCCTTCTTACAGATACGGTCGAACATAGCCGACATTGACGACACGTTATGCACCTTAGGGTGGTACCCCTCGATGTAGGGCATTATCTCTTCCGGGAGGAGGTGCGTCCGCTTTTCACCTCTTTTTGCGGTGTCAATATAGAGGGTATTGTCCATGGCCGTGTCTAAATGGATGGTTCCATACTTGACATCCCGTTTCTTTATCCTGGCTAGCTCGATTCTCCTGGGGGCGAAGATGGTAGCAATTGACAGGTAAAAACGCTCGCCGGAGTCGTAGAGGTCACGCTTCCTGATAAGCAACTCGACCTCCTCCTTTTCGAACCCCGGCGTGAGTCCCTCCGCAGGCTTCTCCGGGCGGTCCTCTTTTTCCAGTGGCCATTTCCAACCGTTGGCCCTATATAGTTTCTCGAGCACAGAAAAAGTTGCTCTTAAGGAGCCATCTTTGATGTTTTGCTCGCGCCGGCGTAGGAAGTACCTGCGCAGGTCCATTTCCGTCGGCGGTACCCGGTCTCCCAGGAAGGCCATGAAGTTATTGGCTCTGGAGAGGTACGAGGTCAGGGTGCTGGGAGCCCGGAGGCGCGGCGATGTCAGTACCAGTTTTAGATTCTCTAAGGCTTCTTCCATATCTGCTTGACACCTCCTTGACGGTTGAGTATACTATCTAATATAGCTTCAGTTTAGCACGAGGGCTGGCAGGTGTCAAGAGGGATAGGGGAGTGTTATAATAAGGCCATGGAAGAGAAGGCGGCCGAGGTTCAGGACCAGCTCCCGGGCCGGGATTCGATCGCCTTGGCGATTGCCTGTTTTGCCCGGGACAATAATCTTAAGATCCACCCTGGCCAGGAAGTCCAGAAGTGGGCGGAGCTGGTCATAAAGAAGGGCGGCTGCCCGTGTGTGCCAGGGCGGTACCAATGCCCCTGCGAGTTTGCCCTGGGGGACATCGAGGAGCTGGGGCGGTGCCGGTGTGGGTTGTTTTGTAATGATGACTATATCAAAGAATACAACCGGCTTGCAACTCCGGAGAAGGGGAAGAAGAAATGGAGCCGAAAGCCAGGCAGGAATTCCTCAAGAAAATTACCATCAACGGCTTCTCAATAGAAGATCTAGGCGACCAGCTGATACTCCGCCCCAGGGGGGCCGAGAGAGAGGCCGAGGTTACCCTCAAGGAAGTAGAGCCGAATGTCTGGAAGGTGCGCGGCGGATCGGGGCGATTTGCCGCATTTTCCTTCGGTAAAAAGCGGACATTTTTCGAGCAATACATTACCCAGTGGGCGACTCTGGCTGTTCTTCAGACTCAGGATTAGCCGGCTGTCCTTCCGTGAGATCCCTAATGGCGATAATCTCGTCTCCGCACTTGGACAGGGTGATATCCTTGGAGTGGTAAATCTGGCAGATCCTTGTCCCTTTCTCGTCCTTGACTAAGGCCGAAGGGAAGTCGACCTGGTCGGGGGCGCCGGCTTCCTCGAGGAGCTTCAGCGCCTCATCCGAGGTCACCTGCAGGACCTCGACCTTGCCCGATGCGATTTCTTTTTCGAGTGCCTTTTTGATCTCTTCGCAGGGCGCGCACTCATCATCGTCCAGGATATAAATTTTCCTCTCTGGGTTAGTCTCCTCCATGTTCTCGCTCATAGTCCTCCTTCCAATTTGGGTGTTCGGCTAGAATTTTCTCCGTGGTAAGGCCTTTCAGGGCTTCCTTCGCTGCCAGGGCCGACTTTGGTACAGGGTGACCGGAATCGGGGTGGACGGTGATGCCGACATTTCCCTTTATGCCGGCCATTGCCTCCCGGACTGCCCGCCGGTAGAGGAATTGCTTTAGTGTGGGGGGCCTTCTCTGGCGGTAATACTCGATTTTCTCGACTTCAATATCTTTTCCCATGCCATCACCCAATGGCATTGTAAATAAGAAAGGCAGCCCTGTCAAGACTGCCTTTCTATTTTTTTACTAATTACCCTTTTGTTCGGGCGGGCTATTTCTTGCCCTTACCGTGCTTCTCTCCTACGCAGGCGGCGGTAGCGGGGACAAGATGGCCGTTATAGACCATGGTACCGGTCCTGCCGGAACATTCGCCCTTCTTTATCGCATAGGCGCGAAGATGAGCCGGCGTTTCACCCTTGGGGAAACTGGGTCGTTTCAGGACCACGATGTCAGGGTTGAACGGGGTGCGGCTGATGGAGACCGAGGGGCTGTTCATTAGGGTCGCAAGATTCGCATAAATTCCAGGCATGGTATCCTCCTTTCCCTTTTTTTCTTTCGCCCCCAGGGTTTAAGCCATTATACAATGGCTTTAGGCGGCTTTACGCCGTCACTTCTCTTAAAACACTAGCACAGGGGGAAAGTCTTGTCAAGGGGGGAGGACGAGGTTTTTCGGGGGCTTTGGTACAGGGCAGGCTTGACACTTTGGGCAGCAGCCAGTTTTATCAAGTGGGCCGCCGCAATACGGGCATCTATCCGCTTTATACATCTCAGGCGCCTCTCTACCGTTCGCCTTAAAATATATCTTTGGCATGGGGAGATTGTCAAGCACTACGCCACACCGGACCAGGGCCACTGAACCTCTAGGCGTGAACCCAATAATCAATGGCTTTCGCGTTCTATCTCTAGATACGTTTGCCCCAAGGGGGAGATCGTCTCCCGGCGACAAATTGAGGGTAATATGGTGTGTAAATGAGGGGGTTGTAAACCAGTGCCGCAGCTTCGAGAGGTTGCCAGTGCTAATCCTCTCGTCAGGGTATCTATAGGGGTTGCCGGCGCTAATTTACTCGCGGGGGTATCTACAGGAGTTGACGGCGCTAATTTACGTTGGCCGCCCCAGGACTTCACCATCGACGATAGTAAGCCCAAGGCCGAGGGCGATACCGGTCTTGAGGCTGTTGATAGCCACTTCCTCAAACGGGGCGTCCATTTGGGACCCGGCCTTCAGCAGCTCCTCGGCGAGCATGCTGCAGTAGTGTTTGAGGATTTCCCCTTCTTCGGCCTGTAGGCTTTCGACCTTGTTATTCCCCGCTTGCAGCCTCTGAGTTATATCGTTGAAGTCAATCATCGGTTACGCCTCCTACCTCTTTAGCCCGGGAATGTTTAACGGAGATTGAGGCGCCGGCATCGGCTGGGCAAAGCCAAGTATGTCACCCTTTAAGTCATACATAACGGCGATAAGGCCGCCAGAGGGCGTTAGATACATATGCTGGCGGCCGGTGGGGGTTGCTGTTTCGTTGATCTGCATCCAATCATGCTTCTTTACCCATTTAGCAACAACCTCTTTTGAAAGAGCTTCCATCGTTCGGTACCTCCGTTTATTTTGGGGTTTATTGCATTGTCCTACGGTTTGTGGGGCTTGTCAAGATAGAGGGCTCATTGTATACTTCGGATAACCGCTGGAGGGTGACAATGCTTGAGCTGTATCAGGACCTTAAGGCCGATGTCCGCCATGACCGCCAGTACCATGTGATTAAAAGCCTCGTCCAGCCGAATGACCCCACGGTCAGGGACGTTGCCCGGGTGCTAGTCGGGGCCGACTGCTTTATTAAGGCTTCCCAGGAGTTTGTAAACTCCTTCACAACCTACAGGAGGGAAATCGGCGACTTCTGGGCCACCCCAGCCGAGACCATGACGCCGCGGTGCCCCGTATGCACCAGCTCCGAAGATCTTGTCCCCTTATCTCTTTACGAAAACCTACAAGAGGTCCACAAATGTACTTTTTGCGGGTGGCGGGGCATCCCCGTTCGTGCGGGGGATTGCGACGACAAGGCCATTTTACTCTGCTCGATTCTGCGAAACTATATGCCCCCGGAGCAGGTCTTTTGCGCTATCGGGCTCTGGACGTCCGGGGGGGAGAGAGAAGGGCATATGTGGGTGGTAACACCTGGGGAGAACGGGCAGGACCGCATTGTGGAAGCCACCGCCTCGCCATCTCAACCGATAAGGGGAAAATACACATACCAAGCGATTTTCAACGACCGCTACGCTTTAGCTACATCGGTGGGGTTGAAAGAGTTTGATTTACACCCGGTTGAGGGCTTTTTCGCAGAGGCTCTAATTTAACAAGGGAGCAAGAGATGAGCAAACGTAGTAAGGCAAAGCAGTTCAAGTCCGGGGTTGAAAACGCAGACGACATCTTCTTCATGCTCACGGGCGCACGCATCAAGAAGGTACTCGGCAACGCAGTGCATATTTTTGGGGAAGAGCTGACCAAGAAAATTCAGGGAGTATTTATCGGGGAAGAGGAACCGGAGCTGCCCCCTGACAGTCCCTATGCAGTGCTGGGGCTTCACCCTGGCGCTCTCGAAGTCGTCATCAAGGGAGCTTATCGGCTCCTGGCCAGAGAATATCATCCTGACACGGGGGAAAAACCCGATCCTGCGAAGTTTCAGAAGGCAACTGAGGCTTACAATGCGATTATGAGGGAACGGCAAGCGGAGTCGAAAGAAAGCTAAAACGGGCTCGTTATTCCTCTAGTTCTATCAAGCGGTCGTTGAGTTCCCTGTAGTGCCCGTCCTCTTCACCGGCAAGATGTTCGTAGAGTTCAGCTGTTACCACTTCCCCCTTGGCTATGGCGTTGTTCGCTCTCTCCCGATACCAGTTAGCGGCGGTGAGCTCCTCCCCCATGCTCTCTCTGAGCCCATCTTTTACGGTGTCTGGCTGCTTATAGGTGAGCGGGTACCGGTGCTGGGCTCTTACAATTTCCTCGGCGATAGACTTGGCCACATCGCTTATTTCGTCTCTTGTGAGCGCCATTATAATTTCACCTCGGCTTTATTTCTCCAGGATGCCCATATCCTCGGCGTACTGGAGGACGCTTTCCTCGAACTGCCGGCCGCTCTTGAAGAAGCCGTCCTCGAACATATTGCGGGCCTCCTGGTCAAACCAGCTTCCGTAGTAATCCCCTGTCTCCTTGTCCTGGATGCCTATGTGGAGGCGGTCCCGCTCCTCCCACTTCACTACGTTGACCTTATCACGGCTTGGCGGCTTCGGGGTGGGATTCATGGCCTGGGGGTTGACCCGCGGGCCGGGCCCCCTTTTCTGCCACATCTTGTTCACCTGGCTGCGCAGCTCGGCGGTGAACAGCTCTCCCTCCGTGCCGAAGATGTTTTGGCACTGCCCTCCCCCTTTATCGTAGATGGCAATACCAGTCGAGGTCCCGGTGAGGGCGAGGGCCAGTATCTCCTTGCCGGCGGCGCCGGCGTGCCTGGCCAGCTCCGAGTGGGGTATTTTAAGGTCTTCTTCCGAAACCAGGCCCTTCAAGTTGTCCCGGAATATTATGGGGGTGGCTTTGTTGAAGCTATCGTGTGTTTGAGCCAGCGTTATGCCGGCACCGACGCAGGTTTGCTCGCACTCAAGAACCTTGGCGGCCATCTGCCTGCCTATGTTTTTCGCTTCTGTTTCCGAAAGTGACATTTTAGTCCTCCCTGTAAAGAGAATATCTTCCCAGCAGGGGCACGACAACGATATTTTCCCCGCTCTTGGTCATACTCCCTGCCCGGAGGAAGGCCTTGCGCTCGTCGGTCTCTTCGCCGACCAGTTTGTACTTCTTGCCTTTAATCCCTAGGTATTCCGGGGGATTGGCTGTATTCGCTTTGACCGGTTCGATGACCGCTAGTTTGAGCGCCGCTAGATCGTCTTGCGCTCCCCACCAGTCCCCCTTGATAATTTTCGATTCGAGAGCGGTATTTAATGTTTTAGCCTCGGACATATCCGCGCCGCAGTCCTGTTCGACAACGGCCAGGATACTTTTCATAAACTGAGGTAGGGGTTGGGACCACCCCGCCCGCCGGGTGGAGAGAACGGCATCCAGTGATAGCAAGGCAGTTTTGGCATCCCACATAGCCAGGCCGCAGCGGCAGCCATGGACTATCCTCTCGGCCGCCTCCTTCCCTATCGCTCTGGCTTCGTCTCCTTTGACTGCCATCTCTTCTCGACCTCCCTCTCGGCTTCGTTGGAAGCAAGTCGCTTCGCTTCTTCCAGGGTTAAGGGTGGCTCCTCCTCGGTCATCATAATCAAAGACGTAGTGCCCATGATTGTCTTGCGGAACGATTTGAACTGAGCGGCCATCCGGGGGTATTCTCCGTCAAACTGGCCGCTGACTATTGACGCTATGGTGAGCTTGGGGCGGTTGGTCTGAATCCACTGGATTATCTCAGTGTAGACGGGGTTGTCGGGTTCCTGGGCGATGAGCTCCTCGGCGGTAGCTTCTAGGCCCAGGGTGTGTTTTGTATCGAGACAGTCGCAGGGCTTCCCGGATATCCTGAGGCCGCCGGAGAGGTCGAGCTCAGCCCGGTACAGCTCTTTCGCCAGGCGCCTTTTCAGCACTCCGGCCGTTTCCTCGCCGGTTGGCAGCGCCGGCCCTTCATAAGCCGCGGGGGTGGGCGTGGCCGCCCGTGGTTGGGTCATGGATCCCCCGAGGATGGTTCGGAGTTCCTGCAGTTTCTTGGTGTTGTCCGGAGGACGCGAAAGCAGACGCTCGAAGGGGATTTTATCAACTACATGAGTGAATACGGATATTACCCTTGATAAACCGCTCATCACAACCTCCCCATTACTCTAAACCGATGGGGGTTATTCTGTCAATCCTTTTATTGCTCTGGGGGCGGCTGCTTAGCTTTTTCTTTCTTACAGAACGGGCACTCAGGATCCTTGTCCGCCTGGTCGGCCGGCACAGGGAAGGACCTTTTACAATCCGGGCAGGTGGCCAGTTTCGTCTTGGCACCATGCTTCGGCCCGTAGTCTCTGGACTCGCCCATCGCCTTTCCCGGGTTTTTTATAAGGTCGATAAAATGAGCTCTCAGCCCGACGATATATACGGCGCCGGCCTCGCCCTGCTCCTGAATCGCCTCCGCCAGGTCGGGGCGGGCCGCAGCAATCGCTTCCATGAACCTGAGCGGGGTAATCCTCTCTATGTGCTCGATGTAATTATTTACTTCTCCTAAGTCAAGGTTATCAAACGCTGGGAAGCGCAGCTCCTTTACCATCTCGACTATATCTTCAACGGTATACTGCTTGAGGTACTCACCGAAACCCTTGATTATTTCATCCCAGTACATCTCGACGAAAAGATTAAATAAGAACTGACCGCCGCCCTTTTTAAGTTTCCCCACCGCTTTATCTAGACTCATTACTCTTTCCCCTCGCCCATTTGAGCCGCCGCCTTACCTACTTTGCCAAGAAGGTCTTTGAATGAACTGGCTATCTCCATCTGAACGGTGTGCTTGTCCTCGTCACGCTTTTGCTGAGACTTATGGTCCTCCAACCTGATGTAGGTTTCAATGTCCAGGATCACAGGGTTGCCGGCGCTGTCTCTGAGCTGAAGCGGAGTCATCCCCACGCCCGTCTGGCTCGCCGGGGCTTGCTTTATAATGACTATTGGCGCCCCAGGGACAAGCTCTTTAACCTCCCCCGATTCACTAACCATGTAGTTTTTACCCGGCAGCTGCTCGGCCTTCTGGTTTACGACTATGGGTTCGCCTGGCTTCAGCTCCTTTAATACCCCCGCCTCTTTATCGAAGAAGTAGGTCATGCCTTGTCTTTCGCCACCCCCCACACCGGGGTTGAATATCACCGGCATGCCCGGCGTTACCTCCTCGGCCTCGTAGCCTTTCTCCCCAGGCTTGATTACATACGATTTCGCTTCCGACGTTTTGCCCTGCAGCTCCTTTGCGATTTTAATGATTTTCTCCATCTGTTCCAGCCCCGACTCGGCGGGGGCAGCCGCGGCCGCCGGCATCCTGGCCCTGCTCGCGGCTCTGATGCGGGCCAGCTCCATGGCATCCTCGTAATCCATGTCTCCTAGCCCCTCACCGATTCGAACGGGCAGGTCTTCCGGCCCGAGGATATAATCTCTCAAACCCTTGGTCTTCTTCCCTTCTTTAGCTCCTGTCTCCGCGGCGCCAGCTATAGCGAACTCCGGGGCGACATTGAGAGGAATAGGCTGGTGGAGGTAAGAGCGCCACGAATGGAACCACCGGCGGGACAGGTCAATCCGGATGCCCATTTCTTTCAGCCCCTCGCCAACCCAGTTGAGGTCTTTGTAGTCACCGCCTTGGAAGATATGGTTTGCTGTCTGGGTGATAAGATCCTTCGGCGTCACCCCTGTGGTCAAGCCTATCTTGATGAAATGCTGGTATTCAGTGGCCCCCAGCTGCTCCTCGCTGAGACCGACCTCGCCTCCCTCCCCTATCTGCAGCGCCTCTTCCCGCCCTGCGGCGGTTAGGGAGTACTCCTTGGCCTCGTTCATCTCGAGTAACTCCCCTTTCAACCACCGGTCGAGCTGGGTCTTGAAGTTACTTAGCGGCTCCCCCAGTTCTTTTGATAAAGTCATGGTGGACATTGGCGCGCTGGCGCCGGCTAGAATAGTTAGAATCTGCTCTTTCCTTGCCATTTCACCCTCCAAAAAATAAAGGCGAGCGCTAAGCGCTCGCCCACTGTAAATCAATTGTATGTTGGCAAACCCGTTTTGTCAACCCCCCGACAACATCAAATTACCCTCTTGACAAAACAGGGGCTTTCCTTTTAGAGTAGTGGGGAGAGGGCGAGCAGTCCCGGGTAACTTCGGGGACGCTCGCCTAGTTGTTTAAAGCTATGAAATTACAGGAAGAGCACTATATAGACGCCGGCGGTTTTCTCTTTGCGCTCTTTATAGGTACGCTGGTCTCTACCTTAATAAGCTATGCCCGCGCAGCCGGAGGGCAGGAAACTGCATCACACAATTCGGGAGGTGAACTATGCTTGGACAAACTGTGGGAGATGAGGAACGGGGATCGGGGGTTCCCCTTAGTGATGTAGAAAGGTTACTGGGGGCATCTCCGGATAACATCACCGGCTACGATACCAGCGAGTTGGCGATCGGGCTTAACAGGATGGAGGCGAGCTTGCCCACCGGCGGGCGGGCCAGGGTCCAGCTCTGCTCCTCGGAGCTGCCCAGCCAGGGAGAGCTCGACACTTTTTACCAGAAAATGTTGGCAATCGGATGCCACGTCACCAGGCCCACGGCCACAATTATAGGGATGGCGCCAACCACCGAATTTATCCTTACCAAAGGTTCTCCGGCCTGGGCGTTGATAATTCCCCTCATCGTCCCGATATTGATTATCGGGCTCGTCACCTTCGGTATCTTCAAACTTGAATCCATTACCAAGACTGTTGTCACTCTTCTACTTGTCACCTTCGGCGGTGTTATCCTTACCGCCGCCATCCTGGCTAAGCCGGCCGAGAGAGTGGCCACATCATATATTACGAGTAGGTCGAGGTAGAGTGAAATGGCTGCTAAAGTAAAAGAGAAGCCCAAAATGGCTGTTAAGACAACCCAGAAGCCCAAAGAGAAGAAGGACTGGATAACCCCGGTCGCCATAGTCGGGGGCGCCGGCATGCTGGGGGTCGGCATTTGGTTCTTCATGAGTAAGAAGGGGGTCGCCGCCGGCTCAGACATAAAGGCGCGTTTCACTTTTGAGTACACCGGCGCCGGCGGGGACTATCTCCTGCAGGTTTCCCTCGGGCATGTGCGGACCTTCATTTTTGACCACATCGAGGGGGCTACCTGGACTCAGGAGGTCGCTCTGGAAGGGCCTGGGGAGTATGAGTTCGATGTCACCTTCGCCCTACCGGATTTTATCGATCCCGGAACCTACGACGCCGAGGCTCTCATTCGTACCGATACCATGGACTGGCTCGAGTACTTCGTAAAAGCAGTAAATAAGAGCGCAGTAATTGTAGCCGAATAAGGAGGGTTACGACAATGATGCCACGAGAAGAAGGTGAAGAACACCCCGTCAATTTCAAGTTCGAAGTGAACGTGATTGTGGGGGATTTTGAAGTTATCAACCTGGACGTATGGGCTCAATATAAGGGCGACAGGGTCACCAAGGTGCCCGCAGGCGCCGACTTCGAGATCCACGCGGATTACCAGATTGAGAATCACAACCCCTCTACGTTTACTCCTATCTGGTCGACATCGATGACCGTCTATGATGAGACCGGCGGTGAGGCCGTCGACTCGGATAACTACGGAGCCCACTACGGCGGCGGGCTGAAAAATGCGCACGACGCCATCAACACGGTGATGCCGGACAGGCCAACGACATACAGGGTTAAGATCATCTGCAACCAGGCAACCAATGCCGGCACACCACCATTGAGCCTCTGGTAAGGAGCGGTAATGGCAGAAGATTGGGTTGTTGTCACCACTACCAAGCTAACTATTAGCGTCGAGGAGCTGCCGGAGTCCACGGCGTGGGTGGTTGTCACCACCGCCAGGCTGTCGGTGGCCGTCGAAGAGGAGGAGGAGCCGCCGGAGGTGGTAGGGTGGGTGGTTGTCACCACCGCCAGGCTATCGGTGGCCGTCGAAGAGGAGGAGGAGCCGCCGGAGGTGACAGGGTGGGTTGTTGTCACCACCGCTTTTCTGTCGATAGAAGTCGGTACCTCAATTCCCGATGGGGGCGAATTTAAGAATCTAGTAGTGACCTACACCCCCGCGTGAAAACTGGGGCGTAAAGGGTCTTGACAAATTAGAGCTTTCCTTTTAGAGTAGTAATACAAGTTGAAGAGGGCGAGCACTCTCGGGGAATTTCTGGGTGCTCGCCCTCTGGTTTTCCGAAGTGCTCGCCGCTCCGCCTCGTAGGTCGAGCGGGGCATTTAATTGAATAACCCCGGGGGGCATACCGAAAGAGTTTTCTTCGGTCCCCCGGGGTTTTCTCTTTCGGGTGCCCCTAAGGGGAATTTCGAGAAGGAGGTCGCAAGGTGATCAAAATACAGGACATAGGTGAAGTTGTCTACGGTGGCGCTGTTCTCACAGCGTCGTGGTGGGACAACAAGCGTATCACGGCTGGCACACTGGCAGACAAAGAGCTCTTTAAGAAAGCATCCTTCTACACCTACCTTGGCATCGGTTTGCCGTCAGCGGTGATAAGTGCTTTCGGGTGGTGGAAGGGAGGCGAAGCCTGGCTGGAGCACATCTCACACGGTTTCTACTATGATCTTCCGCGGTTCATCTTCAGTATCGTCAAGAGCTTGGGGACCACCGGGAGAAACCGCGCCGGCTCCGACGCTGTGGCCGAAGCCAACAGAGTCATCGCCGATGCCAGGAGAGCCAAGCAGCTGGGCGCAGGGCGCCAGGCGAACCGAAGCTACCAAGAGGAGTTCGAGACGGTTGCCCCATTCGCATTCTAGCTTTTAGCTAGAAGTAAAGTACTAAAAAAGGAGTCTGAAGGAGGTATACACTGATGGCTTCAAGAAATTATCTGATTATGTCCGATGACATGACACTGACTGACAAGAAGGAGTACCGGCAGAAAGCCCTGGCTGCCGGTCTGGAGAGATGCGCGATAAAGGGTATCGGCGATATCAAGTCCGACATCCCCGCTCTAGGAGACATCCCTGACAGCAAGAAGGCGCTGCGGGTGAACACGATCCAAGGGTACATAATGTCCGGCGCGTGGCCGAAGTCCATAGACCAGCGCGAGCTGGCTCCCCTGACCGACCTGGTTGTTCCCACCGCTCTTGATATGTGGCTTACAGCTGCTTTGGCCGTGATCGGCACCCCCTACAGCTGCTTCCAGGCAGTCGCGGCTCCTCAGCTTATTCAGGATAAGCTGATGGTCTGCTACGGTATCTCGGTAGAGTCCGTAGGAGTGCCGATGCCAATTTCCCGCGTTATCTTCCGGAGGGGCGGCGCTGCGGGCAACATCCAGGCCCAGTTCGATGCGGAACTTCTGGGAACAAGGCTGCAGCCTGATGCCTTCTTCTCCGAACCCGTGGTGATTGACCCGCTGGATACCTTCGCGATCCAGGTACTATGCAGGAACGCTACCGGTGTGGCCGAAATCGTCCACATCCACAACTTCCTGTTTGAAAGTACCGGTCTCGTCATAGCTTAGTCTAGGCAAGTAACCCGAAAGGGAGAAAGGAGAAAAAGCAATGTCGTTAAAAGGTGAGGTTGACCAACTGTTTCAGTCCTTGGTTGAGTCGGGCAATATCCGTTACCAGGCGCTGCCGGCAGCCGAGGTTCCCTGTGTCGTGGGCGCCTGGGCGCAGCTGTATGCTGCCGCCGCGTCACCAGCCGTACCGCACTGGCTAGTCGGTTTCCAGATGGGCGTGGCCACCGGTATTGTCCTCGAGACGAGCTGGCGGGTAAGCGTGGGTTATGGCGGAGCCGATGGCGCTGCTATCGCCGCAGGTACCGTAGTAGTCACCAACTGGCCCCTGATCGTGATAGGGGCAGCTGCCGCGTCAATGGGCGGAATGCTGACTGGGATGCTCCCGTACCCCGTCCGGATCCCGGTAGACATCGTCGACCCCGGCAGCCGTATGGCCTACTCCGTCGTCGACAACCCCGTCGGTGGTGCTAACAACTCCACATCATTCCGTGTATTTCTGGCAACCGCCGTTGGTAGCTAGAGTTAAACCCGGCCTATAGCCGTAAACTAATCGGGGGGGGCAGGTGCCCCCCCCGCAAAAACTGAATAAGTTTTCTGTAAGACTTTACACTCGATGATAGAGACAGAAAGGAGTGAAGTATGCCTGATCTTTATATTTTCAAAGCCCAAGTCGGGATGTTCGATCCCGTGGCCCTCCAGGACCAAAACGTTGCCATCCACTTCGGTGAGAAAGTCTATTACCGCAAAGTCGATTTTCTCGAGGCTATCCCCCCGTTCCAGTGTATCGATCTCGGGGCGCTGGCCGCCCTTACTCCATCGGGTAAAATAAACATCACCAACCTCGAGATGGCCGATAACGAGTTCGGCCTATTCCGGTGGTACCCGATCGACGATGCCCAGATCCGATTCTACCACCCTGCCGGCGTCGCCAAGTACCAGCTCCGCAACCTGCAGGTCCCTGTTGATATGAATATCCTCTTCCGTGATCCCAACCTCGTCTCCACGGAGATAGCGGTGTGGCAAAACAATCACCCCGCGGCAGAAGCGGTCAACGGCCATGCCTTCGGATTAGGGGGGGTGCGCATAGTTACCCTCGGTTTCCGCTTCCACACCCAGGACCTCGCGAAAGGTAAGGCAGTAAACGACGCGTTGGTGGCTGCACTGAAAAGCGGCAAGGAGCCCTGCACTCATGTCTGGTGCTCCGGCCGACCAATAGGCGATTAAGGGGGAATACGATGTTACTAGCAAATAAAGAAGGAATTGTGGTAACCGGACCAGTAGTGAACATGTTGGCCGCAACGGCGGCCAATGCAGTGGTTGTCTTTAGTGTACCGGTGCTTGCCAACCAGCTCGTTGGCGTCAAGTCGGTGAAGGTCCTCAAGGTTCACCTGTTCAACAACGCTGGGGGCAATACCTGGATATTCTTAGGAAGCGGCATCGCGGGGGTAGGGATACCGGTCCTGATGCCGGCGTTTACTTCCATGAACAATCTTGAGGATGTCTACGACAACCTGCCGGAGGTGGAGTCATTCGCTAATATCACCGCATGGCCGGCGGCCCTGGCGGCCCTCGGAACAATTGATATTCAGCTGGAAGTCGCCATTATTGGTTAAAGGAGGTACCTGATGGCTGAGCAAAACAACCAAGCTGCTAAGGCAGCCGTGGGGGTCAGCGTCGGTGCCGCCGTACTTGCCGCTTTAGCGCTTCTGCAGCGGCCGGCATCAGCTGCCTCTCCGGGAGAAACTGTCGAGATACCTGAGGAGCTGTGGAACTTAATTATCGCCATCGCCCAATCCGCAGACGACATTGACGCTGGGGTTAAAGGCGTAATCGAAGCGTTAGGCAATCTCGCAATCAATGTACAGGGCTTCCCGCCCAACGCCGAGTCCATTACCGCCGTCCGGGTAGAGTGCCAAGTCATTAACCAACCCTACAGGCTCCCGTCTCTCGAAGTCCCCGACGGTATGCCCCTCCATCTTCTGGCCTGGCCGTTAAACCCACCGGCGGGGTTAATCTTTATCGGCCCGTCCGCTTCCGGCTGCTCAAACATGAACCAGTCCTACCCTATGCCCCCAGGGGCAACCAAGGACTATTATGTGAAGAACGCCGAAGCCCTCTGGGTGTGCGCCACTGCCGTGCCGGCATGGGTGGTAGCGACGGCCGAGCAAAGGAGGTCTTAAATGCCTTCAGGCGCATCTTCTCCAAGAGTACAGACCGCGGCGATAGTTGTTGACATCGGCGCCGCCACCGGCGGCGATGCTATATCGATAGTTGACGCACGCAAGAACTGGGCGATCAACCAGTGGACCGGCTATCTGGTCCAGATTTTCAAACTGGGTGGTAGTGAGTATTACTGCCGTATCCTCTCAAACACCGCTAACCAGCTTAACTTCGCCGCTCTGCCAGCCGGCATCGTGGTGTCCCCAGGTGACCTATATACCATCCAGTCGGCCTTTGACCCAGCTGGCGCCAAGTTAATACGCTGGGGGCGGGACGTCGACCCAACCTGGGTTCACGCTGCAGAGGTAATAGCGCCTCTGATAGGAGCTGTCCTGGTTACCCAGGCGGTAACCGCTGGTATGGTCGGTTATATCTACGGCTTCTTCATCGCGTGCACGGAGGCTAACAGCTTCCTGGTTAACTGGACCTCGGCAACAGTCGCCTATTCAAAGAGAATGGTCTTCGGCGCCGGCGGGTCTATGGAAGCCATCGACAACATTGCCTTTAACGAGGGGCTTCCCGCCGATGCGGGTTCAAATATCACCATAACAAATGTCGTTGCAGGTGCAGGTGCCACGGTATATCAAGCTGGCCTGCTCTATGCGGAGATATAATGGGTGGTTTCAGAACTCCGTCAGGCGGAGGCATCAGGCTCCTATCGGAGCTAATTATCGATGCCGATAAAGATTGGGAGGCCATGGGGATTAGCAACATTCGGGAGTTGGCAGCCGGTATGGTCAAAGGTGATCTTGCCATGGCTAACGGGATTATTTTGGCCGCGCTGAACCCTGGGCCGACAGGTTCTATGCTGTTTAGCCAGGGAGCGGGCGCTGACCTTATATGGAGTTATTAAATGGGCGGATTTCAAACACCCGGTGGTGGTGGAATAACAAGGCTGTCACAGCTAATCATAGACGCTGATAAAAACTGGCAGGCTATGGGCATATCCAACCTTAAGGAAGTCGCCCTGGGCATGACTCGGGGAGACTTGGCTGTTCGTAATACGCATGTCCTGGCTAGGCTCGTTCCGGGGTCCATCGGCTACGTACTAACATCAGCTGGCCCGCTTCACATACCAGCCTGGGCGCCTCCAGGAGGAGCTCTTAATTATTACTTCCCAGCCGAGATCTTCGGGAGTCACGACGAGGGGATAGCCCCCGTCGACCAGTCTCACAATAAGAATGCACCTATTACCAGCGACCATAAGCTGGCTTGCGGGGACGCCCCGGCCGATATGATAAAGCAGCTGACCTCTACGATAGTCATGCCCGACGCCGAGGCGATAGTTGCCGTCGACCAATCTCACAACAAGAACTCACCGGTGGCCTGCGACATCTCCATCCTGGTCGACGGGGCTGTATCGGAGACAGCGGCGGCGGCACAGACCGATGAGACAGCGGCTGCCAGAGACGCCGTACTTAACGATATGAACCTCTGCCCGATGACTCCTGCTCTCAATGACAAATACTACCTGGGCTTTGCCAAACAATACAGGCGAGTATATATCAATATCAGCACCCCCGGGTCGGGTAACTGGACCAACCAAACTTTTTACTGGAACGGGGCCTGGAACGCTGCCCCAGCTGAGGACGACCAGACGGGATCGTTCATAACCCCCGGCACAAACCGCATCGACTTTAACATGCCGGGGGACTGGGCGCTCAGCGTTATCCAGGGGATGAACCTGTACTGGATAAAAATAGAAACCATCGCTTATGTTAATCAGGTGACAGCACCGCTGGGGGCACAAGCGTGGGCCTGCCCCGTAGCGTAAGGAGGAAATATGACACACGAAATTAAAGCGAAGTCAGCCCTGAAGGTTATCAGGCCTGAGAAGGTAAAGACGCTTCTCTTGCCCGGTGAGGTCGGCGCTACCATCGAGCTTATCGTCAAAGATAGGAACGGGAAAATCACTGACCACCGTGGCCCGATGAGGTCGAGGAGTTTCGTCAAGCAGTTCCTGGAGCTGCTCTGGATACAGACAAACCAGCTTGATGAAATAGGTCCCTATGATGTGCGAGATACGGGGAATGTCCTTCGGGCTATTTGTGAGAGCGGATTTTCCTTCGGCTGTAATGCGGGGGCTGGGGTGGTGACCCACGGAGTTATGGTCGGCACAGGAAATACCGCCCCCACGATAAATGATTATGTCATGGAGACACTTATTGCCCACGGCGTCGCCGCCGGCCAGCTCCAGTACGGGGCGGTGGCCTTCGGAGCACCGGCCAGCGATGCTACCACCTCGAGATTTACTATCACCAGGGACTTCTCCAACGGCAGCGGCGGGGCGATTACCGTCAATGAAATCGGGCTCTATGTTATGGGCTATGACCCCAACATCACCTACTACTTTATGACCATCAGGGATGTAATTGGCGGAGGTATAGCCATTCCCAACGGGCAGACCCTGACGGTCAACTATCAGCCGCAAGCAGCGATATAAGGAGGGTACTATGTTAACAGCGAGATTAACTTTAGAGAGATTCGGCAAAGACGGTAGGCTGCTTGAGAAAAAGGAACAGCCCTCCAGGAGCTTCCTCTTCCAGTTCATCGAGCTACTCTATGTTGCCCATGCCCAGATAACAGCTGGCGCACCCTATCCAATGCAGGACATTACCGATGCGGCAAGGAATATAGATAGTGCAACGGAGGGGGCAGGAAACTACCGAGGCGCCAAATGCAATCTAAGAATTGGCTCTCCTGGCGGGCTTTCCGGGGCATGGTGCTGGTCGGGGGCCAACCCTGCGTCTTTTGTAAATATAATAAAACCGTCTGCGAACGTAGGTATTGTCGTCGGCTCAGGAGTAGGCGCAGTCGTCCCCACCAATTACGCCCTCGGAACTAAGATAGCCCACGGAGACGGCGCGGGAGAATTGGAATATGGCGGCTGCGAGCTGATTGGCCTGACCCTCGCCGACCCCAACGGCCAGTTTACCATCAGGCGCTATTTAACCAACAGCAGCGGTGGAAACGTCACGGTGCAGGAGGTGGGCATCTATTCACCTGGGGGGAATGGAACACTCGACTCATCTTTTGTCTTTGCTATCGCCCGTGATATTACGGGCGCCGTCGTCGTGGCCGATACCGAGTTGCTGAGGGTAACCTACGCGATTCAGATAACGGTGTAGGAAGATGGATAGAAAGGAGGTTCTTTGGTGGTAGGCGAAAAAGACCTTATCGCAAGAATTAAAAAGAGCCTGATCGCTAAGGCGGAGAAAGACCCGAGTTGGACGCTCTTCCTGGGGAAGGAACAGCTCTCTGCGGCTGATCTGCTCAAAAGGCTTGATAAGGACAAAGCCCTGAGGAAGATGGTGATAGAGAGTTCTTTCGCGCTCGCCATAGAAATGTGGAACAACGAAGGGAGACATAAAGTTGAAGGCAATTCTGGTTCGACCTAATTTTGATTCGGCTACCGAGCATACCTTCGCCTTCGCTGAGGACATATTATCCCAGTGCCGGGAAGCCGGCATTGACGTTGTCGAGCTGGCCGATGGCGAGGCGGTGAAGAAAAGGGTTGAAGAGGAGCTGAAAAAGGGAACTGACCTTTTTATCTTTTATGATCACGGAAGCGAAGACGCTCTCATTGGGCAGGATGAGAAACCGGTCATTGACCTGAGTAATGTCAGCAGTCTGAAGGATAAGGAAGTATATACCCTGGCCTGTCTCAGCGCCGATAAGCTGGGCGCCGCGGTGTGGGCCCAGGGAGGGAAGTACTGGGGTTATACTGAAGTGGTAGGTTTCACCACCGATGCCCTCCCGGAGTTCGGCCAGGCGTTCAATTGCGGTTTCTGCTACCTGTTTATCGATGGGCTAGAACACACGCAGGCGCTTGACCTGGCTAAGGAAACTTTCGACCAGCTAGCACTTGACCTTCTGTCAAAAGGTAATATCATAGCGGCAATCTTCATGAGACAGAATAAGGAGAGCCTGGTTTCTTTACACCCGGGAAATGAGCCCTCCGACGGCGGAGAGGGCGGCGGCTGTTTAATGGGGTTATTCAAGGTACCGATAGCGGTCGTCAGGAGTCTATTCGGCAGGAGATGATGTTATGGCAGAGAAGATAAAGAGGGTAGGGCGGGGGCTACCCGCCGTTATCGTATTAGGCTCGGCGGCGGTTGTTACCGGTTTGGCCTTGTACCTCGTCTCCAGGGTGTCCGCAGCGGGGGCGATATCCCTTACCGCCGGCGCCAACCTGGTTACCTACACCGGTAAGGACCAGTACGCCGGCGACGCCTTTGCCTCGATAATTGATCGCCTGGTGATAGCTTACCACTTGGACCCCGAAACGCAGGAGTGGGAGCAGGTGACCACCGGCACCTTGATGATGTACGGCGAGGAATATAATATTACCGTTTCTGAGGATTGTATCTGGACGTTCTGAAGGGAGGTGTGCGATGGGAAAGGGTAAAAAGGTAGCGATAGCAGCTGGGGTAACCGCCGGCCTGGGGGGCCTTGCCCTCATTCTTCTCAGCCAGCGGGCCGGGGCGGCTCCCCCGGAGGAGCCAGAGGAGCCGGAACCCGGGATGGCCAAACTCTACGGCCGGGTGGTCAACTCCCAGACCGTCCAGGGGATCGCCGGGGTGAAAGTAACCACCACCGGCGCCATAACGCTGACCGACGCAAATGGCGATTACGCCACCATCGAAATACCCCCGGGCAGCTGGGGTGTCCGGTTTGAAAAAGACGGCTACGAAACCAAAGAGCTGACCGTATCCATCGAGGAGGGGAATAACGAGCTCAATGTCCAGCTGGTACCCGTGGGCGGTGAGGAGCCGCCGGCGGAAAATCTTGAGATAACCGACATAACCGTAACCCCGACCGAGCTAACGGACACTGAGTATGAATATAACACTTCCCTCGGTCTCGGCTACTGGGGAGACCTGTTTATCATCAGCACTACCTTCAAAAACCCGTTTGACTTCGATGTTTGGGTCAAACCAGACTTCGCTTTCGGGAAACTAAACGGGGAGGAGTTCGGGTTTCTTGAGGATCAATTACAGGGCTTTGATGCCCAGGATCTAATTTACTTCCGCTTGCTCCTGCAGTCTGAGTATATCGAGGGGGATTATTCCTACACAACCGCCTGGCAAAAACCCTGGGACCCAAGGGGACAAAATACTGGCAGCAATATGGTGTTAGGCATCTATGACCCCGATGGTACACCGCGGTTGGTAGGGGCGGCAGATTACTGGCTCAAGATCCCACCCAAGGGGTCAGTAACGATGGTAAAGGAAGCCCACCTTGGTAGCGGGATCTCGAGCTTGGCGGGGGTTTATGACCTCTGCGTAGCGGGATTGAAGGTTTGGTCCCTGGTCTATGACCCAGGCTATGGGACTGAACG
>Ga0307379_10004498_pt1 | contig 19880 bp, 29 predicted proteins | sample UN2MG_FD_202237 | JGI IMG/M metagenome (GOLD analysis project Ga0307379, IMG submission 202237) | Soil microbial communities from Risofladan, Vaasa, Finland - UN-2 | ecosystem: Environmental > Terrestrial > Soil > Coastal area > Acid sulfate soil | place: Finland: Risofladan, Vaasa | collected... | reverse complement strand
TGCAACAACATCGAAACCAGAAAATATGCTCTTTCGAAGCTTCAAGAAGTTGCAAGAATAGGAACATATTTGTTTACCTTTGTTTCTTACGTAGATAGTTTGCGCGGATGGGGAAAAGGTTTGCAAAAAGCTATACAAAAGTGGTATAACCAACCACTTTCGAAACTAGCTTTTCAGGTTTGTAAATATCCTTCTAGAAGAATAGAAAATGAGCTTCCTTGGACTCATAGAGACCTGCTTCGTAAGATCCATATAAAGCCGGGTTCGGAGAAGCAAAATATAATTTTCAAATATGTAGCGAAAGGACGTGAAGCTTTTTCAGATGAAGAGTGGAATTTGTTACAAACCGACAAAGACCTTCGGTATATTTGGGCGCATGAAGCTGCAAAAGCTTGTGAATCTCCTAAAGATATTGTTCCTCTTATCAAGGAATATGGTCTTGTAAGAGAGAGCATTCCGCCTGAAATTATCAAAAGCAAAACGGTTTATGACCAGTTGGTTATAAATATGCCTGTTACAGCTACTCTAAGAAATCTTGGAGTAATGACAAATGCTGGAACTATTAAGTCATTAAGTAAAGAGACCGATATTGTGGTTGAGCGTCTTACTGATCTAGAGACACTTAGAAAGGGAAGAGTTCATCCGTTGTCGGTTTTGGCGGCTTTGAAAATCTATGCCGCAGGACAAGGTTTCAGAGGTAATTTATCTTGGAAACCTGTAGATCAAATTAAAGACGCTCTTGATAAATGTTTTGATCTGTCTTTTAAGGCGGTGGAACCAACTGGTAAAAGATATTTGCTTGGTGTTGATGTGAGTGGTTCTATGTCATGGGAGGCTATAAGTGGCATAGATTGTCTTTGTCCGGCAGAAGCTGCCGCAGCAATGGCGATGATTATTGCCAGAACAGAACCTAAGTATAAGATTATGGGGTTTTCTCATAAATTTGTTGATTTAGGTATTACGGCCAAGCAAAGTCTGGATACCATTCTTAGAAAGACCAGAAGCATGAACTTCGGTTCTACAGATTGTGCTTTGCCTATGATTTTTGCTAAAGAAAACAATCTAGACGTAGATGTGTTCGTTGTTATCACAGATAACGAGACATATTTCGGGAACCAACATCCGTTCCATGCGTTGCAAGAGTACCGTAGAGTAAGTGGTATAAATGCTAAACTGGCTGTAATTGGGATGACAGCTACACAATTCAGTATAGCAGATCCTGAAGATAATGGAACAATCGACGTTGTGGGCATGGATACTAGTACGCCCAGTATGATTGCAGAGTTTGCTAAAGGAAATATTTGAAAATATTTATTTTCAAAAAAAAGAGGGCAAGTTTATCACTTGTCCTCTTTTTTTTTATTACGGGTGTTATAAAATTTTGTTAAAATAAATAAAGTTAAAAGAAGGAGATAAAAAAAATGATTTGGTTATCTATTTTTATACTGATAGTTTTTTTTCTTTGGTTGATACTTTCTATAATACCTATTTGGCATGTAAAATTTAGGTTCTATAATTCTCCTCGATTTATTGATACTCATGGAAAATTTTCTGCATGGGAAAAATCAGAAGAAACAGGTGGAAAAACTTTGTGGCAAATATTTTTTGGAATAAATAAAAATACAAAATGGCAACAACCATGGCTCGATATATTTCGTTATTGTGGAAATTGCCAATGGAAAGTGACTATATTTTAAGGAGCCCAAATGGAACTTGAAGAAGCCCAAAAGATAGTAGAAGAAAATAATGCCGTTGTTCATCACAACGAAGAATATGACATTTGGGGAGTGAGTTGGGCACCAGGATTCGTTTCTTTCGACACGTTATCCGGAGAAAAGGATAAAGACAGGGCTATGGTAGCTTCTGGTATATTTATCTTGCTTTGGAAGAAAGGTATAACTGCAAGTTTGGCAGAAAAATGTGCTGCTTCGTATGTTCAATGCTATGAAATATAGATCACCGATACGAATTTGGCGATAATATAAATTTAGGAGATTATGAAATGGACGACACTGTTTTTGAGGAATTATTTGTAGATAGCAATGCAGATATATTAGCGAAATACATTATAGAGAATTTTTATGAAGGGGAGAACAGAGAAATAGATTATGATTTTTCTTTAGAAAAGGGGAAGATGAAAGGATCTGGTACTCATGCCAATCTAAGTCTTAAGTTTGACACTAATGATGATTCCCTAGCTAGCAAGATAAGGGATATTTTATGTGATGAAAGGATAGAAGCAACTAAAGAAAGGTCTATTTTATTACGAGATTTTTTAGAATTAACTGGAAACCTTATTATTGGAAAGTATATCAACGATCTTAGAAAAAAGATTAGGGTTGTTGTTTTCGGGGAAGAATGTAGCGAAAAAATGGCTCCTCTTGAAAAAATATTATTTATAGGTTTGGATATTACTGATATCCCTCCAGAAAATAGTATTTTGATGGTCAGAAAAGATATTCCTAAAAACGTTATAGAGGCTAATAAAAAAGGGAGAAAAGAGGAAGCAGATGCTTTGTATAATCCTAGTCATGGCATTTCAGAGGAACTCTTTCGTATATCAAAAATAACTGGAGAAAATTATGAAACGATTATTGCTAGAAAAAAAATAGAAGGTGATCCTAGATATAAACACGTAACAGGTATAGAGACAAAACGATATATTTATGAATGTCAATTGGATTTATATATAGATTTTAGTCTTGTCAAACCGGAAGAAGTCAAATGAAAAATACTAGACAAGAGCAAAAAAGAAAAAGAATACAAAAAAAACGAGAGGAAAATATAAAAATGTCTAAAGACCTTTTACTACAAACATCTATAGAAAAACTTGTCTCTAAAGAGAAAACATTACCTATATTAATGGAAGAACCACTATTGCCACCGGAAGAAGAACATAAAAATTTTAAAGAAGAATTAGAAAAAAGAGCTAAAAGCAGAGCTAAAAAAGACAAACCGTTTATCTCTGATTCTCCTAATTTGAAAATTGTAAAAGAAGGTATCCAAAGATTATGTATTAGAAATAGTCAAAGTCCTGGCGACATCTTGATGTTAACGGCTACAATTCGTGATTTGAATAAGGCATATCCTGGTAAATTTAAAACTGCTGTTAGAACTTCTTGTAAAGAATTATGGGATAACAATCCATATATTTCTGATTTCGATGTAGGCGCAGATGATGTTATAAATATAAAAGCAAATTATCCTTTAATCCATAGAAGCAATACTTCTCCATATCATTTTATACATGGATTTACTCAAGATTTTGAAGAATTATTAAAAGTAAAAATACCTGTGACTGATTTTAAAGCCGATATTTATCTTTCTGATGAAGAGAAATCATGGGTATCTCAGGTGGAAGAGTTAGGGATTAAAGACGATTTTTGGGTATTGGCAGCAGGCGGGAAGTATGACTATACTGCTAAGTGGGCGAATCCCCAAACGTTACAAAAAGTAGTTGATTATTTTAGAGGTGGTATAACATTTGTGCAAATTGGGCAAAAAGACCATTGGCATCCTCCGCTAAAAGGTGTAGTTAATTTAATTGGCAAAACAAACTTGCGACAACTTATTCGTTTAATATATCATTCTGTGGGCGTTCTATGTCCAGTGACTTTTGCGATGCATGCTGCTGCTGGGGTTCCGGTCCCAGAACATAAAATGCGTCCATTAAATAGAGCATGTGTAGTAATTGCCGGAGGAAGAGAACCCATGCAATGGGAAGCGTATCCTCATCATAGATATTTATGCGTAAACGGTTGTCTTCCTTGTTGCGATAATGGAGGATGCTGGAAAAGCAGATGTCAAAAAGTTGGTGACGGAGACGATAAAGATAAAGATAAAAATCTGTGTGAATTTCCTGTAAATATAGGAAAAGATTATAAAACAGGAGATGATTTATTCATTCCGAAGTGTATGAATATGATTACGGCTGATGACATTATAAGAGCTATAGAAATGTATTATGAAGCAGATATGATACGTTATGGAAGTTCTGTCGATTTAATTGATGTGAGCGAGAAATCCCCGTTACTTTAGTATGGGAAGGATGTCAAAGGAGAGTTATTATTAAAATAGGAATATTTTCCAAATTTGAGATGGCAGGCGGATCTGAGTTTAGATCTTGTGAACTTGCTAATGGATTAGTTCGGCAACCAGGAATTTATCCTACAATATTGGTAAAAGGAGATAAATTTCCAGAGAAGTTAAAAAACTTTTTAGATACTAGGATTCCTCGTATTCTAAAGGCGACATCAGAACCTGAATCTTTTTATAAGCAAGATCTTATCATAGTTGTAAATTCTGATTCTAAGGAGTTCAGCACATTAGATTTTTGGGATGGTAAAAGTACATCTAACAATGACGTAGTAGATCTTTCTAAAATAAATAAAATATTTTTCTTATATAATTTTTTAATAAGTCCTTCTCGTCACCTTAATCAGATATCTTGTAGATGCCCTAATATAGGCATTATTACTACGAATAGTAAATTTTTTGAAGAAATAACAAAACAGGATAGATACGAAAACGTAAGATGTTTACCTAGAATTATTTTGGAAAGTCCTATCAATCCAGATTTTGTAGATGTAACAAAGACTTCATCAAAATCTTTGAGAATAGGGATGCATTCTAAAGGACTTGGCAATAAATGGTGTGAAGATATACCTTATGTGATAAATAAATTAAATAAAAAATATCAAAATGAACAACTTAGTTTCTCTTTTATGGGAATGCCGGATTCGGCATCAAAAGAAGTTTTAAAATTGTCTAATGTTGTTGTATACAAAGAGGACCAAATAACGGTTAGGGAATATTTAAATAATTTAGATATTTTTATGTTTTTACCATCTTGGAAGAGAGAAGAGCCCTGGGCCAGGGTTGTGGGGGAAGCGATGATGAGTGGATGTCCTATTGTTGCAACAAATAAAGGCGGGAATAAGGATCAGGTGCTTCACGGCAATAACGGTTTTTTATGTAAAACCAAAGATGATTTTGTTAAATATTTGTGTTATTTATACGAACATAGACAGGATCGAGTTATTATGGGGATTAATTCCAGAAAAACGGCATTGAGAGAATTTAGAACAGACGTTATAATAAATAAATTATTAAATTTTTCAGAGAGTTTTTAATTATGGGTAAAATATGGGACGATTATAATTGGGATTTTTGGGAACCTCAAAAAGAACCATTACCTAAAAAGGCTAAAAAAATAAGAAAAATATCTATTGTTACCACTTGTATGAATAGAACATATGATCTTAAAAAAACATATATACAAAATATATTAGATAATATAGATTATCCTAAAGTAGAATTTGTTCTTTTAAACTATAATAGTAGCGATGACTTAGACGAGTGGGTAAAAAAATATTTATCTGGATGGATTGAAGATGGAGTAGTAAATTATTATAAAACTACAGAGCCTAAATATTATCAAATGGGGCATTCTAGAAATATTGCATATAAAGTTGCTCAAGGAGAAATTGTTAATAATGTAGATGCGGATAATTACACTGGTAGGGGTTTTGTAGATGCCATTAATTTATTAGCAGAGTTAAGTCCAAAAAAAGCCATATTTGCAAAAGGCAAAAAGATGATGCATGGGAGGGTAGGGTTATACAAGAAAGAGTTTTTAGAATTAGGGGGATATGATGAAGATTTTATAGGATACGGATATGATGATCATGATTTGGTAATTAGAGCCATGATGTTCGGATATAAGTTTATGTGGTGGACGGGTGTTCCTAATGGAGATTTTGCTAGAAGGATAAGAACTCCAAGATCTAAAATAACTAAAAATATGTTACATAAAAACTGGAAAGAAACAGAAGATATCAATAAAAAACTCAATTTAGAAAAGATAGAAAGAAAAGAATTTATAGCCAATAAGGGCAAGCATTGGGGAAAAGCTACTCTAATTAAAAATTTTAAAGAAACAATAAAGATATAATGATGAGTTATACTAATGATTTAGAAATTCGTGTGTTTGGATTACGAAGAACAGGCAGTCATGCTATAATTAATTGGTTTGCAAATCAAGCTCCTAAACCAGTACATTTTTTTAGGTCAGTCCCTAATGATGGTGGAGATATATTTTTAACAAGTCGCAAAATAGGTGAAGACAACCCATTATTATGTGGGATATATTACCCTCATGCTAATTATAAAAAAGCTCCAAAAGAAGTTATTGAGCAGGTTAGAGTTATGAATAAAAAAATACTAATCTATAGCTATGAAGACTTTGATTTAAGAAAATTTAACCAAAATAATCGCAGATATTTTAGCGAACTTCCTAAAGATAGAGAGAAAATTATTGGTAAATCAAAGAAGAAATTTGATGTTATTATACTAAGGGATTTTTTAAATTATTCTGCAAGTAGATTATTTTTACATGGGAATAATAAGAAAGATCCCAGACATTTGTTAAAACATGAAAGGTATAATAAAAATAGAAATAACAAAAAGAGATTGCCATTTTTTGAATATTATGAAGGATGGGAAGAAGATTCCAAGAACATAGATGGGTTGATATATATAAACTTTGAAAAATACTGTCAATTGTGGAAGGCATATGCTCAAGAATTTTTAGGAATAACAAATTATTTAGAAAATAAAATATGTATTAATTTTAATCAGTGGTTTTTATCTGAGGAATATAGAAAAAAGATTTCTGAAAAATTTGGTTTTCAATTTGATGATACATTAAAAAATATTATATCTACTGTAGGATCAGGAAGCTCTTTTGATAAGTTTAACTTTGTTGAAAATGCTAACGAAATGAAAGTTTTAGAAAGGTGGAAAATTTTTAGCGGGAATAGGTTAGTAGAAAAAATTTATGAACTAAACAATAATATTATAGAATTAAACAGAAAAATATATGGATAAAAATTATGATATCTAATCAATTAACTATTAAACAAAAACTTGAATATATAAAAATGATTAAAGATAGATCTGAAATACCTATTATATTAAAAGTAATAGGTCTTAATAAAAGGATATGTGAGTTGGGAGTACGATGGGGGAAAAACTTACGGCATTTAGCTATATTTTCCAATGCAGATTTATTAGTAGGGATAGATGCTTGGGATCAAAAAGTAGATCATTTGTGGAAACAAGAACAACATGATAAATGTTATGAATCTGTCCAGAAATTAGTTAAAGATATAAAAAATAGAAAAGATGAAAGTGTAGATACTTTGATATAGTCAAGGAATTCGAGAATGAGAAAAGAATTAATTTTTGTTCTATCTATGTGGAGATCTGGCACCACATGGATTACACCAATTTTAGCCGGAAAAAATGGTAAGTTTTTTGATAGAGAACCTCAAATCCTTCCTTTTATAACCATGTTAAAAAAAACATGTTTAAAAAAAATAAAAAATCTAGATTCTTGGTTGCCACTATGCGATGTTGACAGAAATAATGAAATTCTTCAATTAGGATATAAGTCACAAAAGTTTTTCTTCACATACATAAGAATCTTTTTTGGGACATACGATAAATTTATTGATTATTTCATGGAATTTGTGTTTCAGAATGTAGAGGCAAAAAGAATAGTTGAAAAATCTCCTCAAAATTTATCTCCATTGGTGTTTAATACTGCATTAGAAGTATTTGGCAATAAGCAACACGTAAAACTGGTTTATTTATATAGAGAATTTAAACAATATCTATCATCTATATATTATAAATCTGTTATAAAAAAAAGCAAAAAGTGGCCTTATGGACTTGACTACTTTGCTGATAAGTGGATCAAATGGAATTTAAACGCAACTAACAGCTTACAAAATAAACCAAAAAATCTGTTTGTTATAGAATACACAGATGTAGTAAATAATATAGTAATTCTTGATAATATTATTAATGATAGGCATTTCGGGCGATTGCCTAAGAAAGAAACATTATTAAAATGGGAGAGTTGTCCTGTAAAAAAAGATATACTATTTTTTGAAAAAAAATATATGGATACAATAGAATTTATTATGTCTAACAATAATAAGTACAAGTTTCAGTCAAGCCCTGAAAATATGGAGAAAAAAATAAATGGCTGGTAAAATTCACAGATACGATTGTTATGATATTAGAAAATTTGGTTCCAATTATGTTAGAGGTTTTCTTGATATAGGAGCTAACGTCGGGACGACAACTATTATGGCTAAAATACTTTTTCCAATAGCAAAAATAGTAGCTTTCGAACCGTGTATAGAAACTTATAAAAAATTAGAAACATATGTTGGTGACTGGATGACAAAACAAGATAAGTTGTATAATTTTGCGATGGGGGATGGAACAGATTTGTGTTTTCTAAAAAGATCGAGCAGCGGAATGTATCGTTTTTTATTGGATAATGATATAGAAAAAAAGTGGTGGCCAAAGGATTTCGAGTATTCGATCAAAAGTAAAACTTTGGCTCAAATTTTTGATGAAAATAAAATAGAAGCCCCATATATAATAAAAATAGATACTGAAGGAGGGGAAAGATTTTTATTGCAACAAACAGAAGCAATAGATATAATAAAGGGATCTTTACAAACCATGATAGAAATTCATCCTTCGTTTGGAGGAACTCCAAAACAGTGGGATAAGTGGTTTACTAATTTTTCTGATACACATAAACTTAAAATAGGGATTTGGGAAGGCAAACAAAATAAAGATATTAATCTTAGAAAATATAAATATATTTCGTGTAATAAAATCTCAAAACAGACAAAGCAATATGAACTTGTTAGCAGGAAATGGGAGAAAAGATAAAAAGGTATCTCTATAATACTTTAAGAAATAAAAGGTATCTCTATTTACGTTTCGGGTAAAATGAAAAAATATTTAAATTAAATATGTCTAAAAATCCTTACATCTTAAAAAACGGAAAAGAACACCAGAAATTTACAAAAACTGGTATTTGGAAAGTGAGAACCAAACATAGATATGATATAGGATTATTAAATTCTTTAGTTTTGTTTTTTAAAAATACCAATTTTACGGTTTATGACTTTGGATGTGGTGACGCATCTTATTCCAAAGCTTTAATAGAAAAGGAGATAGATGTAAAATGTTATGATGGCAATCCTAATACGGTAACAATAACTGACGGATTAGGAGAAATATTAGACCTGGTTTCTGATTTCAAATTACCTATTAGAGATTGGGTAATTTGTTTTGAGGTAGGAGAACATATACCAAAAGAGTATGAATCAAAATTTATAGAAAATTTATGCAAACATGCCACTAAAGGAATAATATTGTCATGGTCTATCACAAATCAGGGGGGTAGTGGACATGTAAATTGTCAAGATAATGAATATGTAAAATCGTGTTTAAGAAAACACGGGTTCATTGATAACAAAAAATTAGAAAATATATTTAGAGAAAACATTACAAAAAAAAATAGATATTTTAGAAAAACAATAATGATCTTTGAAAAACAAACTACAGAAAAATTTAGTCCTTTACGTCTTGTTGAAGAATTTAAAAAAGTACAAGATCTACCAAATTTTATTTTTTACCATGTAGGTTTATCTTTACGTAACTTAGAGATAAAAGAAACAGAATGTTGGAAAGGATTACGTTGCCGGCAATATCCTGAAGAATTAGCATCGTTGTTGGAATTCGCAAAAACCAATAATATTACATCTTATCTCGAATTGGGATGTAATACCGGAGGTACTTTGTTAGCATTGGATTCTTATCTAAGATCCAATGGCGTAAATATACAGAGTTTAGGAATAGATAAAAGATATAAACCCTTAAAAGTATACGAAAATTATAACAAAAAATATCCTAATTGTAAAATAATACAACAAGATGCTTTAATTTTTATCCCAAAACATAATTATGATTTGGGATTTATCGATATTGATCATTCCTATGAAACAACTAAAAAAGCATTTGATATTCTAAAAAATAGTTGTAGATTTATAGCTTTTCATAATATATATTGCAAATCATATCCAGGAGTAGGTAAGTTTTGGAATGAGATAAAAGTTTTTTATTTTTCATTGGAAATTTTAAATACAGATAATAGATTTCCAAAACCTCTTGGTATCGGCGTCCTTAAAATGCCTGCAAATAAAATATAAATCCTTAAAAAGAAATGAAGATATAGAGGAAAATAAATGGTATTTGAAAAATTAACAGTAGAACAAAAATTCAAATATATAAACCTAGTCAAACATAGATTAGAGATACCCATCATATTAAAAATAATAGGTCTTAATAATAGAATATGTGAATTAGGAGTCTATCGCGGAAAGAATTTATGGTATTTAGTTATGTTTCCTGATGCCGATTTAGTAGTAGGAATAGATGCTTGGGATCAAAAAATAGATCATTTATGGAAACAAGAAGTACATGATCAAAATTATAATCATGTAATGGAAAAATGCAAAAAGTATAAAAAAATATGTCATAAAATTGATATTAGAATACTTAAGGGAGATCATAGTGTACTCGTAAAAGATTTCGAGGACAAATATTTTGATTATGTGTATATAGATTCGAATCACTCATACGAGTGTGTTAAAAGAGACATAAACCAATGGTATCCTAAAATAAAAGAAGGGGGGATTATCGCTGGACACGATTACTGCAAAAGAACGGTAAAAAGAGATACTGGTACTACGGCTTTCGGAGTGATAGAAGCAGTAGATGAATTTAGAGCAAAAAATAAAATTAATAACTTTTATGTTACTCCATTGTGCCGAAGTTGGATAATAATCAAAGAATGAAGTATTTAGATTTTTTAGGATATAGTAAATGAATAGACAAATTTATATAGATCTTGGGTGCAATAATGGACGTACTGTTAAAGAGTTTATGGAAGGCCATATAAATTACGAAGCATACGGTTTTGATCCTATTGCTTCATACTTCGATAACGAGTTAAGTAACTTGGCTAATAAATATAATTTCTCATATGAAAGTAAAGCTGCGTGGATAGATAATAGCAAAAGAGAATTTAGAATAGGAGGTAAATATAGAGCAGGTTCTTCGATTGTTCCTTTTAAAAGAATAAAAAGAATAGCAAAGACAGAAACAGTAATTTGTTTTGACTTTTCTTCGTGGATTTTAAAAAATTTTGAAAAAAGTGATTATATTTTTCTTAGAATGGATATAGAGGCATCAGAATATTATGTCCTTGATAAAATGATTAAAGATGGTTCTATATATTATATAAACGTTTTAGTTGTAGAATTCCATGCAGGAAGAAAAATAAACGAAGAAGAGAACAAAAATAAAATAAAAAAAATGCACGATAAAATAATATATCAGTTAAACCAAATTGAAAACTTAGAACTGTATTTACATAAAATACACAGTAATCCCTGGCTAAAGAAGATTTAAAATATGGGTAAAATATGGAATGATTATAATTGGGATTTTTGGAACCCTCAAAAAGAACCATTATCCAAAAAAGCTAAAAAAAATAAGAAAATATCTATTTTCACTACATTGGGGAAAAGCTATTTTAAGGATATAGTCAATATATAATAAAAAGAATAACTTATGGCAGATACAATAGGAGATTTAATAGATAAGCTTAGCATAGTTAATTGCAGATTATGGCATTTAGAAGATAGAAGAAGAGAATTAGCAGTTCAAAAAGATAGTGAGGAAATTCATAAAAAAGCTAAAGATATTTCATATAAGATTTTCTCTTCAAATAAAGAACGAAATTCTTTAATAGACCAAATAAATGCAGCATTTCGAGTTTTGATAGATTATTCTACTAAAAATAATAGTTCGTTTTTATTAACCGCAGAAGAGTTATTAGGATCAGGTAAAAACAAATTCTATAAAACAGAGGATCTATAATGTCTAAAGATTCTATTTTTGAAGAACGAGATATTGCAAAGAAAGGAGATCCAGAACATCTGTTTTTTTTGCCAGTAGTTTTAAATGAATTGGGTCCGTATATCTGTAGATTTGTTCGAAACGTTTATAGCCAAAAGCATAAAAAAAGTGTAGTTATAGCTGTTAAAAAAGGACATGAAGCATTATTTCCTAATGTAGATAGTTTTTTCTATGATTGGGACGATTCTGTTGAAGTAGATAAAAGAACAAGAGATGGAACGAAATATTTTCGAGAACTTTGTGATAGACAATGGCTTAAAGATAATTTCTTTCCTTTAGTTCTACAACATATATTGGATAACTATCCAGAATATAAAGATTATACATTTCTCTATCCTTTCACTAAAATTATAGAACCAGATCATCCAAATCATTTTATTCATTTTGATGTAATCGAAAAAAGAACTTCAAATATTTCAGCAGATGTAGTTATAACTCCTCGTTTTAAACGGTATGCTAATAATCCTCCTATTATTTACCAACAAATATGTGATGTTTTAAAAAAATATGGATATACAGTTGGGGCAGTCGGAACAAAAGAAATGTCTTATGATTTAGATTTTGATGTAAAATCCTGGGACTATCATAGAACTCCCTACGATTTAGACCCAGACATAGAACTCATTAGAAAAGCCAAATTCGTTGTGGCTATAAATTGTGGTATGTTGCATTTGGCTATATTAATGAAAAAAGATATTCTTTTCATGAAAGATAGAGTAGGATATGGATGGTTTTTAGCTAGACAGGTTCATCCTAATACATACTTCGATTTACTTGATGAGAAATCATTATCGATTGGTAAAAATGGATTTAATAAAAAAGCGTTAGAAAAAGCGATAGATAAATATAGATCTGGTAAATTTTATAATTATTTCGAAGATCCTAACCATGAAAATTTAAGAAAAGATTTTTGGTATAAAAAAATTACAATAAAGTAGGATTTATAGAATCAATAACTTTAAACTGTAATATTTAAAAAATAAAATTTTGGATTTTATAATAGAAGCAATGATAAAAGCAGGGATACCTTTATCTAAAGATTGAGAATATTTTTAAAGAAAAAAGATTGATTAATCTATTAAAAAAATAGGAGACGGTAATCATAAAGCACTATTTCTTTGCCGATACAAACATATGAAAAATGTGATGATAGCTAATTTAAAGAAGAACAAAAAGTATAATAAGGACATACTCTGTACTTTAATAAAAGCTCAGATAGAAAATAGCTTACAATTCAATTGGAATATTGAAGATATAATTTTACTTACAAATTTCGAATTTAGTTTTATGGGAGTCATTGCAATACCAATAAAACTAAATGATTTCTGCTTAACGGGGAGTAAGGTTTTTGGAATTAAATGGATTATGGAAAATACCGAATTCGAAGGACCTTTTTGGGTACATGATCTTGACGCTTGGCAAAACGCTTTTTTTGATTGTCCTGATTTTTTGGACGCTGGTTTTTGCACCTATTCTAGACCAAAAATAAATGGGGGGAGTCAATTCTGGCGAAGATCAGGAAAAGATATATTAGATAAAATTATATCAATATTAAGTAGCGATAAGAAGGAAAGAGAAGAACCTACGATTGATAAAATATGTAAAAATAATAAAAGAGTAACTATACTAAACTCTACTTATAATGTTGGGTGTTCTGGTTATCAAAAAAGGTGGGACAAAGCTGATAAACCTGTTAAAATATGTCATTTTCATCCTAATAATAGAATAGCATGGCAAACACATTGTCTAGATAGAAATGCATTAAACTTTAAAGGGATTTCCGATGAACTAGAAAATTTGATACGTAAATATTATCCAGATTTACAAACAGAATTAGACGAAGAAGGTAAAGGGAGGAGGGAAGAACATCTAAAATTAAAAACAAATAAAAGAGATAATGGATAAAAAAACTATTTTCACTGCTGGCTATAAGAACTTTTCGTTTTACGAGTTCAGGGATTTTATTAAAAAAGAAGAAATTTTTGTAGTCGATGTTCGATTTAAACCATTTACGAATCTTCCTTTTTGGTCTAAATTTGAATTAGAAAAATCTTTAAATAATTTCTATGTTAATATTCCAGAATTTGGAAATATTAACTATACAAATCCAAAATCTGATTTTGAAATTAGCAATTATCAGGAAGGTTTAATTAAATTTTTAAATCTAATGAAAATAAATAATAAATTTATATTGATGTGCTGTTGTGAGGATTATAATAAATGTCACAGGAAATTGTTGACAGAATTACTGTCAAAAGATCTAGAAAATACAACTTTCAAAGAAATTTGTGAACCAATTTAAATTAGGAGAATATTCATGTCAGAAGATGTATCTATTAGAGAGCTTTTTACCTATCAGACAGATGATGCTCGTAGGATTGAAGAATGGAGAAAAATAGGATCTACAACTTATACTCCTGATGATGACGAAGAAAAAGAATCGGTTGAAAGTGTTTTAAATATTGATAATTTATTTATTGGAGTAGTACAGATAATGCTTCCTCAAATAGGACCAAAGGAAGTTCGGTTTAGAATAGAAGCAACAACTTTAAAAGAAGCATTTGATAAATATGGAGATTTGGCAAAAGATGTTGAAGAAGAAATGGAAAAACAATTTAATAATTATATTCGTAACGCAAACCAACAAATTCTTAGAGCACCGGCCGATATAATGGATCAATTAAATAATCCCAGTGAATTAAATAATACCGGTCAAGGATCGATAATTACCCTTTAAAAGCAACCCAGCCAGTTTTTGAGGATGTTTTATCGATGCAAGAAATCTTGATGGAGCAATTTTTATGACGGCTAAAGTAACAAAAATTTCTTCCAAACATGGCGAAGCTATTGTTATGGATAGTCCTTCTCACAAAGTTTTAAAATCAGAAGGATATAATTTTGTTTTTGATAAAACAAATGGACGGTTCGCGCGATGGGGGAAAAAACAGGAAGATGATCCATTATATGCTCCCGCTAGTGAGATCGCAGATATTGAAATTGTTGCTGGTGGAGATTGCCTGGGAAAATGCAATTTCTGTTATAAGTGCAACAATATTTCGAGCCCTAAAAAAGTTATGACCTTAGAACAATTTAAGGAAGTTTTTAAACAACTTCCTAAAATGCTTACTCAAATTGCTTTTGGTATAACAGATATTTATGCCAATCCAGATTTTTTCGAAATCATGAGATATTGTCGAGAGAATGGAGTTATTCCCAATTATACTACTCATAGTTTAGATTTAGACAAAAATGCTGTGAAGCTCACGTCAGAACTATGTGGTGCAGTTGCGATAAGTTTAGTAAATAAAGAAAAAAGTTATGACGCCGTAAAAGCTTTTACAGATGCCGGAATGACCCAAGTAAATATTCATTATATGTTAAGCAATCTTTCTTATAAAGAAGTATTTTCATTAATAGATGATGTTAAAAAAGATCCGAGATTAGCTAAACTAAATGCTATTGTATTTTTACAGTATAAGGATAAAAATCCCGGATCTAGGCATAAATCGTTATTGGATGTTGAAAAATATCGTAAATTAATTACTTATTGCGAGAGCAATAAAGTAAACTATGGAATGGATTCTTGTTCAGCAGGAATATTCCTTGCGGCCATTAAGGGTAGGGATAATGAAAAGCAATTAGAACAATTCGTTGATTCTTGTGAGAGTTTGAGAATGTCAATTTATATAAATGTTGATTGTCAAGTTTTTCCTTGTTCTTTTTGCGAAAAAATGCCAAAATGGGAAACTGGTATTAAGATTTTAGAATTAAGTAATTTTGATGATATTTGGTTTCATTCAAGAGTCGTGGAATGGAGAAAAGATCTTATAAACACTATGGAAAAAGGTTGTTGCCATTGTCCGATATATGATTTAAAATTTTAAAGAAACCGAATTCGTACAAAATTGATTTTAGAAAAATTAGGAGTTTAACATGAAAATTAGATCTGGATTTGTCAGCAATAGCTCAACAACTTCTTTTTGTGTTTTTGGAGTTGGACTAGAATCTAAAGAAGTAAAAAATCTTCGTACTTTTTTTGAAGAAACAGATAAAATAACTGCGTTTGACGGAATGGATATATGTGAGCTATATGATGTCTTAGATGAAAAGTTTAAAAAAATAGGTCTATCATTAGAGTCTCATGAAGATTATTATTTTTGGCTTGGTGCAACTCCAGAACAAATGGGACAAGATGAAACTCGTAGAGAGTTTGAAAAAAGAATTACAGAGAAATTGTCCGGTATTTTAGGAAAAGATCTAGAGTGTGACTGGATTACCTATGGATGGTATGACGGATAGGATATTTTTATGAAAATTAGAATCGGTTTTGTAAGCAATTCTTCTAGTACGAGTTTTTGTGTTATAGGAATTGAGAATGATCTTTGGATAGATCTAATTTTAGAAAAAGCAGGAGTAGATAGGGAAAGTATCTCCCATCCGGATCAAGGTGTATTTAATATTATCAAAGGTTTTAACTGTTATGGAGATTATACTCCTAGAATTTTAGGACTAGATGCAAAAACTTCTCTTGATACCATGACATTGCCACAATCAAAAGAACATTTTAAAGAGGTTGTTAATAAAAAGTTTGGACTAAACATTCCAATAGAACACATCCGTTTGTTGTACGGAGAGGCAGGAGAATAACATGAAGATTAGAAATGGATTCGTTAGCAATTCTTCTTCAACGAGTTTTATAGTTGCCATTCCTAAAAATATGGAGATAACTGAAGAAGATAGAGAAAAACTTTCAAATAATATTTATTTTAAGAAAGAAAATAAAGATAGTATAAACCGTTTTCTAACAGAAGCTTTTGAAAAAGTCAAGATAGGAGAAGTAATCTATCAATATAACGAAAGTGAAGGCTATTATTGGCTAAGCGTTTTAGCAAAAAATAGAAGAATTATTTTATGTGATGTTAACTCAGGACCAGAAGATGGTTTTATAGTTAATGCTATGTCTCCAGAAAATGTCCCAATATTGAGAAAAGCGTTGGAAGAAAAAGATGAAAATTAGACAAGGCTTTGTTAGTAATAGTAGTAGCGCATCTTTTGTTATAGAGAAGAAGAATTTAACAAATTTTCAGATAATTGTTATAAAATATCACTTAGATTTGATAACTGGTCTTATGGAATTGGCTAATGAGGAAGAAAGCAAAAATCTCTATGAATATTGTGATACAGGTTGGGATATAATAGAAAATAATGATACTATTTCAGGTCATACTTCTATGGATAATTTTCCAATGAAAGAATTTTTATCTGATATTGGTGTTAGTTCGGATTGTGTAAAATGGTTTGATGTTATTGGAACAGGTCGATACGGAGAAGAAGCATATGCCGATTGTTATTCTCCTTCAAAAAAAAATGGAAAGAGATAGAGGAAAGGCAAAAATGAAAATTAGAAAAGGATTTGTTAGCAATAGTAGTAGCGCATCTTTTGTTATTACATGGAAATGTAACGTGTTAGAAGAAGGAGAGGGAATAGATGTAGCGTTACATCTTCTTTTAAATTGTTGGGATGCTTTTAATGAAGATACTAAAAAACTTGATTTTATGGTCGGTCGAACACAAGATCCGGAAAAAAAATGCAGGGGATATCATAAAAGAAAAGTAGTTGAATGGATTATTGCTAATACAAAAACTTTAGAGCATGGACTATTTAAAACCAGTTTTTGGACATCTATGTTCAATGATTATGATGATTTCGGAAGCGCCTTATCTGCACTAACAAATGCCCTTGTTTGCAATGGAGCATATAAAGAAGGAAAAGATTTTAAGATATTAGATACAGAGATTCAAGATGAAAATTAGAAATGGTTTTGTTAGTAATAGCTCAAGTAGCTCGTTTATCGTAGCGTTTGAGAATCTCCCCGCAAATAAAAAAGAGCTATCAAAGATGATGTTTCCCAATAACGAAGAATTTGTTGAAAAATATGATCATTCCATGTCTACGGAAGATATAGTGGATGTAGTATGGAACGATATAAAAAATCAAACTTCGTTGTCCGATGAAGAAATAATCGATATAGCAGAGAACGGGTATCACGATTTTTCCCCTGAATCTAGTAATTATGATTTAAAAGAAAACACTAAAGCCGCTCGTAAGTTAGTGAAAAAAATAAAACCAGATTTTGATGGAAAAATAAGATTAGTTTTTAGATTTTCTGATAATGATGGAGAAGTGGTTTTAGAACATGGTAATATATTTAAAAATTTAAAACACGTTCAAATAAGTCATCACTAAAGGAAAAAAAAGATGAAAATTCGTAGAGGTTTTGTCAGCAATAGTTCTAGTAGTAGTTTTGTGCTTTTGGGATTTGAAATCCCTATTGATACTACAGACAGAGATATTTTAGAAAATGTTTTCGACATCAATACTTCAGGGAAAGAAGATAAAGAATTACCTTTCTGGCGGATATTGAGCGAGATGGGATGGCATTGCTTAAGCGGTAGTGATGACGGTTTTGAAAATCGTATGGTTTTGGGAAAGATGGTAGCAGAATTTAAAGATGATGATGATTTTGAAGAAGGCGAAATAGAGATAGACAAGTTGTTAGAAGAAGTCAATAATAAAAAATATAAATTAGAAGGTATTGGTCCAGTTAAATTATTTTCTGGGACAAGAGTGTGCTAGGAGAAAATTGTGAAAATCAGATCAGGTTTTGTTAGTAATTCTTCGTCAAGCAGTTTCATAGTTCCTATGGATTCTATTCCTGGAACTGCTGAGGAATTAAAACAACTTCTTTTTGGGAAACAAAAATCAATTGTATATAATAGCTGGAGTGATACACCAACTATTTTTTCGACATTAAAAATGGCAAGAATAGTTATACAAGATATAAAAAATGCTAAAACTGCTACTGATACAGAATTATTAGATCTATTTAAATATGGATATCATCCTTTTAAGTGGGATGGAGCGCCTATCTATGTCCCTAAGTATAGTGATTTTAAAAACGAATTATCTAATTGTGATTGGAAATCTTATGAAGAAGCCAATAACAAATATGCTGCCGAAGTATTGAAATCTTTTAAAAAAGCTTTTCCAAATAAAGAATTTAGAGTTATTGAATACGAGGATGACATAATGGAAGAAGGATTTTTGGAACATGAAGTGGCACCTCTTATTCCAGGTGTTATTAGAATTAGTCACCACTAGGATTTGAAATGGATAAAAAAAGTGAATTAGACCAAGCGATAGATTTAATCGTTTCTGAAGATCCGAGAGAGAATGCTAAATATGTTTTCCAAAAAGATGAACCATTAAATATCTTTTTTCTCTCTCCAACTCCTGTCTGGATGTTTATTCTTGGTGTAGTAGTTTTAACCGTATTAATAATTTTGTTTTAGGAGACGAATAATGGGAAAATTTCTTGATTTAGAAGATTCTAAAGTAGTAACAAAACAAAAGAAAAAGAATTTTTATCTTTTTATTTTGGACAAAAGTGGATCGATGCAATCTGTTAGAGATGCTACCATAAGTGGGATAAATGAACAAATTCAATCTATGGTTAAAGCATCTGAAAAACATGACGATCAAGAATTCTTTTTAACATTGGTTACATTTTCTTGTCCTGATGATATTCGCACCGTATTCAAAAACAAAAATGTGAACGATGTTATTGAGTTAACTAAAAATGATTATGTTCCTGACGGATCTACTGCATTGAATGATGCTATTTGTAACAGCATAGAAGAATTGAGAACATCAGTAAGCGAAAACCTTCTTAATAAGGATAATAAGGTTGTTGTTTTTATCTTCACCGATGGATGGGAAAATTCGTCTCAACGTTTTTCTCATGCTCATACTGCTGGTTTAATTAAAGAACTTCAGGGAACCGAGCAATGGACATTTTCTTATATTGGTGCCAATCAAGATGTTTCTAAAGTTTCTAAATCATATAATATTCCTGCCAGCAATTCCATGAGATATTCTTCTTCTGTTATAGGAACCCAATCAGCATTTCGTAATTTGGCCGCAACAACTGCACATTATGCGACAGCAAGATCTCAAAACCTAG
>Ga0307379_10004494_pt1 | contig 19883 bp, 16 predicted proteins | sample UN2MG_FD_202237 | JGI IMG/M metagenome (GOLD analysis project Ga0307379, IMG submission 202237) | Soil microbial communities from Risofladan, Vaasa, Finland - UN-2 | ecosystem: Environmental > Terrestrial > Soil > Coastal area > Acid sulfate soil | place: Finland: Risofladan, Vaasa | collected... | reverse complement strand
GGGCGGTTGGCGGACCGCCACCTTCAGCCGCTCGCCAAGCGGGCCGACGATTCGCTCGCGCGATGCGCCGGGCACGACCTTGACGGCCACCACGGCGCCGTCGGCATGGCGTTGAACAATCGGCACGAGAGTCGCCCCTTGGGAACGCGCCCGGCAAGCCGGGCGGCTAACACTATCCATAATCGATGCGGCGCAAGTCGGCCTCACTCAGACCGAAGTGATGGCCGATCTCGTGCAGGACCGTCGTGCGGACCAGCGCCCGGACCGCCGCACCGAGATCGCCGTCCGCGCACTCGGCCCGCGCCTTCGCCAGGATCGGTTCCCGATAGATGACAATCTGGTCGGGCGGCACGTTGCCGTATCGCGTGGTCCGCCGCGTCTGGGGGACGCCACGGTAAAGACCCAAAAGGGTGCCGCCGCCCTTCAGGCCGACCTCGCGCAGCGTCCGGGCCGACGGCGCAGCCGCCGTCACCACGTCCACGTTCTCGAGGCGCGCCGCAAACTCCGCGGGCAGACCGTCCACGGCCTCGTTCACGAGTTCGTTGAAGCGCTCGTCGTCCATGCGTACCCTCCGCCACGGCCGTTGGCTCACTCGCCCGATGGTATCGCCTGCAGCCCGCGCGTGCAAGCCGCGTGCTGCCGCTGCCGCCCTGGACACGCCGCCGGCCGGGCCGTATGCTAAAGGCAAACGCACCGGAGGGGCGGCGTCATGCCATCTTGGTACGACCGGTTCTTCAGCGGCCTCTACTCGCGCGTCCTCGCCAACCAGTTCGACACCCAGGAGAGTCTGCGGCAGGCGCGCCTGGTCAAGCGGCTGCTCAAGGTCCGCAAAGGGGACCGCGTCCTGGACATCCCGTGCGGTCAGGGCCGATTGACCCTGCCGCTGGCCCGGATGGGGCTCAACATGACCGGCGTGGACCTGACGGCCGGCTACGTGCAGAAGGCCCGGCGACTGGCCCGGCGCGAAGGTCTCGCCATTCGGTTCCTCTGCCGTGACATGCGCCGGGTCGCGTTCGACGGCGAGTTCGACGGCACCTTCAACTGGTTCAGCAGTTTCGGCTACTTCTCGGACGCCGACGACCTCGCGTTCCTGAAGCGTGTCCTGTCGGCCCTGAGGCCCGGCGGTCGGTTCGTCCTCGACATGATCAACAAGTCCTTTGTCCTGGCCCACTTGCGCCCGACGTTTCACCACACCTTCGGCGGCGTGGACGTCCGTATCCGCAACCGCTACGACGCCCAAACGGGCCGCGTGTACGGCACCTGGACCTTCCGCAAAGGCGAGGCGGTGGAACGCCGTCGGACGTGCAACCGGCTCTACAACGGGCGCGAGATGCGGCAGGTCCTGCGGCAGGCGGGGTTTCGCGACGTGACACTCTTCGGCTGGCCGCCCCTCGGCCGCCTCACGCGCCACTCCCGCCGCCTCCTCGCCGTCGCCCGGCGGCCGCGCGATCAGGGCCGTTGACGTTTGAGCGCGCGCCGCGCAGCCGGCGCGGCCGACAACGCCGATTTTGCGCTTGCCAACCGCCCCGCGCGTGCCTACACTACGCCGCTTTCCAAGGGGCTGAACTCACGGGCCGTATCGGGAAGACCTAACACAAGGAGCCGCGAACGTGGCGGTACGCATTCGTTTGAAACGGCTGGGACGGGCCCACCGGGCCCACTGGCGTATCTGCGCCACCGAAAAACGGGCGGCGCGCGACGGCCGCGTCGTCGAGGAACTCGGCCACTACGACCCCCTTCAGAAAGACGAAGACAAAATCACAATCGACCGCAAGCGGGTTGTCCACTGGCTGTCGGCGGGTGCCTGGCCGTCGAAGACGGTCACGGAACTGCTCGCCCACCTGGGTCTCGACGCCAAGGGCAACGAGGTCGCACCCCGCCCGTGGAAAAAGCGGAAGAAGAAGGGCCCGCCGCCCAAGGCCGCCGAACGCGTAGCGGCCGAGAAGGCCAAAGCCGAGGAAGAAGCCGCCCCCAAGCCGGCAGAAGAAGCGGCCCAGGCGGGCGACGCGCCACGGCCGGGCGAGCGGAAGGTGGAACGGGTCAAGGCCAAGCCCGAGCCGGAGGCCGAAGCACCGGCCGAAGAGGCGCCGCCCGAGGCCCAGCCCGACGAAGCGAAGCCGGCCGATGAGGCCGAAGCCGCCCCCGAGCCGGCAGAAGAAGCAGCCCCGGCGCCCGAAGAGGCCAGGGCCGAGCCGCAGGCCGAAGCACCGGCCGAAGAGGCTCCGCCCGAGGCGCAGCCCGACGAAGCGAAGCCAGCCGATGAGGCCGAAGCCGCCGAACCCGACGCCGCAGCCCAGGACGACGAGGACAAGCCGACCGGGGAGGGCACCACCGAATAGCCGCTCGCCAGAGGTGCGACGCGAGGTGCGACATGACGCTGCGGCTGGACGTCATCACGCTGTTCCCGGACGCGTTCGGCAGCGTTCTGGCCTCGAGCATCGTCGGACGGGCCCTGCGGGAAGGCCGCGTCCGGGTCGTTCTGACGAATCTGCGGGACTTCGCCGCCGATGCGCGCGGTACGGTGGACGACAAGCCGTTCGGCGGCGGGCCGGGTATGGTGTTCCTGTGCGAGCCCGTTTTCCGCGCGGTCGAGCACGTGCAGGGACTCGACGAGAGACCGGGGCACGTGGTGCTGCTCACGCCGCAGGGCGAGCGGCTGACGCAGGCCCGGGTCCGGGACCTGTCGGCCCGGGGGCGGCTGATCCTCGTTTGTGGGCACTACGAGGGGTTTGACGAACGTATCCGGACGCTGGCCGACGCCGAGGTCTCCGTCGGCGACTACGTGTTGACGGGAGGCGAACTGCCCGCGATGGTGGTCATCGACGCCGTGACGCGGCTGCTCCCCGGCGTCCTGGGTGCCGAGGACGGGCCCCAGGAGGAGAGTTTCAGCGAGGCCGTTGCGGACGGGGGCCTGGAGTACCCGCAATACACGCGACCGCGGGAGTTTCGCGGTATGACGGTTCCGGAGGTGCTGCTGTCGGGCAACCACGCCGAGATCGCCCGATGGCGGTCGGAGCAGGCCCGTGCCCGAACCATGCAGCGCCGCAGCGACTTGCTGGAAGGCGGGGCATCGGACGAAGCGTAAGTCCTGTTAGCCGCCGCGCTTGTCGAAGACCCGCCATAGCGGGCAGGGCCCGCGGCGGGGGGCGCGGCGCGAGTTGTCGGCTTGAAAGGCAGAACCATGAGGAAGGCAGCAATCGAGCGGGTCGAGGCCGAGCACCTGATTCAGGATCGGCCCACCTTTTACATCGGCGATACGGTCGATGTGGGCGTCCGCATCCGCGAGGGGGAGAAAGAACGGACCCAGGTGTTTACGGGGGTGGTGATTGCGCGGCGTGGCATCGGCACGGCCGAGACGTTCACGGTCCGGCGCATCGTCGCCAGCGAGGGCGTCGAGCGGACATTCCCGCTGCATTCGCCGTCGGTGGTGTTCGTCCGGACGGTCCGCTCCGGAAAGGTCCGCCGGGCGAAACTCCACTACCTCCGGGACCGGGTCGGCAAGGCCACCCGCCTGGCGGAAGTCCGGCGCGACGTCAGCGCCGCGCGCCAAGCCAGGGCCGCCGAGGCCGAGGCTGAGGCCGTCGCCGAGGAACCCCCCGCCGATGAAACGCCAACGGAGGGGGCCGACCAGGAAGCGGTCGCCGACGAGACGCCCAGCGACGCGTAACCTCCACCAGCGTTCTGGTTGCCGTTTCCCGTGCCCGCCGCTTGCGGCGGGCACCGTCGTAGGGCAGAATCGGGGCACGGCATGAAGGCGTTCCTGAAAGCCCTGCGTTACTGCTGGCCGTATCGCGGCCGGATCGTCGTGGCGTGGGTGTGCGGGCTTCTGGCGGCCGCCCTCTGGGCCGGGTCGATCGGCGCGGTCCTGCCGCTGTTCAACCTCCTCTTCCATGACCCCGCCGAGGGCATCCAGTTCCGCGTGCAGCCGTCCCAGGAGGCCCCCGGGCAGACGGAGCGGGTCCTGATCGCCTCGCCGTCGTGGCACGTCGAGCGCGACCCGTCTGTCGAGCGGTTCGAGGTCGCGGGCAACACGGTGCGTATCGCGCCGGACGTGCGGATCGTGCGTCCGGCGAGCGGCCTGACGGGGATGGCCCAGCAGGCCACCGAGGACGGCAAGTTCTACGCGCCCATCATCCGGCAATTGGCCGCCTGGCTGCCGCAGGACCGGTTCCTGTCGCTGGCGTGGATCATGACGGCCGTCATGGCGATGGCCGTCACTCGTGGCGCCCTGACGTACGCGAGCCAGTACCTGGTTGGCCACGCCGTGAACCGGGCCCTGTTGGCGCTGCGGCTTCGGGTGTTTGAGCACGTGATGCGGTCGCGTCTGAGCCTGTATTCGCAGATTAAGGCCAGCGACGTCATGAGCCGGTTCCAGCGGGACTGTTTCCTGATCCTGGAGGGCACGAAGACGCTGCTGGGCAAGACGGTCATCGAACCGCCGCGCGTCGTCGTCTGCCTGGTCCTGGCCATCGCGATGGGGGTGACGATCGACCCGTGGCTGCCGGTGATCGTGCTGATTGCGGCCCCGGTGGTTGGTCTGCTGGTGCGTCAGTTTGCCCGTCTGATGCGGCGTGCCAGCCGCAAGGCCCTCGAGAGTGCCGCGCTGCTGCTGGGGGTGCTCGAAGAGAGCCTTTTCGCGATCCGCGTCGTCAAGGGCTACCGCCTGGAAGGGCACCAGCGTCGGCGTTTCTTTGGGGCCGCGCGGCGGCAACTCAAGCAATTGCTGCGAGCCGTCCGGATCGAGGCGGCGACGGCCCCGTCGGTTGAGGCGATCTTCACGGTGGCGGTGGCAGGGGCGGCGGTCCTGGGAGGCAAGTTTGTCATCGGCCGCGGGGCAGATCCCGGCGAACTGCTCACGTTCTTCGCGATTCTCGCCGCGACGCTCGACCCCGTGCGGAAACTCTCGAACGTCTCGAATCGCCTCCAGCAGGCCGCCAGCGGGGCCGACCGCGTCTATCAACTCCTGGGCGCCGAACTCGAACCCCGCTACGGCCAGAAGGGCCAGGATTTGCCCCGCCTGGCCGAGCAGATCGAGTTCCGAAACGTCTCTTTCGAGTACGTCGAGGGCAAGCCGGTCCTGACGGACATCGATCTGACCGTCCGGCACGGGGACGTCGTGGCCGTTATCGGCCGGACGGGGTGCGGCAAAACGACGCTGGTGAGCCTGGTGCCGCGTTTCTTCGAGCCGACCGCCGGCTCTATCCTCATCGACGGAGCGGACACTCGCGACGTCACGCTCCGGAGCCTTCGCGAGCAGATCGCCTACGTGCCGCAGGAAACCGTCCTTTTTGCCGACACGGTGGCCGGGAACATCGCCCTCGGCGCGCCCGAGGCCGACCGCCGGTTCCCCTCACGCGACGCCATCGAGGCGGCCGCCCGCGCCGCACACGCCGACACCTTCATCCGCGAGATGCCTCTGGCCTACGACACGCTCATCGGCGAGCGTGGGACGACCCTTTCGGGCGGCGAGCGGCAGCGGCTGGCCCTGGCGCGGGCCATCCTGCGCGACCCGGCGATCCTGATCCTCGACGAGGCCACCAGCGCCTTGGACGAAGAGACGCAGGCACTCGTGCAAGACACGCTCCGCGAGTTCATCAAGGGCCGGACGACGCTGCTCATCGCCCACCGCCTGTCCACGCTGAGCATCTGCGACCGCATCGTCGTCATGGAGGGGGGCCGGATCATAGACGCCGGGACGCACGAGGAACTGCTCGCGCGGTGCGCCCTGTACCGGCGTCTTCGGGATGTCGGCCTGGACGGTCTGTGAAGGGCGCGCAAACGCTTTTCTCTACGGCACTTAGGCGTCTTGGGCGTTTGTGGACAGGCTGTGGATAGTTTTGTTGCCTCGGCGTAAAGTCTTTATTTGTCGCGACTTACGGCGCACCACGCATCCGGGGCACTGTTAGCAGTCGGTCGCGGCCTGTCGGCCCCTCCACCGCGGCCACGAACGGTCGGCCCGTACGCCAGACTATCGATACCGGCGGTGTGGTCCCTTTCCTGTCGCGTTTCCGTGGTCGTCGCCGGCGCCCTGGCGAGGCCATTCCTGGTACCGCCCGGCGCCCGGCGGTTGTCTTCGCGCGCGGCGATGGCTGTCGGCCGCGGGCTCGTCCTGCGGCGCGGCGCGCCGGGCGGCGCGCTGCGTGAAAAGATTCCTTTGCGGCCCCGGGCCAAGACGTTATCTTTGCGTTGACGGAACCGCAGGCGTGTGGTACGGTGTGCAGGTCTGCGGAGGCGTGCCCGTGGCGCGCTGTGCGCAGACGGGTCCGGCTGAGGGGTATCGCGGTTGCGGCGTCTGGCCCGCTGGCATTCTCTCATCATATGGCGTTTATTTATAAGGACAACGGTCTTCATGGCGCCGGCCGAGCCGAACCTCTGGCAACAAACACTCGAACACCTCCGCGGGCAATTCTCAGATGCGCCGATCCCCCCGTGGCTGGCCAGGGCGCAACTTGACGAACTCGACGCGTCGCACCTGGCCGTGACGCTGCCGGAGGTGCCGGCCGATGCCAACCTGGGTACGGCCCTTCGGTCGGCCCTGCACCGGGCGCTCGAAAACACCGTCGGCAAACAGATCGAGGTCGAGTTCCGTTCCGGCGCCGACCGTACGCCTATCGGGCCGCCGGCGGGTGCGCCGCTTACCCGGGGTTCGCTGCACAACGATCACCCGCCGCTCAACCCCCTGTACGTGTTCGAGAACTTCGTGACCGGTCCGTGCAACCGCATGGCTCACGCATCGGCCCTGGCGGTGAGCGACCTGCCCGGTCGCGCCTACAACCCGCTTTTCATCCACGCGAGCGTCGGCCTCGGCAAGAGCCACCTGATGCAGGCGATCTGCCACAGGCTGCTTCAGACGCGGCCGGACGCGGCCATGATGTACCTGTCGTGCGAGGATTTCGTCAACCAGTTCATCGCCGCGATTGAGCGGGGCCAGATTGAGGACTTCCGTTACCGGTTCCGTTACCTCGACGTTCTGGTCATTGACGACGTGCACTTCCTGACGGCGAAGGAGCGGACACAGGAGGAGTTCTTCCACACCTTCAACGCCCTCTACCAGGCCCAGAAGCAGGTGGTGCTGTCAAGCGATTCGCCCCCCCACGAGATTCCGCGGATTGAAGAGCGGCTGGTCAGTCGCTTCAAGTGGGGGCTGGTCATGCGCATCGACCGGCCCAGTTATGAGACCCGCGTCGCCATCGTCCGCAAGAAGGCGCGCCTGCGCGAGAAGGATCTGCCCGAAGACGTCGTGCAGTACATCGCCACCGTGGTGGACACCAACAACCGCGAACTTGAGGGTGCGGTCATCCGCGTGCTCGGTCACGCGTCGCTGCAGGGGCGCGAGATCGACATGGACCTGGCCAAGGAAGCGCTGCGGGACCTGGTCGGCTCGCCGAGCCGGGCCATCGCCATTCAGGATATTGTGGACGGGGTTCTGCTGCGGTTCAACGTGCGTCTCTCGGACCTCCAGAGTCGCCGCCGCGCCCAGTCGGTCACCCTGCCGCGCCAAATATGCATGTACCTGGCGCGGAGGCTGACGAACCGCAGCCTCGAGGAGGTCGGCGCGTTCTTTGGAGGCCGCGACCATACCACCGTCCTCCACGCCGAGCGAAAAATCCGACAGATGGTCGGCCGCGACGCGGCCTTCCGGGGTCTGGTCGAGGCCATTGAAACCCAGGTTCTCAGGCAGTAGGCGGTGTGGAAAAGCCGTGGCGCCGCCGTGGCGCGCCGGCAGGTACCGGACAACTCGTTAACTCCGACGCCGGGCGCCACGGCGCAGACAGAAAGGCGCCACCGCGTATTGCACCAACCATCCACACTGCCTGCGTCAACGCGGCCAACGTAAGCCATTGTAAAATCACGGCTTACACGGGACAATCAGGGAGTGCTGCCTTTTCCACAGGGCTTATGACGGATACTGTCTTTTTTTACTCAACCAATACTACAACAACTCCTTGCAGACAAAAGGAGGTCCGGGAATGAAAGCAGCGTGTGATCGTGCAGCGCTAACCCGCGGAGTTCAGGTTGCCTCTGGGGTTGTTTCTCCAAGAAGCCCCAAGCCGGCGCTGGGCTGTATCAAGATGACGGCTGAGAAAGATACCATGACGTTGCTTGCGACCGATCTGGAGGTCGGCATCCGCATTGAGTTGAGCAAAATGGATGTGCGGGAACCGGGTGTGGGACTGGTTCCGGCCGACCGCTTTCACGCGATCCTGCGTGAACTTGACGAAGATACGGTTGCAATCTCGACGGCGGAGCAGGAAACGTCGATCGAGGCCCCGGGGTCTCACTTCACGATTCTCGGCGACAACCCGGAAGATTTTCCGCAGGTTCCCGAGTTTTCGGAAACCGGTGCGTTTGCTGTCGCGGCGGACGATCTGCTGGCGCTGGCCGAGCGGACGCTCTTTGCCACGGCCAAGGAGAATACGCGGTATGCGCTCAACGGTGTTCTATGGGAAGTCGATGGGAAGAACGTAACGCTTGTATCGACCGACGGCCGTCGGCTCAGCCTCGCCAAAGGAAAGTGCAAAGATGGTCCGGAGAAAGCGGTCACGGCAATCGTTCCGAGTAAAGCCATGCAGTTGATCGTGCGGTGTTTGACCGACGCCGCTGAAACGAAGGGCATGGCGCGCATCGCAATCGGCGAGAAGGAAATCATGGTGGAAGCGCCGCCCGGAGAAGGCACAAGGAGCGTCATCTATTCCCGCCTGGTGGACGGGCACTTTCCGAAATACGATGATGTTATTCCCAAGGACTTCGACAAGAAGGCCACCATCGGCACCGGCGCCTTCCTGGCAGCGGTTCGCAAGGCGGCGCTGCTGACGAACGAGGAGTCGCGCGGCGTAATGCTCAAGTTCAGCGGTAACGAACTTGTCATTACGAGTCGGACGCCCGAGATGGGCGAGGCCGAAATCCGAATGGCCGTTGCCTACGACGGAGAGGACCTCGAGATCGGCTTCAACCCGCAGTACCTGATGGATGCGGCGAAGGTGATCGATGCCGAAGAATTCGCGTTCACGTTCAAGGGCCCGAGCAAACCCGGCGTTATGCTGGAGGGGAAAACGTTCACCCACGTCGTGATGCCGGTCAGCATTGTCTAGGCGGCCCGGCTCAGTCCTGCCTGTCGTGTCGCGCTGGCGAGGAGAGAATGGTGCCTGGCGGACCGCTCGAGGCGTCGGACTTCAAGAAAGTGTGGGCGGAACCGCTCGGCGACATCCTCCAGCGGTGGCTCGGCCGGAGCGGCCTGCTGCGGCTTTCAGATCGCGACCGCGTGTGGGAGGTCTGGGGGCGCCAACTCGGCCGCGATGCGGCTCACACCTGCCTCGTGTCGCTGAAGGGAAACGTCGCCACCTTCTCGGTCGATTCGAGCGCCTTGCTCTCGGAACTCAACAACTTCCGCAAGGTGGAACTGCTCGAAGCGCTTCACCGCGAGGTGCGTACATACTTCGTCCGCGACATACGCTTTCGCCTCGATAAGCGGGAGTCGGGTTCGACGTAGCGAACGCCCCGGCGCGTTGTGCGGTCCGCCGGGAGGCGGGCTCACCCTGGCTCGACGTCCTCGGCCCACGCGAGGTGAAGCCGTTCGAGGCGTTCGGCGATCTCCGGGTGTTTCTTGATGAGGTTCTCGCGCTCGGGCTTCTCTCCGGCCAGGGTTACCAGTTCGGTTCCCTTGTCCCCGCGGCCGAGGAGTTTCCAGTCGCCTTCGCGGACGGCCCAGCGCTCCTGCCATTGCCAGTGCAGCACGTTGTGAGGCGACGGCGCCTTGGCATCGCCCATGACGGGCAGCAGGCTCCTGCCGTCGAGCGTAACGCCGGGCGGCGGCGGCACGTCGCACAACTCGAGAATCGTCGGGAAGAAGTCGGCCGCCATAACCGCCTGGTCGCGCACGGCGCCGCGGGGAAGGCGTTTGGGAAACGAGATCATGGCCGGCACGCGGAGACCGCCCTCGTAGAAGGTGCCCTTGGCGCCGCGCCACTTGCCGGTGTTGCCACCCCCGCCGTTGGCGCCGTAGTTCGAGCCTTCCGGCAATCCGCTGGCGTGGTCCTTGCCGCGGATCTTGTAGTCCTCGACGGAGTGGCCGTTATCGCTCATGAACGCCACGATGGTGTTCTCGCGAAGGCCGAGTTCGTCGAGTTTCGCCAGAACCCGCCCCATCCGGTCGTCGGTGGTTGAGATGATCTTGGCGTAGGAGCGGCGCGGCATCGGCAGGTCTTTGTACCGCTCGTCGAACTTCGGGTCGGACTGCTCGGGGTAGTGCGGCACGTTGAACGCAAGGTACAGGAAGAACGGCCGGTCCCGGTTCCGTTCGAGGAACCGCAGCGCCTCGGCGGTGATCAGATCGGGGAAGTACTCGCCGCGCTTAAACACCTCCTCCTTGCCGCGATACAGGTCGTGGTAACCCTTCCCGTGGAGGAAGAAGTGGTTGGTGTTGTCGATGAAGCCGTTGCGCAGGCCGAAGAATTCGTCGAACCCCTGTTCGGTCGGTCCGCTGTCGAACGCGGCACCCAGGTGCCACTTGCCGAACAGCGCCGTGCGGTAACCGGCCGATCGCAGGGCCTCGGCCAGGGTCGTCTCTTCGCGGCGCATGTTGGGACCCTTTGGCCCCTTCGCGTTGCCCTGCATCCAGGTGTTCACGCCGCATCGCTGGGGATGTCTCCCCGTGAGCAGCATGGCCCGGGCCGGACAGCACACCGTATGGGCGTAAGCCTGGGTGAAACGGACGCCGCTTGCCGCCACCGAATCCATCGCCGGCGTGTACAGGTCGGTCGAGCCGTAGCAGTTGGCATCGAGCGTGCCCTGATCGTCGGTGAAAATCAGGAGGACGTTTGGCTTCGCAGCGCCCCGTGCGCCCTGTCCGAAGAGGCGCGCGGGGGCCGCGGCCGCCAGCGCGCCGAGGCCGAGGCCGAGTCTCTTCAGGAAGCCGCGCCGCGTGCACGTGGCAGGGTCCATGAGGTGTCCCCAGGATTCAACGCGGCGCGAGGAAGTTCCGAAGGAACGTCGCGCTCTGTCGGACCGAGGCCTTGCGGTCGGCCAGCGACCCCTCGAACGCCCGGTCCTCCACCTCGATGGCCACGGCCCCCTTGTACCCGATGTCCGTCAGGACCGAGAAGAACCGGCCCCAATCGATCTCGCCGAGGCCGGGCAGTTTCGGCGTGTGAAACTGGGCCGGCGTCGCCAGGATGCCCACGTCGTCGAGGCGCTCGCGATCCACCCGCACGTCCTTGGCGTGGACGTGGAAGATGCGGTCGGCGAATTCCCAGAGCGGTTTCACGTAATCCATGTGCTGCCACACCAGGTGCGACGGGTCGTAGTTCAGGCCGAAGTTCCTGGCGGGGATCTCCTCGAACATCCGCCGCCAGACGGCCGGGCTGTGCGCGAGGTTCTTCCCGCCCGGCCATTCGTCGTTCGTAAAGAGCATCGGGCAGTTCTCGATGCCGATCCGCACGCCGCGGTCGCCGGCGAACGTCACCAGCGGTTTCCACACGGCCTTAAACCGTTTCCAGTTGTCCTCGACCGACCTGGTCCAGTCGCGGCCGATGAAGGTGTTCATCTGCTTCAGGCCCAGGCGCTCGGCCGCCCGGATGACCCGTTTGATGTGGTCGATGTAGACCCTGGCCTCGCGCCGGTCGGGGGCGAGCGGGTTCGGGTAGTACCCCAGGCCGCTGATCTCGACCCCCGTCGCCACCACGGTTTCCTTGATGCGCGCGGCCTCGGCCTTCCCCAGGTTCGCGACGTCGATGTGCGTGACGCCGGCGTAGCGGCGGGTGGCCTTGCCCTTCGGCCAGCACATGACCTCGACGCAGTCCAGGCCCTCGGCCGCCGCAAACTTCAGAAGTTTCTCCAGCGAAAGGTCCGGCAGAATCGCGCTGCACACTCCGAGTTTCATCTGTGGTCTCCTTCTCGTTCGACCCGGCGGCCGGTTTCGTTCGGCTCGCGCGTCGCCTTCCACGGGGCAACCTCACGGTGCCGACCGTATCCCGCCGAGGCCGCAACTGTCAAGCAGTTCCTCCGCCCGGTCCGAGCGCCGTTCTGAGGCCCCGGCACGATCACTCTCTGCCAGGGTGGCACGGCTGGCTTGTCCAGCCGTGTTGGCGCGGCGTGACGAGGGCGTCGCAACCGCGTGCCTCTTTTGATTGACCCGCCCGCGCGGGCCGCACTACAATCGACACGCCCTTCAACCGGGAGGACCTTTGACCATGGAACGACGCGAATTCCTTCGGCGGACGGTCGTGGGCGCAGCGGCGCTGGGAACCGGCCTGGGCAGGGCTGCGGCCGGCGAACCCGACCTCGAGCGGCGCAACGAACGCCCCACGATGCAGTACGCCCGCCTCGGGCGGACGAACCTCATGGTTTCGCGCATCGTCCACGGCAGCCTGTTTACGAACATGGAGCGGCTGCCGCTGCTCGAGCGGCTGATGGAGGGCGGCGTCAACTACTTCGACACCGCCTGGAAGTACGGCGGCGGGCGCAGCGAAGAGGCCTTCGGCGCCTTCTTCAGCCAGGCCGGACGACGCGAGAAGGTCTTCATCTCCTCCAAGGTGGACATCCGTCCGCAACTCAAGGCCGGCCAAGGCGCCTACGAGGAGGCCATGAAACAGACTGAGACCTGCCTCCGCCGGCTCAAGACCGACCACGTGGACATCATGATGCTCCACGGCTCCACCACGCTCATCGACTGGGTCGAGAACCCCGAGTGGCTCCGCGCCGCCGACGACCTCAGGAAACAGGGCAAGGCACGCTTCATCGGCCTCAGCGAACACGCCAAGCCGGCCGAGGTCCTCACCCGCGCCGCCGCCTGCGGCAAGTACGACATGGCCATGGTCGCCTTCTCCCTCGTCAAGGGCACGTGGGGCAGCCTCGGACGGACCGACATCAAGTCGATGGAACCCGCGCTGGCGGCCGCCAAGAAGGCCGACATGGGCATCGTCGCCATCAAGACCGCCGCCCGGGCCGAGGAGATCGCCGCCGGCACGTCGGACCCGAAACTCAAGAAGCCCGGCTTCTCGATCCAGCAACTCTGCTACCGCTACGTCCTGGGCGTGCCGGGCGTCCACGCGGTGGCGTGCGGCATGACGAACATGACCCACGTGGAGGAGAACCTGAAGGCCCCGGCCATTGACCTGGCCGCAGGCGACGTCGAACGCTTCCGCGACATTGCGGCCGCCTCGCGGGTCTGCGGGTTCTGCGGAACGTGCCTCGACGCGTGCCCGAATGGCATCGCCGTCCAGGACATCCTGCGGTTCCACTGTTACTGGGGCAACGGGTACCGGGAGGCCGCCCGGGCCGAGTACGCCGCGCTCGCGCCCGAGCAGCGTGTGCCGGCCTGTCGCGACTGCGGCACGTGCGAGGAAGCCTGCCCGATGCGCGTCCCCGTCCGCCTGCGCCTCCGCGAGGCCCACCGTGTGTTGGCGTGAACGAACCGAGAGCGGTGCTATCCAACAGCGGCGCGACGTTCCATCGCTGCGCGGCGGGTCTCCGTACCCGCCGCGCCCAGGCGGGCGCGTGCTCGCGACCTCCGGCTGGTGGCCTTCCCAGGCCACCAGCACGCTGTTCCGGCAGATTTTCGCGGCGGCCTGGGAAGGCCGCCGCGCGGTGAGTGCGGTTCGCAAGCAGCGGCTCATCGCGGTCGTGGTGATCGGCGCGGCGCTCGCCGGCTGCGCGTCGCCTGCCGACGACGACCTCCTGCCGCGCGAGCGCGGCGAGTGGCGGCGCGCGGGGGCCGTCACGCGGTACACGGCGGAGAACCTCTACGATTACATCGACGGCTCCGCACCGTTCGTCATCTCCTTCGGCTTTCGCTCCCTCGCGACGGCCGACTACCGCCGCGCCGACGAACCCGTCACCACGGTGGACCTCTACGATATGGGCTCCTCGGACAACGCCTTCGCCCTCTTTCGCAACAAGGCCAACCTGGAGGCCGAACCGGTCGAGGTCGGCACCGAAGGCGCGGGCTCCGAAGCCCGCATCGAGTTCTGGCAGGGGCCGTATTACGTCGCCGTGAGCAACCCGTCACCCGACGAGAGCGAGAAGGTTCTGGCGCTTGCGCGCGACGTGGCCAAATCGCTCCCCGCGACCGACGCGTGGCCCGCGTATCTTAAGTTGTTGCCGAAGACCGACCGCGTGCCGCGCTCCGAGAAATACCTGCCGGACAGTTTCCTCGGCTACGCTTGTCTGAAGCGGGCCGTGTCGGCACGGTACAAGTGCGGCGACGCCGAAGTCACGCTCTTCGCCTGCCGCTACGACACGCCCCAAGCCGCCGCCCAGGCCCTCGACGCCTTCAAGGCCCAACTCGAAAAGAAGGCCCCAACCAAGCCCCTCACCTGCGGCGAGGGCGGTTTCGTGGCGGAGGGTTTTCTCCTCGGCCCCCTCGCCCTCTTCCGCCGCACCCACCACCTCGGCGGCCTGATCGGCTACGCCGAAGGCGAGGCCGCCGACCGCCTCCTCGCCGACCTCGATGGCCACCTGGCGGGCCGCTAGCGCGCCGCGTACTTGGCAGTGTTGAGGATGAAGGCTCGGTGGCGCAGGTGGCACGCCGGCAGGTGTAGCCGCCCGAGCCCGAAGGGCTCTGAATTCATCAGCCCAGGGCAACGCCCTGGGTCACAGGGTCGCACACACATCACAAGGAAGCCCTGAAAGGGCGCCACGCGAAGGGGGGAACCATGCCGCAATCCCTGGCGAAGATCCTCGTCCACATCATCTTCAGCACGAAGGGCCGCACACCCCTGATTGCCCCGGAGGTCCGCCCGGAACTGAACGCCTACATCGTGGGCATTCTCCGGCAACTCGAATGTCCGTCCATCCTCGTCGCCTCGGTCGCGGACCATGTCCACATCTTGTGCTGCCTCTCCAAGACGCTCACCCTCGCGAAGGCCATCGAGGAGGTCAAGAAGGGATCGTCCAAGTGGATCAAGACGAAGGCGGCGGCGCTCCGGAACTTCCACTGGCAGAACGGGTACGAGGCGTTCTCCGTCAGCTCGTCCAACGCGGAAGAGGTGCGGCGGTACATTGCGAACCAGGAGGAACACCATCGGCGGGTCACGTTCGAGGAAGAGTTCCGCGCCTTCCTCGACCGCCACGGCGTGGTGTACGATGAGCGCTACGTCTGGGATTGATTTCTGGCGCCCCTTCAGGGCTTGGTTTGTGGTTGGGCCGGCCGTTTGCTGACCCAGGGCGTTGCCCTGGGCTGTTGGATGGGAGCCTTACAGGCTCGCGGGTTCCGAGCGGTGCGCATTCCCAGCACGGGTCGACGGCGACGGTCCCGCGGCCCGTGCTTCCCACGGCCTGTCCTTCTCGCGCTTGCACCTGACCCTGCCTCCCGGCGCGCCGGCGCAGTGGCCGCCCGAGCCCAAAGGGCTCCGAATTCACCAGCCCAGGGCAACGCCCTGGGTCACGGGGGCGCAGGCGCCCCCCGTTTCCAGGCCCTGTAGGGGCGCGAGAGGGCGTTGAGCCCGAAGGGCTTTGCATTCATCAGCCCAGGGCAACGCCCTGGGTCACGGGGGCGCAGGCGCCCCCAGGTCCCAAGCCCTGAAAGGGCGAAACAGGCGCTCGCCCGGCCCACGCGCCGCGCTTGGCCCTTGCCTTCCGGCTCTGGGAGCGTAACCTATCCGGGCCGGGGCCGCCGGATACGGAAAGGTGGGCATGCAATACCGCAGGTTCGGGCAACTGGATTTCGAGGTGTCGGCGCTGGGCTTTGGCTGCATGCGGCTGCCGACGACGGGCAAGTCGGACGAGGTTGACGAGCCGGCGGCCGTCGAGATGATCCGCTGGGCCATCGACCAGGGCGTCAACTACATCGACTCGGCCTACGTGTACCACGGCGGCAACAGCGAGCGCGTCATCGGCAAGGCGCTCGAAGGCGGTTACCGCGACAAGGTCGCCGTCGCCACCAAGATGCCCATCTGGATGGTCGAAAAGAAGGACGACTTCGACCGCTTCTTCGACGAGCAGTGCGAGCGGCTCGCCACCGGGCGGATCGACTTCTACCTCCTGCACAACCTCCAGGCGCCCACGTGGCCGAAGATGCGCGACCTGGGGGCCCTGGAGTGGCTCGAAAAGGTCAAGGCCGCCGGCCGCGTCGGCGAGGTCGGCTTCTCGTTCCACGACTCCTTCGACGTCCTGAAAGAGATCATCGACTCGACCGACGTGTGGTCCCTCTGCCAGGTCCAGTACAACTTCGCCAACGAGGACGTCCAGGCTGGCACGCGGGGCCTCGAGTACGCCGCCGGCAAGGGGTTGGCGGTGGTCATCATGGAACCCCTCTTCGGCGGCACGCTGGCGGTCCCGCCCGATCCCGTCCGGAAGGTCTGGGACACCGCCCCCGGCCGCCCGAGCCCCGTGGACACGGCGCTCAGGTGGTTGTGGAACAAGCCCGAGGTCTCGGTCGTCCTCAGCGGCATGGGCACGCTCGGGCAGGTCAAAGAGAACGTCGCGAGCGCCGGCGCCTCGGGCGTCGGCACGATGACCCAGGACGAACTCGACCTCGTCGCACGCGTGGCCGAGGCGTACAAGGCGCTCGACCCCATCCCGTGCACCGGGTGCGGCTACTGCATGCCGTGCCCCGGCGGCGTGGACATCCCGCGGAACCTCCAACTCTACAACAACGCCCGCGTGTTCAAGGGGAACACCAAGGGGCTGAACAAGAACCTGTACAACGACATGCCGGCCGGCAAACGGGCCGAGGCCTGCACCGAGTGCGGCGAATGCGAGGAGAAGTGCCCCCAACATATCCCCATCCGCCAGTGGATGCCCCGCGTCCACGAGGCGTTTGTCCGGAAGTCGTAGGGGCGAGGCATGCCTCGCCCGAATCGTGCGCGGCGGGTCTCCGCACCCGCCGCGCCACGCGCGATGGTGGAATCAGGACCGCCTGAACAAGGAGCATCACCCATGACACGTTACACACGCCGCGACGCACTTCGCAAACTCGGTTGGTGTGCGGCTGCCTTGGCGGCGGGACCGCGCCGATTGGCCGCCGCCGGCGAGCGCCGCCCAGGCCGGCCCAACATCATCGTCATCCTGGTCGATGACATGGGCTTCTCGGACATCGGGTGCTACGGCGGCGAGATCGCCACGCCCCACCTCGACCATCTGGCCGCCCGCGGCATCCGGTTCACGCAGTTCTACAACACCGGCCGGTGCTGCCCCACGCGGGCCAGCCTGCTGACGGGCCTGTACTCGCACCAGGCCGGCGTCGGGCACATGACCGCCGACAGCGGCCTGCCGGGATTCGTTGGGCACCTGAACGAGCAGTGCGTCACCCTGGGCGAGGTCATGCAGACGGCCGGTTACTTCACGATCATGACCGGCAAGTGGCACGTGGGAGCCAAGGACCCGGCGTGGTGGCCGAGCCGGCGCGGCTTCGACCGCACGTACGCCTGCCCCGAGGGCGGCGGCTTCTACGTCCAGGTCAAGAAGGGCCGGTCCATCGTCCGCAATGGCAAGGTCATCCACGACGCCGATCATCCGCTGCCCGAGGGGTGGTACTCCACCGACGCCTGGACCGACGAGGCCATCGGCTACATCGACGAGGCCGTCAAGGCCGCCAAGCCGTTCTTCGTGTACCTGGCCCACAACGCGCCGCACTTTCCGCTCCAGGCCCCGCCCGCCGACATCGAGCGGTACCGCCGCCGCTACCTGGCGGGCTGGGACCAACTCCGCCGCAGCCGTTACGGCGACCAGGTCACTTCCGGGCTGATCGAGAAACGCTGGGCCCTCTCGCCGCGCGATGACGGCATCACGCCCTGGGACGACGTCGACGCCGAACGCCGCGACCGCATGGACCACATCATGGCCATCTACGCCGCCACGGTCGACCGCATGGACAAGAGCGTCGGCCGGCTCGTCCAGGCGCTGGAGCAGCGCGGCGTGCTGGAGAACACGCTCCTGCTCTTCCTGTCGGACAACGGCGGCAACGCCGAGAGCGGGCCCTGGGGACGGGCCGAGGGAAAGGGGCCCCTGGGGTCGGCCGCGTCCAGCGTCTTCTGCGGCAAGTCGTGGGCCAACGCCCAGAACACGCCCTTCCGCTACTACAAGCACTACGTGCACGAGGGCGGCATCGCCACGCCGCTCATCGCCCACTGGCCCGCCGGCATCCCGAAGGACCGGCACGGCGCCTTCGAACGCCAGCCGGGCCACCTCATCGACATCATGGCCACCTGCGTTGACCTGGCCGGCGCCACCTACCCCAAGACGTTCAAGGACCACGAGATTACGCCCATGCAGGGCGTCAGCCTGGCCCCGGCGTTCCAGGGCAAGGCCCTCGGCCGAACCGAGCCCATCTATTGGGAACACGAGGGCAACCGTGCCATCCGCCTGGGCAAGTGGAAACTCGTTGCCCGGGGCGCCGGCGGTGACTGGGAACTCTACGATACGGACGCCGACCGCAGCGAACTCCATAACCTCGCCGACCAGCATCCCGACCGCGTCAAGGAAATGGCCGACCAGTGGGAGACCTTCGCCCGCAAGGCCCACGTGCTCCCCTGGCCGTGGAAAGGCAAGTACGCCGCCAAGTAAGGAAAGAAAGAATGAACCGCCGCTCGTTCCTCAAGTCCGCCGGCCTCGGCGCCGCCGCCCTGGCGGCCGGACCGCGCCTGCTCGGCGCCGAAATCGCTCCGGCCGGGAAGAAGCCCAACGTCCTGCTCATCATCTCCGACGACCAGACCTGGCGCGACAGCGGCTGTTACGGTCACCCCGACGTCAAGACCCCCAACATCGACCGCCTGGCCGCCGAGGGCATGCGGTTCACCCACTGCTTCACCGCCACCGCGATGTGCGCCCCCACGCGACAGCAACTCTACACCGGCGTCTTCCCCGTCCGAAACGGCGCGTTCCCGAACCACAGCAAGGTCTACCCCGGCACGAAGAGCGTGGTCCATCACCTGAAGGCCCTGGGCTACCGCGTGGGCCTGACGGGGAAAACCCACTTCGGTCCGCGCGACTCGTTTCCGTTCGAGACGGTGGCGGCCAAACAGATCCCGGCATTTCTCCGCCGCGACCCCGAGCAGCCGTTCTGCCTCGTCTACTGCTCGCACAGCCCGCACCTGCCGTGGCAGGCCGGCAACGCCTCCGCCTATGACCCCGACAAACTCACCCTGCCGCCGTACCTGGTCGATACGCCCGAGACCCGCGTGGCCCTCACCAAGTATTACGGCGAGATCGCCGACTTCGACCGCGAGGTGGGCGAGTGCATGAAGCACGTCGCCGACGCCCGCGCCCAGGACGATACCCTCTTCATCTACACCAGCGAACAGGGCGCCCAGTTCCCCCACGGCAAGTGGACGTGCTACGACGTGGGCCTGCGGACGGCCCTCGTGATCCGCTGGCCCGCCAAGGTCAAGGCCGGCTCGACCACCGACGCCATGGTCCAGTACGTGGACGTGGTGCCGACGCTCATCGAGGCGGCCGGCGGCGACCCGACGGCCATCGACACCGGCTGCCCCGACTCTGGGGACAAGCGCGGCTTCGACGGCAAGAGTTTCCTCGGCGTCCTCTTGGGCAGGAACCGGGCGCACCGGAACCTCGTCTACGGCGCCCACACCACGCGCGGCATCATCGCGGGGTCCGATTGTTACCCCGTCCGCTCGGTCCGGAGCGACCGCTACAAGTACATCCGCAACCTGAACCACGAGACGGCGTTCCACAACACGCTGATCGCCGGCGAAAAAACCTACTGGCCGTCGTGGCTCCAGAAGGCCAAGACCGATCCGGCGGCCGCACGCCTGGTCGAGATGTACCAGCGCCGCCCGGCCGAGGAGTTCTACGACCTGCAGACCGACCCGTGGGAACTCAAGAACCTGGCCGACGACCCGGGCGAGGCCGAGCGCAAGGCGGCGCTGAGCAAAGAACTCGACGCCTGGATGGCCCAGCAGGGCGACAAGGGCAACGAGACCGAGATG
>Ga0307379_10004493_pt1 | contig 19883 bp, 14 predicted proteins | sample UN2MG_FD_202237 | JGI IMG/M metagenome (GOLD analysis project Ga0307379, IMG submission 202237) | Soil microbial communities from Risofladan, Vaasa, Finland - UN-2 | ecosystem: Environmental > Terrestrial > Soil > Coastal area > Acid sulfate soil | place: Finland: Risofladan, Vaasa | collected... | reverse complement strand
ACGCCGGAATTTGGATTATGGATTTTTCACGAGCGCCACGGACGCTGTCTGTTTATATTTTTCAGTACGTTTTTTGTAATAATTACGTCTTCTCGTATCTGAAAATCAAACATCCCCACACAGACAAAATCGGCCCCGTTTTCGAAGGCGTACTTGAAACCATCTCTGGGGTGGATGGCGCCCGCAGCTAAAACCTTATAAGCAATCCACGGCCTCTTGACTCCCTTCATAAATTCAATTGTCTTCTCCGGGGTAATGGACCAGATGTTGTCATGGTCATAGGGACCGCCGCTATCGACATTGAAATCTTTCCTGTTTTGTTTTGCGGGGGCAGACCAATAATTGCCGCTGTGTAAAGTTTTCATATAAAAATCGGGCCCTATTCCCGCCTTCTCGCATGCGGTCGGTACTTCTATTGAATGCCCACCGACCCCTGCGATTAATCCGTTTTTCTTGATAAACTCAACGGCCTTTCCGAGCAGGTCAACGTGCCCGTTTCTAACAAAATTATCTGCAACGCCGCCCTGCACAAACGCCCCCACCGCTCCATTATCAATGGCCATTTGTATACTGCTCGTCACGTCATCTACGTTTGGATTGGTTTGTGCAATCCATTGTATTTCCCCTCCTCTTTCGTTCCAGTATTTCTTGAAGATTCTAACCGTATTCTCAATCTGATTATCGCCTTTGCCGCCACGGACATTTGCAATGGCGGTATTTATCCCGTTTTCTTCACTTATCTCGTAAGTTTCAATGACTTTTTCATCGGTAAAATAGTGCTTTAATAATTCTGATACGTAGACTAAATCTCTGCTGTGTGCATACCCGTTGGTGAGATTGCCGCCGCAGATAAGTCTGCTGATTTTCACGTTGCCGATTTTACCTGTCGGCATACCTTTAACGGAATCGGCGGGAGCCGGCCCAGCCGGTTTTTTCACTGCTGCCAATAGCGTTTGTTCCTCAAGGCTCAGAGCCGACGTTACTGCCGCGGAGGTAACGATAGATTTTTTCAAAAAATTACGCCTGTTCAGTTCTGCTGACATAGTCTCTCCTCTTAATTAGGTATGGGCCAATTTTTTTTCGTAAATCATTTAGTTTATACAGCTACGTTTTTCCTAAAGACCTCTTATCCCCTCCACGGACGCTTTCTATTCAGTTTTTCAGCCAATATATTTTTGGTAATAATCGCATCCTCCCTGACTTGAAAATCGAACATTCCGACGCAGATAAAATCCGCACCGTTTTCAAAACAATACTTGAAACCGTTTCGGGGATGGGTAACCCCTGCGCCCAAAATTTTATAAGCAATCCACGGTTTGTTGACTTCCTTCATAAATTCGATAGTTCGTCGCGGAGTAGCTGAGTGATAGTCCACGGTATTTAATGTCTTAAAATAAAAATCGGGCTCTATTCCTTCTTTTTCACAGGCAATAGGCACTTCTATTGAATGCCCGCCGACCCCTGCGATTAATCCGTTTTCTTTAATAAAGGAGATGACCTTTCCGACCAAGTCAACACGACCGTTTGAGATGAAACTGTCTCCAACGCCGCCCTGTATAAAAGCCCCGACCGCTCCGTTATCAATGGCCGTTTTTATATTAGTGGTAAGGTCATCTGATTTTGGATTGCATTGGGCAATCCACTGAATTCGGCCGCCTCTTTCGTTCCGATATTTCTTGAGTATTCTAATGGTGTTCTCGCCGGGATTGTTGTTTGCTATAACGGTATTTATTCCGTTTTCTTCGCTTATCTCGTAAGTTTCAATGACTTTTTCATCGGTAAAATAGTGCTTTAATAATTCTGATACGTAGACTAAATCTCTGCTGTGTGCATACCCGTTGGTGAGATTGCCGCCGCAGATAAGTCTGCTGATTTTCACGTTGCCGATTTTACCTGTCGGCATACCTTTAACGGAATCGGCGGGAGCCGGCCCAGCCGGTTTTTTCACTGCTGCCAATAGCGTTTGTTCCTCAAGGCTCAGAGCCGACGTTACTGCCGCGGAGGTAACGATAGATTTTTTCAAAAAATTACGCCTGTTCAGTTCTGCTGACATAGTCTCTCCTCTTAATTAGGTATGGGCCAATTTTTTTTCGTAAATCATTTAGTTTATACAGCTACGTTTTTCCTAAAGACCTCTTATCCCCTCCACGGACGCTTTCTATTCAGTTTTTCAGCCAATATATTTTTGGTAATAATCGCATCCTCTCTGACTTGAAAATCGAACATTCCGACGCAGATGAAATCCGCACCGTTTTCAAAACAATACTTGAAACCGGATTTGGGCGGGATGGCGCCCGCCGCCAACACTTTGAAAGCTATCCAGGGTTTCTCCACTTTCCTCATAAATTCTATGGTCTTTTCCGGGGTCATCGACCAGTAATTGTCCGCACCATTTTCTATCACATCTAAATTTTGGTCGGGCCTTCTTGCAGACCAATAGTTGCTGTGATGTAACGTCTTCACGTAGAAATCAGCGTTATATCCTCGTTCCTCCGATTTGATAATCACAGGCAGCATATGGGCGCCGATGCCACCGGGCACTCCGTTCGATTTAATAAAATCAACACACTCCCCAAGAAGGTCGATATGACCGCTTCTCAGCCACTTGTCCCCTATAACTCCCTGAAGATAAATTGCTGAAGCTCCATAATCCAGGGATTTTCTTATGTCGGTTTTGAGGTCTTTTACGGTCGGGTGACCTTCCGCAATCCATTGAATCTTGCCGCCTCTTTCTTTCCAGTATTTCGGGAAGATTCTGAAGGGCCTTTCGCTCGGGTCCGCGATAATCGTATTCACACCTTGGTCCTCAAGAAGCTCTAACGTCTCCATAACCTTCTCGTCCGTATTGTAGTGCCTCATAAGCTGATGGACATACATCAAATCTCTCGCATGTGACCAGCCGCTGATGAGGTTCCCACCCGAAATTAATCTGCTAATCTTCAGATTGCCAATCTTTCCCGTCGGCATACCTTTAACAGAGTCGGCTCGTGCAGGCCCAGCCGGTTTTTTCACCGCTGCCGATAGGGTTTGTTCCTCAAGACTCAAAGCCGACCCGACTGCTGCGGAGGTGACGATGGATTTTGTCAAAAACTGGCGGCGATTCAGGTCTTTTTGCATGTTTGACGCCCCTATTAATTATAGTCGTGTAGATTCGTTGGCTCAGACACGTTTTTCTGCCGTATAAAGGTTACCAAATTTACACTTCCTTGTCAATAAGTGGACGTTGAAATCGTTGAAACTAAGGCAATGTTTTGGTATTATGGGAATTGACGTGGGCAGGAGCGTTTCAAGGCAGTGTATACGGGAAATCCCGGCTCAGATTACATAAAATCAAATGAATAAAGAGGTTTACAAATGAGACGTTTGATGTTCATTACGTTACTCTTTGTCAAAATACTAATATTGAGTGATTGCTGTCGTGCCGATGCTCGGAGCAAGTCGGATGCAGGATTGTGCAGCAGTGAGGTATCGAATTCCCATAACAATGGAATACATGTCGGTACACTACCTGCGGAAATGGGGCTGGCTCCATTTTACAAAAAGTATCTGGATTGCGACGGCATCGCCGTTATCAGTTCCGAGCGGGTTGACGTTCGGGCGTTTTACCGGGTGAAAGAGCTTCTGGATAAAATGCTTGAGAATCGCCCCGATGTACGCAAGGCTTTGGTCAAGGATGGTGTCCGCTATATTATCATCGCTGCCGAGGAGCAGGTAACCGATATTCCGGATTATGCCGATATGAAACCAAAGGCCTTCTGGAACGAACGGTCCCGCGGATTTGGCGGTCGCGCTACCAGTTGCGGCGAAGAAAACCTGCTTTCGCTGCCGATAGACCGCTATGGGGATGAAAGTATCTTTATCCACGAGCTGGCTCATGCAATTGATGGGAGGGGATTGAGAAAGATTGAGCCCGATTTCAAGCAGCGTTTGAAGACACTTTATGAAAATGCCATGGCCAAAGGGCTATACAAACACGATTATGCGTCTACCAATATGGGCGAATACTGGGCCGAATCTGTACAGGCCTTTTTTGATGCTGACAGGGAAAAGAATTGGAACCACAACCACGTAAACACCCGGCGGGAACTCTATGATTACGACCCGAAGATGGCCGATTTTGTCAGCGAAATGTTCCGCATTAACTCAGAAAACGACTGGCGTTATAAACCTTTGGCCAGGCAGCCGTCAGTTGTTGCCGCGCCAAAAGCGGTCAATGCCGAACGGTTATCAAAATATGTTTGGTGCCGGGGATTTTCCATTCTCGGTTCGAACAAGGTTTCCGACAAGGCCATGCTCGAAGCCGACCGGATTGTACGGAATATGTTTCGCTATCGACATGATATTTTGAAAGCCATAATCGATGCGAATGTACAATTGGCTCTTATCGCGCCGGGCCAGTCGCCGAAGGAAGTCCCCTATGTAAGAAGTCTTAAACGTAAGTGGTTTGTTAATAGGAAAGGGTCGCCGGCTAAGCAAACGCCATTGTTTCGGTTGTCCACTCCCGAGTCGAATCTTTTGGGATTGACGGGCAATCCCGCCCCGGGCGAAAACCTTTTGATTCACGATATGGCCCTGTTGATATATTATATTGCCGGGCTGCGTGAAACCGACCCGGAATACGACAAGAGAAGGTATGTGCAGCAGTATGAGAAAGGTTTGGAGCGCGTTGATTGTCGTTTTGATGAAAAGGTCGGCAAGCTCTACCGAAACGCTAAAAAAAAGAACTTATGGGCTGGCACACCTGCTGTGAAAAACCGCTTCAGCTACTTCGCCGAAGCGGTTCAATCCTTTTTTAATGCCAATCAAATCGTTACTTTGGACAATTACCCAGTCAGTACGCGCCAACAACTGCAGGTCTACGACCCGGATATAGCCTTGTTTGTAGGCGATATCTTCAAGCATCCCGAACGCGTTGACTGGCGTTATTCAAAACCGCCGGCAGCGAAGAATAATCCATAACAAACTGCGGGCTGAGTATTTTGTCTTTTCGCCTGGGCAAGCACTTGCGTTGCTGCTGCCCGCTTTCGCGCCCACAAGCCTCGCCGGAATGACAAAAGCGGCTAAAATTGCAATTGTAGGGGCAAAATCAGCCGATACTTTATTTTAATGTTGTGGCTTTGCAATGGCTTCAAGAACAGGTATAATATAGCTGAATTGTCAATAATTGTGAAGGTGTATTATGCGCGAAATTAGAATACGAATTGTGATAGTGTTGGCCGTAATGCTGCTGCTGTCGGCTTTTTCGGCGGCCTTGGCCGGAATCCGGCATTTGGACAGGGGGCAGGATTGGAAGTTCCTCTCCGAGCAGAGCCAGGATAAGTATCTGTTGTCGGTGGCTCAAATAAAGAAGTTAGTTGACACAGGCCAATGCAGGGAAGCTGAGGAGGCATTTAATCAGCTCAAAACTGACTTTCCGGAAATTGTAAGGCCCGATTCGAATGATTTCGATATCTTCGTCGAGGCCGAACTCCTGCGTTGCAAAGGCCGCTTTGCCAAGGCGGCAAGGAGTTACAAAAGGTTGTTGGATGAATACCCCGATAGCGAATTTTATGAGGCCGCTTTGGACAGGCAGTTTCGCATTGCTACCGCTTTCCTGGCCGGAGAGAAAAAGAACGTACTCGGTATCTTCAAAATAAAAGGGTATGCCGAGGGCGTCAAAATGATGGAAAGGATTACCGAACGAGCTCGTGATGAGGAGCTTGCAAAAGCGGCTGCCGTGGCAGTGGCGGAAAGTTATCAGAAAAGAAAAAAGTTCGACCAGGCGTTCTATAAGTGGGCCGAGGTTCAGGAGCGATGGGAGACAGAACCAATTGCTAAGGATGCCCTGCTTGCCAAGGCCCATTGTAAACACGCTCTGTATAAAGGGCCGGAGTTTGATGGCTCTGTTCTAATCGGCCGGCCATTTAATCCGGAGAGCTACTACAATAGTGCAAAGGCCTGTTACGAGCAGTTCAAATCACGCTATCCGGAAGACGCCAAAAAATATGAGATTGATGAAAAACTCGAGCTGATAAAAGAACAATCGGCCTTGAAGCAATTTAAGATAGCCCAATATTATCAGAAAACCGGAAGTGAAATGTCGGCCAACCTTTATTATCGAATGGTCGTGAATGATTGGCCCCAAACGAACGCTGCAAAAAGGGCAAAGGAAATGCTTATTGGCAATTCCGGTAGTGAAGAGAAAAAACAATGATGAAAGAACGTCTTAAAAAACACCGCGTAAGTCATGCGTGCACAAGTCACAATATACCTGTGCTCTTGTGCTCTTATGCTCTTGTGCACTTTATTTTAGGTTTTTGCGGATGCGCCGAAATGGGCGGATATTCCAGCGAGTCGTTGTTTCCGGATGAGGTCGGCAGCGTTTGCCTGGAAATGTTTGACAACCGGACCTTTCGGAGGGGAGTGGAATACGAACTGTCCGATGCCTTGGCAAAGCGCATCGAGGCGGCAACGCCGTACAAGATAATTTCCAGTAAAGACAGGGCTGACACCGTAATAAGCGGGCAAATTGTAGGTATAGGTGAGTCGGTGCTTAGTACCGAACGTGAGACCGGCCGGCCCCTGGAAAGAGAGGTCCGGCTGACGGCCGTGGTTAATTGGAAAGACCTCACGACAGGGGACTTACTGATAGACAACCAGTCGGTCACTGCCTCGGCAAGCTATTCTCCGTACCAAAACCAGGACTTTACCTATGGGTCGGCTCTGGCTGCAAACAATCTGGCACGAAGAATCGTAGAATTGATGGAAGAAGAATGGTAGGAACGTGGATGTGTGAATGAGTCAACGCATAAACTCATTTGTGCACAACCATATAAATGGAATATCACGTATGAGTAGCGGTCAAAGCAAAAAGCCGAATTCTCCCCGGTCTGGCCCGCAAGGCAGAGGCGGGAAAAAACCGCCGCTGCCGAGCTACAGGCGCGGGCCGTTTAGCTATATTATTATTGCGGTTGTGATATTCACAGCGATGATGATGCTCCAGCAATGGCGGGACGTTGAGAAGCTCGATTGGGATGAGTTCGAAAGGTATCTTGAAAATAAGGAAATCGAGAGTGTAGAAATTGGCGAAACCGAGATCGCAGGTAAATTTAATCAAAAAGGTATTGCCGGAAGGAGTGAAAAAGCGTCAGGGTCTTTCTCGGTTGATTACAACCCGGATGTCGTAGGCGAACGGCTTACTAACATCCTCGCAGAGAGCGGGGCCAAGTGGAAATTTGCAAAGCAGCATATTTGGCTTACTATGCTGTTGGGTTGGATCTTGCCGTTGCTTGTATTATTGGGAATTTTCTACTTTCTCTTTATGCGGCCTCTTCGCGGCGGGGCCGGCGGGATGCTGATGTCCTTTGGACGAAGCAAGCATCGAGTACAAGACAAAAACCGGGCCACAGTCACATTTAAGGACGTCGCTGGTATCGAAGAAGCAAAGGAAGAAGTGGCTGAGATAATCGAATTCTTGAAAAACCCGAAAAAATTCCAGAGGCTGGGCGGCCGTATCCCACGCGGAGTCTTGCTTATAGGCCCGCCCGGATGCGGAAAGACACTCCTTGCAAAGGCGATTGCAGGCCAGGCGGATGTCCCATTCTTCAGTATATCAGGCAGCGATTTTGTTGAGATGTTTGTTGGCGTCGGGGCATCGCGCGTACGCGATTTGTTTAAGCAGGCCAAAGACAATTCGCCCTGCATCATCTTCCTCGACGAGGTTGACGCCATTGGACGCAAACGCGGCGCCGGCTTTGTCGGCGGCGGGCACGACGAACGTGAGCAAACGTTGAATGCTATTTTGGTCGAGATGGACGGTTTTGATACGAATGACCAGGTGATAGTCGTTGCTGCGACGAACCGCTCTGATATTTTAGACCAGGCGTTGATTCGGCCGGGAAGATTTGACAGGCAGGTTTTTGTGCCACTGCCCGACTTGAAAGGACGGGTGGATATCCTCAAGGTCCACGCAAAGAATGTAAAATTAGGGCCCGATGCAAATCTCGAAAGACTGGCACGAGGAACACCTATGTTTAGCGGTGCTGACCTCGCTGCTATTATTAACGAAGCTGCTCTGGCGGCAACTATGGCAAATAAAGACTGTATCGAGACGGCCGACCTTGAAGAGGCACGCGACAAGGTCAGATGGGGAAGAGCAAGAAGGAGCAGGGTCATCGACCAGAAGGAAAAGAAAATTACCGCTTATCACGAGGCCGGCCATACCCTCGTACAATCTATGCTGGAAGAGGCGGACCCGTTACACAAGGTAAGTATCATTCCCCGCGGGCCCATGGGTGGAGCAACTTTTGCTCTGCCGGAAAAAGACAGAACGATATTCACGAAAAGGTATTGTATGGCACTTTTGCAGGTATGTTTCGGCGGGCGAATTGCAGAAGAAATGTTCTGCGATGATATATCCAGCGGCGCACAGTCGGATATTCAGCAGGTCACACGGATTGCAAAGCAGATGATTTTGACCTGGGGTATGAGTGATGAGCTTGGGCCCATTAGTTACGGGCCGGACGCCGGACTTAAGGATATGGTATATATAATGCCGGGCGAGAAAGAGTACTCGGAGAAGACCGCTGAAACCATCGATGGCGAAGTAAAAAAGATTACCGACGAAGCATATAAAAAAGCAAAAGAATTGATAGAAGCAAATAAGGACAAGCTTGAGCGAATAGCAAAGGCACTGCTCAAATACGAAACTCTTGACGCTGATGATGTCGAATTGATTTTGGAAGGCGGCAAGTTAGACAAGCCTACGGTTTCTGATTTGTTGGCCGCCGAGCAGGTAAAGAACGAAAAGAAATCAAAAACTAAGAATTAAAGAATAGCACTATCCGCACTTTTACTTTTTTCCTTCTGCTTTGTAGTTTTTAATTTTTTAAGGTGTCTATGCGGAAAAAAGCTGCTGCGATATTTTGTGTGGTTTTGATTTTTGTAGTCGCTGGGCGTGCCTGGGCTCAAGTCGCAAGCGGGCCGAATTCAACAGGCCCTGCCGGTTCCACTGATGTTGTTAGCGCCACGGTTGAGCTGGCCAGGCACGGAAATGAGTCTTCCTCCGCATATCTCAAGCCTGCTCGAATGGACGCCAGGCCTGGAGTAGCCGTCATATTTGAAGGGACCGATGACCTTCACTATTACGCAAAGCCGGAGACTGCACCCGCCGCCGGATTTGAGCTGAAGGTTGAAGCAAAATCCGATGATTTTGGTTTTGGCAAAGCTGTCTTCCCGAAATGGGGCATCTTTGTAGACTCACTCGGCAACAAAGTCGAGGTATACGCCGGCCGGTTTACCGTTTTTGTGCCAATAAAAACAGTCAGGGCACCGACAAAAACTACTGTAATTGAAGAAGGTGACATCGAGGTTAAGATTTCCGGCATAGCTTGTACGAGTATGATTTGTCTGCCGCCATTTGAGAAAACGCTGCGGGCGAAGATCGATATAACTCATGACTCGTTAAAAGACATTAGTTTTGAAACAGCTTCCGACACAGGCCGCCCCGCTGCAGGGCCAGGTTATTCAGCCTGGTTTGCTCTTGGTCTGGCGCTTTTGGCGGGACTGTCGCTCAATATTATGCCCTGTGTCTGGCCGGTTCTGCCTCTTATCGTGATGCGCATTGTCGAGCAGGCAAAGCAGGGCAGAAGGCAATCGGCGGCGTTAGGCCTCGCTTTTTGTCTTGGGATATTGTTGTTCTTCGCCTGCCTTGCCGGGGCGAACATCATTTTGCAGCTCTTTTATGGAACGGTATTGCAATGGGGCGACCAATTCCGCAGCCCGGCCTTTGTTGCCGGAATGGCGCTTCTGCTCGTCGTGCTGGCGCTATTTATGTTCGGCCTTTTTACTATAACGGTTCCGTCTTCGATTGCAGGTAAATCCGGCTCCGGCAAAGGCTATTCCGGAGCTGTTGGGATGGGTTTGTTGGCTGCCGTTTTGAGCACGCCTTGCAGCTTTGCAATTTTGGCAGCCGCCTTTGCCTGGGCACAGCTGCAGCCTTTACCTTTGGGTACTTTTGCAATAATGGTGATAGGAATTGGCATGGCTGCGCCGTACGCAATACTAACTTCAATCCCGGCTTTGTTGAATCGCCTGCCCAAGGCCGGACGATGGATGGAGTTATTCAAGCAGGCCGTTGGATTTCTTCTGCTCCTTATCGCTGTTAAACTTATTGCTGCGCTTCCCGAAGTCCGAAGGATAGGCGTGTTATATTTTGCGGTCGTCCTTGCTTTTTGTGTTTGGATGTGGAGTGGGTGGGTAACTTACAACACTAAACCATCACGCAAGTGGTTTGCAAGAATCATCGCCGTGGTCTTGGCAGTTACCGCGGGATGGGCGTTTTTACCTGCACCGGCTGAAGAACTTATTCAATGGCAAAAGTACGATGCCGCCGCAATAGAAACTGCTAACGCCGAGGCAAGACCAGTTCTGATTAAGTTTACCGCGGACTGGTGCTGGAACTGCGGAGTGGTTGAGAAGGTAGTGTACCGCCGAAAAGATATTGCCGGGCTAATCGAACAAAAAAATGTTTTGGCAATTAAAGCCGACACAACACTTGCCGATTATCCGGCGGCGATTGCTTTGAAAAACAAATACAAAGAACCCGGGGTTCCGGTAACCATATTGCATATACCGGGCGAAGAGGGGCCGGTGAGATTACATAAGATATTTTTTACGAAAAAACTAAAAGAGCTTTTAGAAAAGCTCCCTTCCAAACAGTAGCTATGGCTAAGAAAGCATTAAAAATAAAGGCACGCCCTGAGCGAAGCAGAAGGGTCGATAAGGCCGAGGTGGCAAAGCGCGTAAAGAAGATTTGGCCGATACTGGAAAAGACATACCCTCATGCGAAAAGTGCGCTCAACTTCAGGAACCCGTTCCAGATGCTGATTGCAACAATTTTATCGGCCCAGTGCACGGACGCAAGGGTCAATATGGTCACCAAAGTTGTGTTCAAAAAGTATAAATCAGCCGCCGATTGGGCAGAAGCTGACCTTAAACAAATCGAGTCCGATATAAAAAGTACCGGCTTTTACCACAATAAGGCAGTCAGTATCAAAAATGCTTCCAAAGCGATAATCGAGCAGTTCGACGGCAAGGTTCCTGATACGATGGAAGAGCTCGTGACGCTTCCCGGCGTGGGAAGAAAGACGGCAAATGTCGTCCTCGGCAGCGCTTTCGGAAAGCCCGCAATTGCTTGTGACACTCACGTTATCCGCCTTTCCCGCCGCCTGGGACTTTCGCCAAACAGCGACCCGGTAAAGTTGGAATTTGATTTAGCCGAAATACTGCCAGAGAGAATCTGGACGGTCTTCAGTCATGCGTTAATTCTGCATGGCCGAAGTATTTGCAAGGCCCGTAAGCCTGATTGTCGGAATTGTCCGATTAAAAAATATTGTCCTGCTGAGAACAACCCGGATTTATGGTGAAATTCGTGTCTCGGCAGGTGAGATACGAAATGTGAGGTACAAGATATGATGGATATGACTGAGACTCCGGTCAGAGACCTCTGGCGGATATTCAGGGTAATGGCTGAGTTTGTAGAAGGATTTGATGAGCTTGGTACAGTCGGCCCCGCCGTCTCATTTTTTGGCTCTGCGAGGGCGAAGCCGGACGAAAAATACTATAAACTCGCACAAGAGACCGCCTACGAGGTAGCGAAGGCAGGATTTGCAGTGATAACCGGCGGCGGAGGCGGCATCATGGAGGCGGCAAATAAGGGAGCGGCCGAAGCAGGCGGTCAAAGCATTGGCCTCAATATCGAACTGCCCATGGAGCAGTTACCGAACAAGTACCAGAATCTATCATTGCATTTCAAGTATTTCTTCTGTCGTAAAGTTATGTTCTTGAAATACGCTCACGGCTTTATAGTCTTCCCCGGCGGCTACGGCACTATGGATGAGTTTTTCGAATCCCTCGTACTCATTCAGACGTTAAAGCAGGCATCTTTTCCCGTGATTTTGATGGGAAGTGACTACTGGGAAGGATTAGCTAATTGGATGGAGGAAAAGATGCTGAAAGAACACGGGTATATTGCCCCGGAAGATATGGATGTCTTCACCGTTCTGGATACCACCCAGGCTGCCGTTAAGGTTATTATGGATTTCAAGGAAGCAAAGGGACCGGTCGGAATAGAGCTTCCCACAGGAATGAAAAAAATGTGAAATACATGTATTTAGCCCCGCCTGTCACTCGGCGTTCTTATTTGTTTAGCCGTCACAGTTGATATCGCTCTTGATTGACCATCTGCTCTCCCATCGGATTCACTATGGGACCGGCGGCGGCCCTGGTGGAATTGGCGGCGGTGGCGTAGGTGGTGGAGGTGGCGGCGGAGGTTCTTCTACCACCATAATTCCCACAGATGGCGAGGTCGTCGCTGCTCCATCGTTGTCAGTCGCCTGCGCAGTAAGGTTGTAGCTACCTTCCGGGTGGTCGTTCCAATTGGTTGTCCAACCATCAGCCCCATCATTGTCCTCACCGATTTTGCTTCCATCGGCGAAGAATTCCACCATCATCACTGAACCGTCATAGTCCCACGCATCGGCCTCGATTTCTATCTTCTGGTCAGGATTAAACTCGGCTCCATCCTGTGGCTTGGTAATAGTCACATTGGGAGGCCAGTTCGAGCCCGGCGGTTGAGGCCCATAGCCTAATGCTATTAGCGAATCGAGCAACTTTTCAAAGCCTTTTTCCAGCGCATCTATTGACTGCTCCTCGTGCTGCATCGCAGAGTGAGTCTTCTGCTTGGCCTTTACAATATCGCCTTTACTCAAATCAACAAAGTCTCCACTCTCAAGCCATTGTTCCAGTGCTTCGTACATTGTCCACTCCTGAGCTAACGCCGCCTCTAATTCTTTAAGCGAAGCCCTCTTGTGCTTCAGCGCGTCCTTTGCGGCGCCGATGGCAATCAGATACGGCGTGCAGTAACCTATCGGCGCATCTGATTCAACCCACGCCGGGTCACTTTCATCGACATCCGGCGTGGAACCTAACTGCCCGTCGTTACCATTACCGGACAGGTCATATACAATCTGCCCCTGGCCTTCGTCGAGGTCCCAGTAACCTACCAGCCCCGGCTCATCACCGGTGAGCCGCATGTGCATACCCGCCCAAATCTCTTCAGCAGATAAAGCCCTGTTGTAGATTGCAACTTCATCAATGAAACCATCGAAGATAGGGTAACCCGCATGTAAACGCCCGATTCTTAATGTATTGGTATTGTGAGTTGCCAAGTAGGGAATAGTCGTAGTTTTGCTGTTATCTAAGTTAGCATTTATAAATAGCTTAACATTGTTATTGCTAGCAAAGACTATAGCAAAATGATACCATTTGTTTGTTTGTAGGTTTGTACTAGAAGTTAATTTCTCATATCTCGATGAGTTTGCCCACTCAAAAGCCAGTTTTAAGTTACTTTGTGTCCATATCCCAATATAGGGTTTGGTGACATATGCTTTGGACAATATACCGCGAGATCCGGCAGTCAAAATATTGGAATAGAACCACCCCTCAATTGAAATCTCGTTTGAGTTAAAGACATCGCTATGAGGTACTTCGACATAATCATCAACGCCATCAAAGCGCAAGGCGGTTCCTGTCGGGCAGATGGCCAAAATATCAATTGCCTTCTCAGTTTCGACAGTGACGTTCCCCTCGGTGTAGCTGGCCCATATTGTCGCCAACTCGTCCTTGATAATATCCTTCGTTGTCAGGGCACCTGCCTCAATACTTGCTATTGCTTCCGGCTCGACCGCCCAAAGAGCCAAATTTGTTACGTCCCTTGTGCTGTCATCGTCATAGTGTGCAATGGCTTTATAGCTGGCGCTGAAATTCTCCGCCACCTCATCCGGCCCGATGATCTCAAGACCAACAAGCGTAGCCGGCTCTATCAAATAAGAGACATAAGCATCCCATGTTTGTTCATTTATCTTCTTATTAAAGTACAAAGCCGTTCCGTCGCTGCTCGAAAACACATTGCCGACAGAACTACCAGGTGAATCCAGGAAGGATAATTGCTCGATATTCCCAAAGGGATCCCCCACAGATGCCCTTGTTGCCTTGAAACACAGACCAATGCCGTTACGGTTGGAAGTAAAGTACAACACCAGGCCGTCAGGTGAGATATGTGGTCCAACCTCTCCCGCCGCAGAGTTTATTTCTGTTAGATTTCTGACATTTCCGAAAGGCGAGTTCATATCAGGCCGAGTCGCCATCCAAATATGGTATCCTTGTCTGCCCGGAAGATTTATGCCGGTGAAAAAAATCGTTAACTCATCTTCTGTCAGGGACGGAATATAAACATCTCCCAGGGCATTCAGTTCGCTGATGTTAGTACCAGGCAACCAGGGGTCATAAATCGATGCTCTTTCAGTGACCTTCAGTCGCCCTATAGGCCCCGTCGACAGTGGTGGCCATGGCGGCGGTGGTGTAGATCCCGGTTCGACTCTCATGTAGTACATTCTCAGGTTATCCGGGGAAACCCAGCCAACGTATACATGGCCTTCAGAGTAGTTGAGCGTGCTTATTTCCTCAACCGATGTAAAGGACCCATACGGTTCCGGACGCGTTGCCTGGTAGATCCGTGAATAATTGAAGGTATCGGTTTCCGACCTACTGAAGTAAAGCGTCAGCCCATCAAAAGACAAGAACGATGGCTTATCGTTGTAAGCCGTATTGATTTCAGAGACAGGCACCGGCTCCGTCCACTCCGCCAAAACTGGCACACACACAAACAACACCCCCGCCATCGCCACAAAAATCATTCTCGCATTCATAATTTCTACCTCCAATTAAATTAACTTTTCCTAATTCCTGCTCCGCGCAATTAAAGCAAAGCAAAACAAGCGCAAAGGTTCATCTCGGACTATTCCTCTGGTGATGCAGATATTCCTCAGGTGCTCTAAGCCGCTACTATCTATAATCATAGACATTAACTGCTGAAAGTCAACTGAATTTTTACAGATTTTCTGTTTTCAGGCAATTTTTTTAATGCAATTTCGGGCATGGTTCAAATAAGTCAGATTCCGGGTAACATTGATTTGTGGCTCCATATCGCGTGCCAGCCTCAAATTCGAAGGATTTGGGGATGGTTGCACCGCTTTTGGAGCTTTGCCATCCCCCCTGGCTGGGTGCCGCGGCGAACGCAAGCTGCGCTTGAGGCTGCCACCCAGGATTGAACCATGCACAATTTCGCCAGACGGACTTTTGAATTCAATTCAGTTATCTGCATGCTTCATAAATTAAAATGCAAAAGTTAGGTGCATAAACAACAAACTATCCATTTGCTGTCTATTAGCTTCTTTATATCATCTTGTGTTCTAACTCCTATAGCCCCCTCCTGTTGAATTAATAACCCAAAACAATGCCTTCTTTTCTCGTCGCTTTCCAATTTTGAATTCTTATGTTACTTTTATGTTCCACGTGAAACATCTTGCCCTGTAGACCGTGATTTACGGAGGTGTAAATGTAATGACGCATATTAGGCCGTGGTAATCTCAGACCTTCGACAGCTTGAAAGTGACTGGGTCCTCGTTTTGCGATAATATGTATAATGAGCTGTCCGTCGCTACGCTTGCCCCGGAATTAACCCTTTTTCATTTGTGGATCGAAAGGCCAAAAAGCACGTACAATAAACATCAATTGAAATACTACAGAAACTGGCTGAAATCAGTCATATTTTGAACCCCCCTATTTGGATGGAATCGTTCTTTTGTTCCAAATTACTGTGTCTCGAAAAGCCATTATAGTCAATCTCTTTGTATTCTTATTCGAAATTATTTATTGTTAACTTCTGTTTTTTCCGTTATCATTGTTTCACGTGGAACGTTTTTTTATAGTGAAAAAAACTTTTTGTGTGTACAAAGTTGCAGAATTTCAGGTAAAAATACCGAAATATCATTTAGGCCCAGTTATAAATGCGGAACAAAAGTGGACAAAGCAGAAGCTAAGCAGGATTACCAATATAAAGGAGTTGCATTTTGAAACTTAAAGCTGCTTTCAAAATTTGCCTGCCTTTGATAGTGCAGAATTATGCGCCCCGGTAGACGTAGTTTGGGTGCCCTTACAAAATCGGAAATAGTTGCAAAGGAGCTTTTCTATGGCTAACAAAAAAAGAGAAAAACCAAAACATCTCGGCAGGGGGCTGGAATCACTGCTGAGTCCGATAATAACGAGTGCAGATGCAGAAGAAAATCAGCTAATGTACAATTCTAAAAGCACCCCTAACTTCCCACCAGATAAAGAGTTACGAGATTCTCTGAAGGAAATCAGCATTGATGACATAGCTCCGAATCCCTATCAGGCCAGAACTGTCTGGGACCAGCAACAGTTGGCAGATTTGGCCGAATCAATCAAGGCAAACGGGGTAATTCAGCCGATTATCGTTCGACAGGCTGGGCAGGGATTCCAGATAATTGCCGGTGAACGTCGATTCCGGGCATCAAAGTTAGCTTCTCTGACGACCATACCAGCTCTCATCCGCCCGGCAACCGATCAGCAACTGCTCGAATTGGCGTTGATTGAGAATATACACAGGGCTAACCTCAATCCTATAGAACGTGCAAAGGCATATCAAAATTATCTAAGAACATTTTCTATCACCCAGGCCGATGCCGCCGAAAGACTTGGTGAAGACCGTTCCGTTATCGCTAACCACTTACGGCTGCTCGACTTACCTGACGAAATCAAGCAAATGTTAGCCGAGCGTCAGCTAACTATGGGCCACGCCCGCGCGATACTTGCCCTGCCCACTGACGAGCTTCGCCGAAAGCTCGCCAACCGAGCGATGGCAGGCCGGCTTAGCGTACGTGAAGTTGAAAGATTAGTGCGAAGATATCTTACAGGAATTGGACAGCCCAGAGTAACAACCCGCTCGAAACCGGCTCATATCATAGACCTCGAGAGCAAACTGAGTAACCACATTGGCACAAGGGTAAACATTGAAACACGCAAAAATGGACAAAGAGGAAGGATAATTATAGAATTTCACACATTTGACGAATTTGATAGAATCACTGAAACGATTGGCCTGGCAAACGTGGAGCAGGTCTAAAAAATCGACGAAACATCGAATTTAGCAGGTTTTAATAACGGAAACAAAACAATTTGGTGTATAATTAATACATATGTTAAATGACCGGTTAACGGCAAGGATTGGTCTTTATTAACGTTAAAACAATAGTGGAGGATATATCGTGAAGCCTTTGGTTATTTCAATTTTATTGGTTGTCTCTTTCGGCCTAAATTCTTCTTATGCCGCACAAGATGCGAACATACCAAATAAGTCGCTGCATCAGGCGGCACGTGATGGTGACATCGCCCAGGTCAAGTTACTCATTTCAAAAGGTGCAAATGTCAATGAAAAGGTTGACGGCAGTACACCGCTGCACCCGGCTGCAGAAATTGGACACAAGGATGTGGTCGAATTCCTTATTGCCAACGGCGCAGACGTCAATGCAAGGGGCAATGCAAACTGGACGCCGTTGCACCTCGCAGCAACCGCCGGCAAACGAGATATCGCAGAATTGCTTATCACAAAAGGGGCCGATGTTAATGCTAAAGATATGGATGGTCGGACACCATTATGGTGGGCGCAAGTAAGGCGCCAAAGTCAAATCGTTGATCTGTTGACCAGGCATGGAGCTCAGCAAAACAGCAATACCAGGCCTGTAAATACAGGAAAACAAACAAAACCATTTGAAGCCCGGCAGCAGGAACCCAGCGCTGTAATTGACCTCAATTCCATAGCAAATATAGACCCGCTTGCTGATCCGAACGCCGCCAAGGCAAGAATAAAGATATTCCAGGGCCTTGAACAAGCATTGGAAAGCGTGGCAAAGCAAAGCGATAATGAGATAAGAGAGTGGATTGCCGGACTAGGATTAGAGGGCATCACTACTGATATCGTAAAAGCCGTCTATGAGCAGGTCGGAGCGGAGTTTGATTTCATAAGAAAGCAGGCTGCTGAAGAAACCGCAGATAAAACGACTGTCGCACTCGATGGCGTCCTCTTAAGCAGAATGGTGCGTTTCGACAAAATTGTCGAGAAAATACAGGAGGATACGATACGCCGAGAGGAGCGGGAGTCAAGGAGACCTGGAAGTTCGAGAAGGAGCACCAGGGGCCGAACGGGGGACATGAATCGCACGGGCACCAGGGACAGCGGCTACAATAATAGAAGTAGGTATCCGGATACTGGTAGGCAGGATAGCAGAAGAAGGTCCCGGGATGATATGACAAACAGGCCGTCGACAACAAAAGTAACCATAAAGATGCCGTTTAACGACCCAAACAAGGTCAAAGCCGCACTAAAGACCTTTGAAGGCCTGGAAAAAGAGTTGAAAAACATAGAAAGGATGGGCATGAGGGAGATGCGAGGCTGGATACGCAGCCAGGCCGTAAGCTCATCAATTCTGGCAAAAGCCGTATATACGCAGGCCGCAGATGAGCTTAAGTTCACAAGAAAAATCGCTGTTGAAGAAAAAGCGGCAAAGACGACAGTGGCAATCGATGGCATGCTCGTAAACAGGCATGAACGCCTCGGAAAACTCGCCAAAGCAATGCTGGAGGAAAGGAGGAGGTTGCGCCGCGAGGAGCGTCGGCCAAGCGGAATCGGGACCCGACGATAGACGAATAAAGCCAGCCGAAGATTAGCGAAGTAACATCACATCCTGCCCAACGCCCGGGAGCTATGACGACATTTGCCTCTGGGGCTGCAAGGTGAAGTAGATAAGACGCCACGGGACAAGGGCAATAAAACCAGCGGCTGCTAAAGAGATTTGTCGGTTGAAATGGCGGTGCTGCAGATTGCGCAGATTAACATAGTCAAAAATTGGAATTGGATTGAATTGGGGGAATTACAATTTTTTTGATTTTTGCCGTCGGATCCTTTCGCCTATTTTCCGCAGATTGCCCAATTTGATGGTTTTTGGGCAAAAATCACCGATTATGTGGTAATATGGGTAAGATATTCGGTTTGTTCGGAAAGATGGGGGTGAAAAAACGCTCAAAAATGGACCAAAAATCTTCAAAAATTTACCAAAAGTAATCAAAAATTCGCGATTTTTGTCAAAAAATTGCTAAAATTTACCCGTTTCTATTTTAACATTTTTGTTAGTATAGGGGGTATGGGGGACTTTAGATCGTGTCTCGATGCCGGATGATCGATGCTCGAAACTCGATGCTTGATGCTTCCGCCTTCGCTGAAGCTACGGCAGACAAGCGATATTCGCGGCTCGTGAGCAAATGCGGGTTTTTTTGTTTATTTTTGTCTGTCGGTGCGAGATACATTCTCCATCCGAGCGGCGACGAGTTTTTCCACCTGGTGCAAATCACCGCCGTGAATGATATGAGATCGCACACATTTGACTATCTTCGTAGTTATCAGCGGGGCGGTCGTACGCGCTAAGAACGTCGGAAGGCCTCCCGAGGATCCACATGCACCGCTGATGTGTTCTCAAACAGCGAAATTTTCCCCTTGTTTTGTCCATGACCTGTGTGAGAGCACGACAACTTATTCAAAATACTCACCTTACAGCCGAATCGCCCATAAAAATGGGCTATCGAGAGCTACCCGACCGTTGACCTGAAGTATGTTTGGCAGTAATCTGATTTTATGAGCGAAAGGTGTGGTAATCAAAAACAAGACGGTGACGAGCCGGAGCAAGAAGTAGTCAGTCAGGAGGCTGTAGAGCTGACACAGGAGCCGGATTCGCGGATCGGACTTTTGGCAGCTTTGATTTTCCTTGTTGGTCTGCTGGTTATGTTTGCACATTGGCCATCGTTATCGTCGAAGGCATTGATGTTTGACGACGAACAGTACCTGACTGAAAATTATTTGGTACAAACTCCAAGCTGGTCCTCGGCCGGGCGGTTTCTGTCTGAAGTGTCAAAACCATCAACGGTGAGGGGTT
>Ga0307379_10004491_pt1 | contig 19888 bp, 15 predicted proteins | sample UN2MG_FD_202237 | JGI IMG/M metagenome (GOLD analysis project Ga0307379, IMG submission 202237) | Soil microbial communities from Risofladan, Vaasa, Finland - UN-2 | ecosystem: Environmental > Terrestrial > Soil > Coastal area > Acid sulfate soil | place: Finland: Risofladan, Vaasa | collected... | reverse complement strand
GCGGGCCGCAACGCGCACTGCTGGACAAGCCAGCAGTGGCACCCGGCGCACTGCTGGACAAGCCAGCAGTGGCACCCGGCGAAATGGTGCGTTTCACGCTACAAGTTTACGCGAAGGATACGCTTCTTCAGCCCCCTTTCCGCCTTCGCCACCGGAGCCCGGCGATCCCCAGGCCCAGCAAGCTCCAGATAGCCAAACTCGCCGGCTCGGGCACAGCATGCTGCGTCAGTTGGAAACTCCCGTCGCCGGCCCCCAGATGCCAAATGGGAATGTGAATATCGAAAGTATCGCCGGGCGCAATCGGCGTGCCGAAAACGATGCTGATGTGCCCCTTGTCGGCCGACAGAGTCATGACGTCTCCGTTGGGAGCCGGACTACCTAGCGTCGACAGGATGTCGATCGTAACAGGCGAGGTCGTCAAGTCACCGATGGCGGCCATCCCGGGGATGTAGCTAGGCGAACCCTGCGTCCAGAACTCTCCGCCGAACGTAGCCGTGGTACCCAGCAAGTCGATCTCATACGCATCCCAAGTATTGCCGCTGCCGGCGGGATTCGTGACCCTCTCGGCCCAACGGAAAGCTCGGCTGGCATCAAAGTCTGATGCTAAGTAGTCGACCTTCAGGACGTACGGATCCATATCCTCGAGAGACTTCGCGATAATCGTGCCGTCCCCCTCGTAGCCGCCATAATCCGGGAATTTGACCGTACCCTCGTAAAGGATTGAATTGCTGCCGTTCCACGAGAGTTCAGTGATCGTGATGGCTGCTTGCGTCACTTGGGCGAGAACGAGAAGAATCACCATCGCGCCAAGACACGCAACTGCGTCAATCGTTTTTGTTTTCATGAGGACACTCCGTTCTAGGATTTATTTGCGCAGAAGGAAAAATGGCCGTCCTTCACACCCCTCGACCCAAGAGAACCCAGTTCTGGCAATTCCGGGGACACCATACTAGTTTCCGTCGATTCGCGCAAGAAACTGGTATACGGTCCCGAAAGGAAGAACAACTAACACGGGCGGAGCAGCTCGAACGGAGGGCCGGTGGGGAGGATCGGCTGGGCCTCCGGAGGCACCGATCCTCGGGGGTCGATTTCCGGCAGGTAGGGGGCCGCGGCAAGGGCCGAATCGGCGGACCCCCCGTTGGATGGTGAGCTGGAGTTCGAGGGGGCGGCGCCGCCGGGGATCAGACGCTCGGCATGACGGACGATTCCGGGGGGCTCTTCCTCGGCCGGCGGATCGGAAGGAGATGGACCGGGGAGCGCACTGGCCGGGCAAGTTACCGCGGAACTGAGGAACTCCTCGGCAACGGCTTCGAGCAGCATATCCCCAGACGTGGGGGCAAGTGGCCGATCGTCGAACACCAAGGCGGCCACGGCCGTGTTGGCGAACAGCGCGCCCCAGAGGCCGGCCATCCCGAACAGCAGACGGATCGTTGTACACCCCATCGTGGGGGCATCCTCCTCGGTATGCGGGCCTGAGCCGAGCGGCAACCATACCCTCGGAGACTCGCCCGTACTTCGCCTCTCTATCCCGTACTTGGCCCCTCTATCCCTTACTCAATCTCTCTGTAATAAATCCGCCGCTCGCGGGTCAATCCTTGCTGACGAGTTTGCGCCATTTGTAGAAATCAACTCTCTAGGGTTAAATCTATAGAGTTACAAATTCCCACGCCATACGGAGCATATTGCACAAGCCGGGCCAAATGGGCACCTTCGGGGGATGTTTGCCGGGGACCAACGGCGGCGCGGCTCACAGCGACACGGCACCCTCCTTTGCACGCGCACGGGCAAGATCTCTTCTGACTGCATTTCCGCGACTCCCTGGTGTCCTGTTTGTATTGCACTGTTACACAGTGTTGTGGTACGATTCCCCCCCGTTGTAACTGGTTTGCTCTCAAAGGACGGCGTCATGGAGGATGGATCACGGACGATCTATCTCGCTTCTGTTTTCCGTTTTCTCGCTTTCCGTTTCCCCCCTTCTTGCACGTGAAACAGACTCTCTCCCCCTGCCACCCGCCGCCAGGGCACAAGCATTTGGCCCCACGAAGCCTGCGGTTGTCACTCCGGACTTCCGGGTACGGGTGCCCTTGATTCGTGGCTCGCTTGGGCGCGCGTTTCCCAAGGCAAAGGGGGATAGCTCCAATTTGTGCGAAGGACCCTTCGGGCCGTGGGCGGCAAACTGGACCTCTCCCCTTTTTCTCCGGGCCATCGTCACGATCCTCACGTTCGGGAGGATCGGTCCTGACGGGAACGGCTGCGCAGGATTCCTCGATTCAGCCACCGGTAAGCTATGCTTATCAGGGGTGCACGAAGAGTGGCCCCATGGGGGACCGGCTCGGGCTGGGGAGCTTGGCAGGTTGGTGGCCCGGCAGCACCGTGAGATTCAAGAGGAGTCTACGCATCCACCATGAAAAGCAGTAGCGCCACGTTGCGTACCGCCGAGTCGAAGGAAAGCAGCTTTGAGCAACTGAAGCAGCGGATCCACAGCAAGCTGGTCGACAAGCTCGACCTGTCCAAGGTGGGCGAGCTGGAAGGCGACGTGCTCAGGCGCGAGATCCGCCTGGTCGTCGAGCACTTGTGCGACACCGAAGACACCCTGCTCAACCGCAATGAGCGGGAGCGGCTGATCGACGAAGTTCTCGACGAGACGTTCGGGCTGGGCCCGCTGGAAGTCCTGCTCAAAGACCCTTCGATCAGCGACATCCTGATCAACGGCCCGAAGAGGATCTACGTCGAGCGCCGGGGCAAGATCGAGAAGACCAGCGTGGCCTTCCGCGACAACGACCACCTCATGCAAATCGTCGATCGGATCATCTCCAGGGTGGGCCGTCGCGTGGACGAGACCTGCCCGATGGTCGACGCCCGCATGGCCGACGGCTCGCGTTTCAACGCCATCATCCCGCCCCTGGCCCTGGACGGGGCCTGCGTCTCGATCCGCCGTTTCGGCGCCAACCCGCTGAAGCTGGAAGACCTGCTCAACTTCAAGGCCTTCACGCCGGAGATGGTGATGCTCCTGGAAGGGGCCATCAAGGCGCGGCTGAACGTGATCATTTCCGGGGGGACCGGTTCCGGGAAGACGACGCTGTTGAACACGCTCTCCAGCTTCATCCCCAACACCGACCGGATCGTGACCATCGAGGACGCCGCCGAGCTCCAGCTCCAGCAGGACCACGTCGTCCGCCTGGAGACCCGTCCCTCGAATATCGAGGGCAAGGGGGCGATCAGCGCCACCGACCTGGTCCGCAACGCCCTGCGCATGCGACCCGATCGGATTATCATCGGCGAGTGCCGTGGTGCGGAGACGCTCGACATGCTCCAGGCGATGAACACCGGTCACGAAGGCTCCATGACCACCTTGCACTCCAACGCGCCTCGCGATGCCATCGCCCGAATGGAGACGATGATCATGATGGCCGGGTTCGAGCTTCCGCTGAAGGCCATGCGCACGCAGATCGCCAGCGCCGTGGACTTGATCGTGCAGGCCAACCGTCTCCAGGGCGGTCCGCGAAAGATCACGCACATTTCCGAGGTGGTGGGCATGGAGCAGGACACGATCGTGATGCAGGACATCTATACGTTCGAGCAGGACGGGATGGACGAGGGCGGCCGCGCGTACGGCCGGTTCATCGCCCACGGGATCCGACCCTCGTTCATGCCCCGATTGGAAGCGGCCGGCGTGCGTCTGCCGTCCAGCGCTTTTCGTCAACGCGTGATGATGCAGGACTAGTCGCCCATGAGCCCATTGATTATCGCAATTGCCGCGTTCATCGGAGTCGCCGCTTTGGTCGGCGGCGTGGCGCTCGTCCTTCGCGACAACCCGTCCAGCAAGGTCGAGGACCGGCTCGATCTATTGACGGGCACGAAAACCGCTGCCGGGGGCAAAGAGGGGCTCTTCAAGCAGGAGAGCGTGCTGGCCCAACCGCTGGACGCCATGCCCGGGCTGATCGAGAACTGGATCAGCCGTTTTGGCAACGTCAGCCGCCTGTTCCAGCAGGCCGACACCTCGCTGACCGTCCCCCGCTTGGCCCTGATCTGCGCGATCATCGCCCTCGCCGGGGCCGGGCTGGGGGCGGCCACCGGGCTCCCCTTCGCCTTGCTTCCGGTCGTGGCCCTGGTGATGGCCAGCCTGCCGATTCTCTGGCTCTTTTGGCGCCGCAAGCGGCGTCTGAAGGCGTTTGCCGTCCAACTGCCCGACGCGCTGGAAATGCTTGCTCGGGCGCTTCGCGCCGGGCAAAGCCTGGCCTCCGGGTTCAACATGGCCGCCGGGGAAATGGGTCCGCCCATCGGCAAGGAGTTCGGCCGCGTGTTCGAGGAGCAGAATCTCGGCATTCCGCTCGAGGAGTCGCTCGACGAGATGACCGAACGGATCCCCAATCTCGATCTGAAGTTCTTCGTCACCGCGGTGATTCTCCAACGCCAGACCGGCGGTGACCTGGCCGAGATCCTGGACAAGATCGGCAGCCTCATCCGCCAGCGGTTCCAGATTTGGGGACAGGTCCAAGCCCTGACCGGGGAAGGACGCCTCTCCGGGATCGTGCTCATGGCCCTGCCCGTGCTGTTGTTCGTCGCCGTCTATTACCTGAACCCCGACTACGTGATGCTTCTGTTCACCGACCCCCTGGGCAAGAAGATGCTCGCCGTGGCGATCTTCCTGCAAGTGGTGGGGGCGTTGGTGATTCGGAAGATCGTCAACATCAAGGTGTGAGGAGAGCCGTGATCTTCGCCGCCGCCGATCTGTTCAACTTCGAGGGCTTCCTCCCGTTCGCCATGTTCGGGATGTTCGCCGTGCTGGCCTGGTGGATGCTGGAATTCCTGGCCGCCGGCAAGTCCCGCGCGTCGGAACGCCTCGATGAGCTGAAGAACCCTCGTGCCCGACGCCGCGAGAGCGACGTGTCGGCGCTGAAGAAGCAGGACCGAATGACCAAGGTCCTGGAAAGGGCCACCCCCGCTCTGGCCAAACCGCTTCAGCCGAAAAGCGATACCGATCGCAGCAAGCTGAAGACGAAGCTGGCCAACGCCGGCTTCCGCAGCGAGTCGGCGTCGAGCATCTTCCTCGGGCTGAAGTTCATCGGACTCCTGGTGGGCCTGTTCCTCGGCGCCGGCACGATCCTCGGCATCGCCGGAATCAGCCAGAAGACCCTCCTGTCCTCCATCACGGTGGCGGGCGTCTGCTTCTACCTGCCCGATCTGATCGTCTGGTTCATCGGCCGAAAACGCAAGGAGGCCGTCTTCCTCGCGCTTCCCGACGCGCTGGATCTGATGGTCGTCTGCGTCGAGGCCGGGCTGGGACTCGACCAGGCGATGCGCAAGGTCGCCGAGGAAATGAAGAAGACCTATCGCGTGATCGCGGAGGAATTCGCGATCTCCAATTTCCAGCTCCAAATGGGACGGCAACGAAACGAGGTGCTCCATGAACTGGGGGCCCGCACCGGCGTCTCCGATCTGCGGAGTTTGGCGGGCGTGCTGATTCAGGCCGACAAGTTCGGCTCCAGTATTGCCCTGGCGCTACGCGTCCAAAGCGACTCCATGCGGACTCGCCGCCGACAGCTTGCCGAAGAGCGGGCCGCGAAGACCGCCGTCAAACTGATCTTCCCCCTCGTGCTCTTCATCTTTCCGGGGATCTTCGTCGTCCTGGTCGGACCGGCCGCCATCACCATGATCCGCGAGCTGTTCCCGATGATGGCGGGCCACGGATAGCCGCTCGCCGTCACGGAAACGACGGTTCGCCTTCCTCCACGCAAACACCCGGCGGCACCAGCCCTCCAGAATCTCCAGGCCACGGCCGGGGGGTGCACCCCCGTCCTCCCTCGAGAGATGCGAGTTTCCGGCCCAAGCTGGAGTCTCATTTCGCTCGCCGGCGACGGGCAGACGGCGCATAGATTTTCGAGACGGCTTCTTGGGACTGCCCGGTGCTCAGGAGCCGCTCTCCTAGCCGGCTGCCGGTCGCGCCCTGCAATACGAACCTTTTCCGGCGCTCCGCCTTCCGTGGAGCTGCTGTCAATCTCCAGTTGACCGCTTAAAATAGGTGACAGTCATATTCCCCCAGAAAGCAGGGGATATCTCGTGAGCGACGTCACCCGCATCTTGTCCGCCATTGAGCAAGGCGACCCTACGGCCGCCGAGCAGCTCCTTCCCCTGGTCTACGACGAGTTGCGGAAGCTGGCCGCCCAGAAGATGGCCCAGGAGGCCCCGGGCCAGACCTTGCAGGCCACCGCGCTGGTCCATGAGGCCTACATCCGGCTGGTGGACGTGGAGAAGGCCCAGCACTGGAAGAGCCGGGGACACTTCTTTGGGGCAGCGGCGGAAGCGATGCGGAGAATTTTGGTGAGTAGCGCCCGACGTAGAAAGAGCCTGAAACGAGGTGGTGATTTACAGCGGATTGAGTTGGAAGTTGCTCACCTGGGCTCGGATCAGCAAGACCACAAGTTGATCGCCCTGGACGAGGCCCTCACCAAGCTGGCCAAGGTCGCCTCGGAGAAAGCCGAATTAGTCAAGCTGCGTTATTTCGCGGGGCTAACCACGCGTGAGGCGGCCGAGGCGATGGGTATATCGACCGCAACTGCCGATCGGTATTGGGCTTACGCCCGGGCCTGGCTCCAGCGCGAAATGGAGCCTACCGGCTCCGACACGGGGTCCTGACTTGCCTTTCTCTGGCTTTTCCAGGTTTTGTTGATAGAAAACGCCGGCCGTTTGCGCACTGTAATGTGGAACCCACTGGCGTTGAGTTCGAGGTATTCTGAGGATCGAGCCCGTGGATGAAGAATCCATTTTTGAACAAGCCATCGAGAAGGCGTCGCCGGAGGAGCGGACCGCATTCCTGGAGGAAGCCTGCGCCGGCGACCGTGAACTCCGCGCCAAGGTTGAGGCCCTGCTTCGAGCACACGACCACCCGGACAGTTTCCTGGGGCGCCCCATCGCGGGCGATCGGCCGACGGATGTCCTGAACGCCCTCACCGACCCTGAGGGTCTGCCCGACGCGACCAACCCGCCGCCGGAGGAAATCTCGCTCGATTTCCTCCAGCCCTCCGACACGCCCCACTCCTTGGGCCGATTGGGGCAGTATGAGGTCCGCGAGGTGGTCGGGCGGGGCGGCATGGGCGTGGTGCTCAAGGCCAACGACACCAAGCTCAACCGCATCGTGGCGGTCAAGGTCCTCGCCCCCGAGCTTGCCTCGAACGCCACCGCCCGAACGCGGTTCGTGCGGGAAGCCCAGGCAGTCGCCGCCGTCAGTCACCACCACGTGGTGACCATCTACGCCGTCGAGGAGGACCCGTTGCCGTACCTGGTCATGGAGTTCATCGACGGCCAGTCGCTCCAACAGAAGATCGACCGCCAGGGACAGTTCCCACTGAGGGAGATCCTCCGCATCGGCCATCAGATCGCCGGCGGGCTGGCCGCGGCCCACGGACAGGGGATCATCCATCGCGACATCAAGCCCGCGAACATCCTGCTGCAAAACGGCATCGAGCGGGTTCAGATCACCGATTTTGGCTTGGCGCGGGCGGTGGACGACGTGGCCATCACCCGCACCGGTGAGGTGGCCGGCACGCCCCAGTTCATGTCGCCCGAGCAGGCCCAGGGCCAACCCGTCGATCATCGCAGCGACCTGTTCAGCCTGGGGAGCGTGCTCTACACGATGTGTACGGGCCGGCCACCGTTTCGGGCGGACACGACCGTGGCCGTCTTGCGCCGGATATGCGACGACACGGCCCGCCCCATCCGCGAAGTGAACCCCGACGTGCCCGAGTGGCTGGTCGAGATCGTCGCGCGGCTGTTGGCCAAGCAGCCGGAAGACCGATTCGAGACCGCCGCGGAAGTGGCCGAGCTTCTGGGCAAGCACCTTGCCCACGTGCAGGACCCGGGCTCGACGCCCTTTCCCGACGGTTTGCCGGCCGTGCGCGGCACCCGTACCGGCCGGGCCCGCCGCCGGCGGTTCTGGCTGGCCGCCGCGATGATCCTGCTGGCGGCCGTCGGCAGCCTGGGTATCAGCGAAGCCACCGGCGTCACCCGGCTGGCGGCCACCGTCATCCGCATCGCCACGGGTGAAGGAACGTTGGTCGTCGAAGTCGACGACCCAGGCGTGAGCGTGACCATCGATGGCGAGGATCTCGTCATCACGGGTGCGGGCCTGCGGGAAGTCCGCCTGAAGCCGGGCCAGTACCGGGTGCGAGCGACCAAGCAGGGGCGGGTCGTGACTCAGGAGCTGGTGACCATCCAGCGCGGCGGCCGACAGGCCGTCCGCGTCGGGCTGGAACCGCCCGTGACGCCACTGGCCACGGACGCTCAACGCCTTGACGAATTGTCCAAGTCGATCCAGGCCAATCCGCGGGACGCCGGCCTGCTGGAAGAGCGCGGGCGCCTCTACGCCGGTCTGGGGCGCTACGACGAGGCCGCCCGCGACTTCATCCGTGCCAATGAGCTGTTGGCAAGCCCGTGGGGATGGGACCCTAAGTCGGGCCTTTTCGACTCGCTCGTGCAGCACGAAGAGGTCTTCGCGCGGATCGCTGAACTGCGTCCGGACGACCTCGCTCTCTGGGGCCAACGGGGCAACTACTACGCCCTGCGGGGACAATGGGAGCGGGCCCTGCCCGACTACGCCCGGGCGAGTGACCGGTACCAGTGCGAGGTGCTCCACGCCTGGGCGCTGCTTATGACCGGCGACGAGGAGGGCTATCGCCGCGTGTGCGGGCGGATGGCCGCGCGGTTCGGACAGACTGACCAACCGGACACCGCCCTCCACATGGCACTGGCATGCTCGGCGGGTCCGCAGTCTGGCATTGACCCGGCTCGGATTGCCGGGTGGGCGGAGTTGTCACTCCGCAATGGCCGCAACAAGTTCACGCTGCACGCCCTCGCTCTCGCGCACTACCGAGCCGGCCAGTTCGATCAGGCCGTGACGCTCTTGCAGGAGGCAATTGACTTGCCTAAGGAGAGGATGGCGAAGAGTGAAGCGGCATTCCCCTTGGCCCTCGCCTATCGGGGGCTCGGTCAAGAGGAAGAGGGTCGGAAGTGGTACCAGACCGGCGTCGCCGAGCTGGAATGGATAAAGTCGCGCAAACCGGACGATCCCGTGTCGTGGGGGTCCTCGCACTGGTTGAATGTGAACGTCTGGTATCGCGAGGCCAAAGCGGTATTCGAGCCGACCGAGCCGCAGGGGCCGAAAACCGAGGAGCCGAAGTAGAGACAGAGACCTCACCACGGAGACAGGGAAACGATGAACGATGAATTTCCCGTTCATCCTTCATCATTCCGCATTCAGCATTCAAAGAAAGCGGCCGGGGAGGCCCAAGGCGCCAACCCAGATCCTCCCCGGCCCGGCATCCCCCGGGCGGCAGGTCTGCGCGCCCGGCGGGGGTGTCCGATTTCATTTTACCCGCGGACCAGATCTGGCAAAAGGAGGAGTCGATGATTCGAAACCACGGAGACACGGAGAACAGGGAGAAGAGATTTGGCAATAAGTGGCCAATGTCGAAGGGCTTGAGACATTCCCCATTTCCGACTTCCCTCCGTGTCCTCCGTGCCTCCGTGGTGAGTGTTCCGCGTCAGCATCCCCCCGGGCGGCAAGTCCGCGCGCCCGGCGGGGGTGTCCGATTCTCATTTTACCCGCGGGCCAGCTCCGAGAAAAGGAAGAGTGCGATGAGTCTTATGAAGCGACTTGGTTTGGGGGCGTTGTTGGCCGTCTGCGTGACGCTCTTCGCGAGCACGTCGGCGTGGGCGGCGTCCGGGGAGGACTGGGGCACGATCGAACTCGCCAACATGGGCGATGAGCCTTTTGCATCGGGCGTGGCAAGCCTGACGAACGTTGACTGGGTGCGCGTCGCCAAAGACGCATTTCTCTATGGGGGCAGACTGAGTGTGACGTGCCACAACCTGACGCCGGGCGCAACGTACTGGACCCCCGCGGGAACCTTCATCGCTAATCGCAAGGGCAGCGGGAAGGTCAGTGGGGACGTCTGGCTCGAATTGAACTACGGTTGGTCGTGGGTGTCGGTCTCGCCGTTCGTGGTGGATATAGTTCGCAGCAACCCGGACGGGTCCGGCACCCCAGTGCTGACAGGGACCTTCCCTGGTCAGTTCTGGTACTAGACGCCAACCCAGATCCTCCCCGGCCTGGCATCCCCCGGGCGGCAGGTCCGCGCGCCCGGCGGGGGTGTCCGATTTTCAGTTTACCCGCGGACCAGTGCCGACAAAAGGAGAAGTGCGATGAATCTCATGAAGCGACTTGGTCTGGTTGCGTTGGTGTTCCTTCTGGTGGCGATCTTCGGCGCCTCGCCGGCTTTGGCTGGCAAACCCGCTAAGAGTTCTGCAACCGTTCCGCTCGCCCCGCCGGCAGTTGACCCTCCCGAGCCTATTGCATCCGGCACGGTCACTTACGTTCACTCTTGGTGGTACGACCAACGAGCGTGGGTAGAGAACGTGGACGTCACGGTGAGTTGCGAGAGTCTTACGCCGACGAACCAGTATTGCGTCGTCTTCTTTCTTCAGCACATGCTTTGGAACTGGGATGGCGCCACCATGGACTCTTACTGGTACGAGAGGCTACCCGCTACGACCAACAAGAAAGGGCAGCTGAAGTCTCAATGGTCCTATCTTCCCGAAACAGCCTGGAACTGGCCCTGGGACGGCTGCACAACCTATATCCTGGACATTTGGGTCGAAAATGACCTAGGCAACGTCGTGCTGGAGCGGGCGCCTTGATGGCCTGCCGAATGGCCTCAGCGGAAGGGGGAAGGCGAAACGAGCGGCAGATGCCAAGAGAATGTTCGACGAAAACCGGCTGGGAAGGCCCAAGGCGCCAAGTGCAGATCCTCCCCGGCCCGGCATCCCCCGGGCGGCTTAGTCCGCGCGCCCGGCGGGGGTGTCCGATTTCAGTTTACCCGCGGACCAACTCTGACAAAAGGAGGAGTCGATGAATCCGGTGAAGCGACTTGGACTGGCGGTGCTGTTGGTCGTTGGCGTGACGCTCCTCGGGAGCACGTCGGCGAGGGCGGCGGCCCCGGGGGACTGGGGAACGGTCCAACTGACCAACGTAGGTGACGAACCTGGGGCAACGGGCGAAGCCAGCCTGACGCGAGTCAAACGGCTCTGGAGCGACGTTCAGGAATGGATGCGGATCGATTACTACTCAGGCAAGCTGACCGTGAAGTGCCGGAACCTGACGCCCGGCGCAACGTACTCAACGCCCGCCGGAACGTTCCTTGCTGACCGCAAAGGTAATGGTGGCGTCAGTGGGCAGGTGATGTTCAGCGTGTATGTAGACGAAGGTTGGTGGGGTCCGACCTCCGTCATGGAACCGTACGTGGTCGACGTGGTTCGTCTCGATCCGGACGGGTCCTGTACCACAGTGCTGACGGGGGAATTTGTCCCTCCGTGGGCCACCGAATAGTCGGCCGCAACGAGTTGCACCGGCCTTTTGCGAACTGTTCCCGCTTCGCGACCGGTCTGGCGACCGAATCACGCGGCCCGACTGCCGGTCTCCCCCGCGTATCGGGGCCTTCGGTCTGGGGCCGGCGCAATTGAGAGACCACCGTAAGAATTTTCCAACAAGGAGACAGTAAGATGAATCGCACTACGAAAATGCTGAGAATGCTGATCGCAGTAGCCGCACTCGCGGCCGGCGCCGGCCTGGCGGTCGGCCAGGACAAGTACAACATGCCCGCGCCGCCGCCCGGCGAAATCTGGGTCTATCCCCAAGGGGTATTTCCGGATGACTTCTACGCCCTCTGGCTGGGCGTGAACGGCGCTCCGTACGCGACCGGCGATCTGCCGTTTCCGTTCCCCACCGTCCCGGACAACCAACCCGCCGCGAGGCCGGTCTTTTTCGGGAAACCTACGGACGGCAACTGTACGGTCGTGCTGAAAGCGCGGCGACTGGACAAGATCGCGGATGGCGGCTACGCAGAGGGCGCCTTCACCGCGTTCAACCTCGGCCTTGCCGCGGGCACGGAAATCACCAACAAGGATCCGGTCTTCCCGGTGAATTATATGCTGGCCACGGACCAGAAACGGTTCAGCACGGGCTTCGGAGAGATCTCCGTGCGAAGGCCCGTCGAGATCCAGGGCGAGATGACGCCGGACGGCGAGGAGCAGTTCTTCGCATACACCCCAAACTTCGACCCCGCAGCCAGCCCCGACACGAACCCGGCGTTCGATGCGAAATGGCTTCCCGAGGACTATCCAACCGGCAGTGAGTACGACCCGGACCAGGGCTTCGGCGTGAGAAGCACGAAATCCGTCGTCTACGGTGGCTACGCGGCGTTCCACATCCGCCCCGTTAACGTCGACCTGTCCGTGAGCGATTGCCTCCTTTACGGGCAGTACGGCAACGGAATCAGGATCGACTACGCGCCGAGTCGGACGCTCGTCTCGAACGTGGACGTAAGGCACACCTATCACCTCCACAAGTTGGGTGCAGACAATACGATCGGCATGTTCACGTGGGCGATCAGCATCCAGAGCTCGCCCAGCAGCGGCGGGAAGCATCTGATCGAAGGCTGCGTGGTCGACCAGAGCCCGACCTGGCAGGAGTACTACTTCCGGGCGCATCCGTCCCAGCACCGCTACAAGGTCGGACCTTTCCCCGGCGGTCACGCCGTCTATTTGTACAACCTTTCGAAGGAGAGCCCCGGCGACTTCGTCCGCATCGAGGGCTCGATGTTTGCGAACTGCGGAAGCAACTGCGTCGTCTACGATCGGTCGAACGTCGACCTGCGGATCGCGGACTGCGTGATCGACGGCGGCTACTTCCCGTACCCGCCGACGAAGGATTCCGTGTTCGACGACTGGAGGGGGAACTGCATCCTTGTCTATCTGCCCTACGTCGATCCTTGGAACAAGTTCCCGGTGATAGAAATCGCAGAGAACCAGCTCTTCGCCCGCGGACTGGACGCCTGGGGCGCGCGCCTGTCCGGCTGCGGAAACGGCGAGGTCACGGTCGAGGATAACGAGATCGTATGCGACAGCGCCGGACCCGCCTATGCGGGCGGAGTCCAACTGAAACCATCCGCCGGGATCGGGTCCCACGAAAACACGATCGCCCGCAACGTGATCCGGGGAACCGGCGGGTGGGCGATCAGCGTCGACGCATTCGACACCCCCTGCGAGCGAAACGTCTTCATCGACAACGATCTCGCCGGCTTCTCCGCCGACGAAGCAGGAGCCGTCTTCTTCGGGCCCCAGGCCAACGATAACCACTTCGTTGGAGACGTGGGAGACGGGATCATCGATCTCGGAACGGGAAACGTGGTGGAGCAGTCGCCGTAAAACTGTCTGGCACTTCTCACTCCCAGGGTCTGGTATGCTGCGATGGCGCTGGAGCGCGATGTTACTACATAGCAGGCACGGGGCTCGGATGACGAGCGAGACGACATCCGGGCCCCGTTGAGGGGGCGAGGGGCACGACCAGCATTCTTCCTGCGCGAGGCTGCCGGGAGGTTTGCACCCAAGATGGCCCAGGGACCGTTCGCCGTGAATCACGTCCGCGAGTCTCACAAGGTCATACCCTTTCGCGGGCGCCTCATCAAAGGACCCATTCGTGACGAGCAGGTCCCAGGGCATCCTACTCGGCGTTCTCTGACGTTCCCAACCTGCAAGGCCCCTTGCAGCGCGAAAGTGCCCAGGCCAAGGCATACTTCCCTCCCGTATCGTCACGCCCGCCAATGTGGGGGCATGGCAACGGAAAGCCCGGTCGGGCAGTGCAAGGCTCCGGCATCGTCAGAGGCGTTGGGTGAATCGGTCACTGGGAGGGGTTATACGTCCCCCACAGAGCGGGGTCTGTGTTGGCGAGGAGGCTTCTACTGCCCTTTCCCTTTGGGGATCTCACCGCAGTTGGCTGTACCCTCGTGCCGATATTGAGTCAAAGCGGGTCTGGCTTTGTCGGGAGGTGGCTTCCCAAATGGTGAACCACCGGGGGCTGTGGGAGATCGCGCAGCCGATCCGCGCAGAAGGGCTGAAAGGAATCGAGGGAAGGACAGACATGATGGTTCGCCGCGTACTCATGGGTTTGGTGGTGCTGGCCGTGTTCGCTCAGGCGGTTCCGGCGGAGGCGCAGCAGTGTTCCGCCTGGCAGGCTTTCTGGCACAGCGTGGCTCGTGATTGGAAGCGGAACAATTGCTGGCCGGAGCCCTTCCTCGGCCCCGACCGCGTAGCCGTCCGAGCGCCGTTCGTGGTGATGGTCAACAACGGCTGGCGACGCCAGAACCTTGTGGCAGACCATCACTTCGAAGAAGGGACGGCCACCCTGAACCGGTCGGGTGAACTGAAGGTCCGCTGGATCATGACCCAGGCCCCGCGACAGCACCGGACCATCTACGTTCGCCAGGCCGACTCGCCCGATGACACCGCCGCGAGGATCGCCGCGGTCCAGGAGTATGGAGTCCGATTCGCCGAGGACGGGCAACTGCCGGCGGTGCTGGAGACGAACGTGGATACGACGGGCTGGCCCGCGGCCCGCGTCGACATGATCGACCGCAAGTCGCTCGATTCGGCCCCCGAGCCTCGACTCCCGTCGGCTGGTGGTGGCGGCGAGTCGTCGGAGTGAGACGCCAACCACGCGTCGGCGTAGCCAATCTTTGCAACCGGCGTTGGGTATTGGCTTTGCGTCAAGCCGAGGGATCGCGCGGCGTGCACCCGTCGCCCGGCGTCGGGACGGCTTCCCTGCGGACCGCCCTTTTGGACGACCGCTACAACCGCTAGAGTCAGCCGAATCCCTTCAATTTCTCAGTTGCGGTGCAGGACCGTCCGGCCCGTGGTCGATCTTTAGATATAAGCGAGATTCTGCGTCCAACTCTCGAAACTACCCCCCCGGCGAGGACCTCACGGACGAGTGGATGTTCGGGGGAGGCTCGGATCACGGAGGATTGCAGGTGCAAGAGGCCTCATTCAAACTCCCGGCGATTGCCTTGGCCCTCGTCATGTTCGTCGGGGGCTGCAGTCTTGCACCGGGTTCGGACGGTGCCGGTTTCAGTCTTCCCTGGGGAAAGGGTGATTCGGGTGCGAGGCTCCTCAGCCCGGCGGAATTCTCCGCCAAGGTGGCCGGGTCGACGAGCGTCGAGCCCGCGGCGGACCCGATCTCGCTGGCGACCAAGGCGAAGCCGAGCCCCGATTTGTACGTGGCCGCGGCGCGGTTGTCGGAACAGTCGGGCAAGACCGCGGAAGCCGAGGGGCTCTATCAGAAGGCTCTTCAGATCGATTCGCGGCACGCCGACGCCCTGGTGGGCTACGCCCGCCTCAAAGACCGGCAAGGCCAGATGGCCGAGGCAACGCAGCTCTACCAACGGGCTGCCAAGGCCCATCCGAAGAACGCCTCGATCTTCAACGACCTCGGCTTGTGCCTCGCCCGGCAGCGGAAGTTCAGCGAGTCGATGAGTGCTCTGGGACAAGCGATCAAAATGGACCCGAAGAAGTGGCTGTATCGCAATAACATGGCGATGGTGCTGGTGGAGACCGGCAAGGTCGACGCCGCCGTGTCGCACTTGATGGCGGTGCAAGAGGAGGCCGTGGCCCACTACAACGTCGGATACATCCTCCAGAAGAAGGGCGATTCGGAGGCTGCGGCGGCGCATTTCGCCAAGGCGCTGGAGAAGGACCCTGCTTTGGCAGAGGCCCGACTCTGGCTCGCCAAGCTGGGACGCGAGCCGGCCTCGATCGCCGAGTCGGCACCTCGAATCGCTTCCGAAAGACAGCCCGACGTCGTGTTCCGGGCCGCCCCGAGCGATCCGATTCTGTCTCAACGCGAGCTTGAGGCCCCGCGTAGCGCCGCGGTCCCGATCGCTCCGCAGCGCCCAATGCTTGGAGAGAAATCACGCCCCTGGGCATACCAGCCTTCCGAGAGCCGGCTTCCGCCCATGCCCGACCGACCAAACGTCGAGGGGCCACGACCGACCGTCGAGGCGCCGGCACCCGGCCAGCCTCCCGCCCGACCGGGATTCTCCAACGTTGCGCCGCTGCCGCCGCCCACGTCGATCGGCTGGCCGACGCAAGGCAGGGCGACGAGCCGCACCGGGATCCCGATGGTCAGTCCCCTTCCGCCGGTGCCCCCCCAACAATACGACTCCTATCGGCCCTGACGATTCACTCGAATCAGGTTGATCAGCCGCAGTGCGCTGATGGGCGAATCGGTGACGACGCCGGCGGTTCACCGCATGGGAAGCGGCCGCGTCGAGCCTCTGGTCAGTCCGGGGGTGAGCTATCTGCCCTGAGCCTCAGGCCCGATTGCCGGTTTGGCAACTGCGGAGCTCGTCCCGCCGCTCGAAGAACCGGCCGAGGCCCCCCGCGAGCGCGCCGAGGCCGTTCGAGCACTAGCCCGGATTGTTCATTTGGGTTCGGAAAATCCGTGGTCCGGGGCGTGATGCTTGCACCGAGGAATAAACTCCCGATTTGTCGGGCCGCGCTGCGCGGCGGCCCTCGGTTTTCGAAGTGGAAACCGGGAAGTTGAATTGTCAATGATCGGTGGGGTAAACCGGAATGCCCGGAAAACCGGGCTCCCGTTGGTCGTCCTCCGTTCATTGGCTATGCAGGCGTCAATAATTCTCTGCGATACCCGTCAGCCGCCGGACCGGCTCGTCACCGGCAAGGTACAAATCGTTACCCACGAAGCACAAGCGTCCGGGGCGGCCCAGCCGGCCCAAAATCTCAATCTTCGCGTTGGCAGGACGGATTCGGACCAGCACGTTGCCGAGGTACGTGTAAACGTTTCCGTCCGGCCCTTTGACATAATCCCATTGTGTGGTGCCATGCCCCCAAACGAACCGTAGCGTATCGGGCAGCTTCTTCGTGAAAAGGACTTCGCCGGTACGGACGTCGGCGCCGTACAGGAGTCCGCCGTCGTCCACGTCGGGGTCTTCCGTCGTACCGAGCAGCAGCCCGGGCGCAACCTCGACCACGGGCCCCGCTTTGGGCGCATTCGGCACGGGCACGAAGTCGCGCACGATCTTCTCCTCCTCCGTGTCCCACACGAAGAGCTTCCCGCTCTCCGGCCGAACATCGCCCTTCAGCTCATCCGTCGCCGTCTCGGTGGACGCGACAATGTAGCGACGGTCGAGCGCCGTGGTGAGCCAGTAGATGCGATAGCCGCTGAACGGTCGCCACATACCGCCGAACTCACCGGACTCGGGATCGAGCCACGCCAAGCTGCCGCCGGCATAGTCGCGGATGCCGGCGCCGCCGAGGTAAAGGCGCCGGTCAGCGCCAACCACGGCGCTGAACACCTTCTTGACGCGAGTCTCTTTGAAAAGCGAGTCGACCACGCGGCGAGGGTTGCTCTGGGGGGACTTGATGTCGGGCGGCTCTTGGCCGGGCGGCCCCCCTTTGAGCAGCGTCCACGGACGTGAGGGATCGAACTGGTCGACCGGCCCGCTCGGATAGCCGCTCCAGTAGAGCTTGTCGCCGAACACGGCCAAGGCGTAGATGCTCGGGCCGCCGTTGCCGAGCGGAGTCCCTTGACCGGTCTTGGGATCGAAGAGGAAGCGGCCGCTGTAAGCCTGGGCCGTGCCGAACAGGCGGCCGTCCGGCAGCGGAACCAGGCGGTGAATCGCGAGTGGATAGGTCTCCACGTCCGGCAGCTCCAAGCACCTCCAGCCCAGATCCTCCGGCTTCGCCTCCGGGCGTACAGGCTTGGGCGTCCGCGCGGCGTCCTCGGCGGAGCGCCACCAGAGATACGCCTTCCCTTCCGCCGGGTCCACTTGCCCACGGTAGACCTCCGGCTTCGGCGGAGCTTCATCCCACGGCGACTGGAACGACGTCCAGGGCGGGTCGTTGTCGGTTTTCGGAATCATTTCACCGCGGTAGAGCCAGAAGTGTTCCTGACGTGCCTCCGGCTCACGCTGCACCGTGGCCCGTGCCCCACCGTTCATCGGCGAGACGGAGATGTTGCCGCCGGGCTTCGTTTGCGCCAGCAACTTCTCTTCGCCGGTCTTGATGTTGACGGCCACGAGATACCAGGGGATCTTGCCGCTGGCCACGTAGAGGTACTGGTCGTCGACGCCGATCCAGTAGCCCCAGGCCCCGTGAGGCGCGTGGTCGGGCCCAACGGGACCGTAGTCTCGCACCAGCTTGTCCGTCCTCCAATCGTAGCAATAGGCACCCGCCTTGTTGGGGTCGCGGTAGTTGCCCGTACCGTAGATGAGACCGTCGGGCCCCAGCGTCAGCCGTCGCGTTTCGCCGACCAGGTTGGGCACCAAGATGCCGCGGTCCTCAAGCAGGTTGGTGGCCGGGTCGTACACGAAGAGGTTCATCCCCGCGTTCCAGTCGGGCGTGACGATATAGTACTTGCCGTCAGGCGCGAGCACGCCGCCGTGCATGTGGATCTGCCGGCGGTCGGGAAATCGCTGTTTTTTCACGTCCCCCGTGCCGAGGTCGCAGGCATAGAGCCAAGTAGGCCCCGAGTAGGACTTGAAGTACCACTGCAACGCGTCGTACGTCTTGCCGTCGGGGTTGGGGATGAGTTGAAACGTCCAGCTCGTCACGCCTCGGGCCGGAGCTGCAAGCGATTCAGGCTTGAGCGTTGGTGCCTTGACGAGCTGGTCCTTCAGGTCCGGCTGATCGGCCGCCTGCCAATCCGTGGCAGCGACGTGCTCTCCACATGGCACCACGCCCGCCAGCAGCGTCAACAGCAGTTGTCCGTTCAAGACTTGGCTCCTATCCACAATCGCTGAGGTGTTGCTCGGCTGCAATCTGGCCCGGTCTCTTGACCATCAGTCCGAGGTACGCCTGAAACAGTCCGCTCGGCCCATCTCCCTTCGAGCGCTTTTGCCATTTGCTGCCAGTGTCCACTGATGGCTTCCGGTGTCAACCCGTTGATGCCCGCTCCGGCTCCCGCTATCCTGGCCGCTGACGACTGATTTTCTTGTCCGCGGAGCTTGTTTCAATGGGACTACGGGACTGGTTCTCCGGACGGCCCGCCAAGGACGAGGTATTTCTGATGGAAGAGTCGAGCGAACTCGCCGAGACGCTTGCCAGGCAACGTCGTGTGGCTCAAACCAGGGGCATCCCCGGCATTCGACGCCACATTCTCCTCTGCTGCGACCAGGCCAATCCGAAATGCTCCAGCAGAGAACAGTCGCTCGAAGCCTGGCACTACCTGAAGCGCCGGCTGGACGAACTGGGCTTGACGGGGGCCGGCGGAGTCTATCGCACGAAAGCCAACTGCCTGCGGATCTGCATCGGCGGCCCGGTGGCCGTCGTCTATCCGGAGGGTGCGTGGTACGGTCGCTGTGATCCTCCGGTATTGGAGCGGATCATCACGGAACATCTTGTCGGCGGCAAGATCGTCAAGGAGTATCTGATCATGCAACGCCCGCTCACGGAGGCGGACTAGCGTCCACTCTGAGTGGTCCATGGGGGCATCGCCGGCACGCGCGCACAATCTCGGCCCAAGGGCGGACGCAGACCGAGGCTGGGCGGGAGGCGTGCCGATTGGCTGGGCGGGTTCGGCGGGAGGATTGACCGAAGCCGCGTACTGCGAAGCTCCAGAATCCGCCCGTCCGGTAGGGCCTTTGGTCGACACAACGTTGGGCGTTCGGTCGCGGGTGTAGCGGAGTGAGGGCTTTCGCATCCCCTGTGTCACGAACCGGTGTGGCTCCGGTGTCATCGGGGGCAAGAGTCCGATGAGCCACCGCGGCAAGACCGCACCCCTCTGAGGAGTGTAGCAAGCAGGGTCGTTCGACATGGAGGGGCGCCGTGATAAGATGGTCAGCACGGTCGCTCCGGATCGGGTCCGGGCGGAGAGCAAATGGGAAATGTTGGAGAAGGTGTCTTCCACGTTATTGCCAAATCCTGACACCAGTAGCAGATGGGGTCGTTCTTATGTGTGACTCATGTTTCCGAGGCTTGAGTCGTCGCCAGTTCATGGTAGGCGGCTCTCTTGCAGCGTCACTTCTGTCTACTTCGTTGC
>Ga0307379_10004490_pt1 | contig 19889 bp, 16 predicted proteins | sample UN2MG_FD_202237 | JGI IMG/M metagenome (GOLD analysis project Ga0307379, IMG submission 202237) | Soil microbial communities from Risofladan, Vaasa, Finland - UN-2 | ecosystem: Environmental > Terrestrial > Soil > Coastal area > Acid sulfate soil | place: Finland: Risofladan, Vaasa | collected... | reverse complement strand
TTCCGTCTATAGATTTATTTAACCTTGCCTTTTATTTGTCACCTTGGCCTCGTAGTCCTTCACTTCTTTCAGCCAGTCCGGTCCCGGTGGAACTTCCATTTTCGTACAGTAGTAATCCCATACCGCCCCGTAGGGCATTGTCTTAAGCTCTTCAAGCATCGCCAGACGCTCGGTGTAGTTATCAGCAAGCTCCATCTCCCGGAGCATCTGCACCGGCTCCAAGAGGGCAATCAGCAGCGCCTTTATCATGCAACGCGTGCCAATGACCCAGGCCGCTATGCGGTTAATGCTGGCGTCGAAAAAGTCAAGGCCGATGTGCACCCTTTGAAGATAATCGCCGCGAACAATCTGCTGGGCAATGGCACGAAGCTCGTCCGAGAGAATAACCACATGGTCGCTGTCCCAGCGTATGCCCCTGCTAACGTGGAGCAGAATTTCGTCGAGAAACGTCAGGACGGATGATATCTTATCGGAGACAACTTCCGTCGGATGAAAATGGCCGGTGTCGAGGCAGAGCAGTGTTTTATTTTCGAGAGCATAACTCAAATAGAATTCATGCGAGCCGACGACATAACTTTCCGAGCCGATGCCGAAAAGCTTGCTCTCGACCGCATCCAGAAGGCAGTTTCTGTCCATCGGTTCGGCGAAAATCTCATCCAGCGATTGTTTGAGGCGCCGGCGAGGTCCCTTGCGGTCAACGGGGACATCTTTATATCCATCCGGAATCCATAAGTTCGTAATACAGGGCGTTCCCAACTGCTTTCCTATCGCTGCGCCTATTTTGCGGCACACGATACCATGCTCGACCCAGAAGCTGCGAACCTGCTCGTCCGCGCTGGACAAAGTGAAACCGCTTTCGGCTTTCGGATGCGAAAAGAAGGAGCCGTTAAAATCCATCCCCAGGCCGTTTGCTTTGGCCCAGTCAATCCATGTGGTAAAATGCTCCGGGGCCAACTCGTTACGCTCGACTTTGCCTTTCGTCTCGGCGTACATCGCGTGCAGGTTCAGCCGATGTTTGCCCGGTATCAGGCTCAGCGTCTTTTCCAAATCCATACGCAGCTCATCGGCGGTCCGCGCTTTGCCGGGGTAGGCGCCGGTTGCCATTATGCCGCCGCCGAGAGTTTCCTGGGCTTTATCAAATCCTCCAACATCATCGCCCTGCCAGCAATGCAGTGATATCGCTATGCTGCTGAGCTTTTGCATTGCCGTTTCCGTGTCAACACCCAGCTCGGCATATCGCTGCTTCGCCTGTTCGTATGTTTTTTCAATCTCTTTCATACCAGCCATTTTATCCTGACCTCTTCAAAAGTTAAAACCTGTGATTAATCAATTTTTCAGAGATTCTTTCGCAGGCAGTTTCGGGAACCGTGCATGAGGTTCGGCTTGATACCAGTAGGCAACGGAAGAAAGGTCGTCTTTAAGAGGCAGGTATCTTCCTTCGCTTTGCCAGCCCAGCGCCTGCATGGTTACTTTCAGGTCCTCTTCGAATCTGACAGGGTCCTGAATGTGCCAGCGGTACAGGCCAAAACGCGGCTGCGTTTCGGATTCTATCACCTGCGGCATACCCGTGTAAGGACTGCTGAATTCCTGATAGCCTCTGCCCTGGAATTTGTCAAAACCATAAGAGCCGCAGAAGTAATCTTCAGTGCCGGTTCCGCAAATCGTGGGAAATTTTGTGTCACCATCCATAAAGAACTTAATTTCCCCTTCACCCCACCAGCCGGGACTGTTCGAGCCCCAGATCATATATGTTCCGACGTAGTGGCCCTTTCCGCGAACGCCGTCAAGGATAGTATAATCCTGCTTGTAAGGAAGCGGGTTTACCCTTCGAAACTGAGCGTGAAAATAAGCCGCGTCCTTCGGGACATCGGTGAGGGTGTAGTCTATCTGATAATACAGCACCATCGGTTTGGCGTCGATATTAGTCATAGTAATTTTACAGCGTTTGCGAAACGGCATTACCCAGTAACAGTTGAATCCGCTCTTCGGATTGACACATACCGCCAGAGAGTTGACGCCAATATACTGACCCATGCCGCAGGCAAAGAAGTCCCCGGCCGGGCATTCCACAGATGGTTTTTCTTCCCCGTCCCAGTAAATCCGCAGAATGTTAAAGCGGTTGTTTCCGGTCGGAGTCATCCATATATGCTGGACGGCGCCACAGCCTTCAATGTCGGCCATAAGGAATGTCTGGCCCGGGTTAATTCTCACCGAAGGAGAGACTTTCCAGGTCTGGCCTAATTCGCGGGCGGCATTGGCACCGGTTCCCTCTGTTGCCATTCCTCCCTTGCCCTTTTCGCCGGTGAAGTTCTCAGGACTAACCGAGCGAGTTTTTGCAGATGACAAACGTGCCAGATTGCCCAGGCCCATTTCGAGGCCGCTGAATCCTGAATTCTGCTGCTCACAGCCAATCATCAACAAAGCAACCAGTAAAAAACCGCAGACCAAACAAATACTTCGCTTTTTCGTTACAACCATCCGCCCTAATCTTCTGACTCGTTTTGTTAGCTGTTTCATAATTTGTCCTTTCCTGATTGGTTATCCCCCTTATAAGGATTTCAATAAAGTTCCAACAGTTTCTGCTCAGCCTCTTTCGTCCACAGACCGTCATTTAAGCACTGGGCAACCTGGGGCATTTTTTCATTCATCTTATCAAGCGGCACGAGGGGCAAATCTTTGCAGGCAGGATAAACGACAATCTTTCCTGCTATCGAACGGTTCTCTACCGCCCGAATGCCGTCGGTAGCACCGGCAAGGCCGGAAACAGCGGCGACACTGAGATTGGTATCGAGCCTGCCTGATTCGGTTTTTTCCAGCATTCGCTTCATATCTTCCAGAGTTGAGCCGCTGGTGCCGATAAAATATAATTGTTTTTTGATGTAAGCATCAAGGTCAATCTTACCTGTAACTGTGGCGGGGATGCCGGCGAAGATGTTTATCAGTCCGCGCTCGGCGGCATTAGTTACCGAGGCGGCTACCAAAGCCGGAACCGGAGCCATTAAAGCAGTGTAGTCAAATGCCTCATCAATCTTTTCCTTAGTGGGATTGAATGTCTTGTACGTAACAGCGTTTTTCCCGGCCAAAGGTGCGGCAATTTTTGTCAGCGTAGCCAGACGATTGTCATCCACATCAGAGGCAAAAAGGCTGACGCCTTCAATGCCCTGGCAGATATTTCGGATTACGTGCATCATACCCATCGGGCCGCCAGCGCCAACAACATTAATTTTGTCTCCGGGGCGAATTTCGTCGGTATCGGGAATCACTTTCATAGATTCAGCGGGGTCCGAACCAACAGTGCCCACGATTCGAATACCGCCATAGTGAACCCGCCCAATCATAGTAACAACATTTCTGCCGAATTTGCCGCCGCAAAGGACGATATTGAGAATGCCATTTAAGGCAACTTTTGCAAACAAGACTTCAACAACTTTAGCATCAGAACCGAAATAGATTATGTCATCATAGCCGGCATCGGTAAGCACCGATATGCTTGTCGCTCTATCGGCGGTGATTTTTAATCCGGCCGGTATTGGCGCCTCCGAAAGCCAGGTTATTCGAGCAGGCTTTCCACAGCTGTTAAAGAGATTTTGAAAAGTATCTGCGGTTACCTCGGTATCGGCAACGATAAGCATGTGGCCATTTTTTTTCAAACTCGTGCGTTCGGTAGATACATAGGCATCTTCAACACAAGCCCAGGGCTCCACCAGAGCTACGGCCGAGCCGGAAAGCTCTTCGCTGACAGGTAAAAGCATCGAGTCGCCCTGCGGCGAGGTTATGATTCTTTCGTCCATCAGCACATATTCGGCAAGAGCCCCTTCAAAATTGTATCCGAATGCCCCGTTGGAAGTGGCGGTTCGTACCCAGCGGTAATCGGTCTGTACAAGGAATCGTTGGCCCGGCCGAATATCCTGTACCTTTGAGCCAACTGCCTTAACCCTGACTACCGTTTCATGGCCGGGCACTGTCGGCGCCAAGCCGGGGACATAACTGGGTATCTCTTTGAGGATTTCAAGGTCAATACCTGAAACTACCTCGCTCTTACGGACATGCGATGAAAACTGTTTTAGTAATTTAAGGTCGGAAAAACAAAGTCCAACCGCCTCAACCCGACAAAGAATCTGATGAGGACCGGGGGGGAAAACCTTTTTGGATTTATTCAGAACAAGCTCATCCGGGCCCACTAACTGTACGGCGTATTGTGTTTTAGGTAAGCGGGTTACAGTGCGTTTTTTCTTTTTCGTTTTTCGTTTTTTTGTCATCAGTTACAGGTTACTCTTTCTAATATTTCCTTAGCAGTAACATCCTCACTTAAATCAAAAAGCTTATCTTCACCCTTAGGCTGCAGAGAGCTTCCAAGCCTTTCAAAAAAATTATTTTTGTCGGCTACGTTATTAAAGTTTTTCTTTGCCCATTCGCTTGTGTAACCAAGGCCGGATTTTTGTTGAAGCACCGAGTGGGCATAAAAAATGTGGGCGCTTTTAAGAAATACCGGCACTAAAGGCGAAAGCTCTTCGGTGTTAAAGTCGTCCACGAATTTCTGCCCGGGGCTGTTCATCTCGGTTCCGACAACAACGGGCAGATGCAGCTTTTCGGCAAGTTCAATCACATGGTAGAGATTATGCGTTTTTTCATTTTTGGCTCCGGGGGTATAATTTCGGTCGGGGATGACGTTGATTGCCGCCGCACCCGTGCTCATAGCGACATCCAAAAGCTCTTCGATGTCTTTTTCGCCCTGGCTCGTTCCATCCAGCCAGGTATGTACCGGGATTGCGCCGGAAGCCAGAATAAATCGGTTCGTATCGGTCATCATTGGAAAGGAGCCTTTGTCGGGCGGTATATAACCGACACCGCCACGTTTCATAGTTTTTGCTCGAATTGCATCCAGCAATTTTCTGCCCTGGGGCAATGCCGAGGTTTCAATCTCAACACCCAGTTTCTCAGACCAGAATTTAGCAAGCTTATCTTCGTCGTTAAAGATTTCCTTTGCCTTCTGTGCGTAAGCAAAGCACATATGCCTTTCAGTAGCGTTGCCGCCCGGTGTCAAAACAAGAACGTCTTTTTCGTAATCCAGCTCCACAGGCTTTAGGTGCTGATTTACCCGCCCCATCAAGTCCTGATTTCTCTGCTGTGCGGTCCGGCGAAGGTTAAGCAGGAACTGTTTTTGTTCGCCCTGCAATTGTGCTTTCGGAAATCCAACACCCATGTGGTATGAGATACCCGGTTCACCGGGAGAGTTTATTACTCTTGTAGCAAATTCCGGCACATAGACCCGTGTCTCCAGGCCGGCACAGGCCTTTAGGTCGAGCATTCGGGCGGCGGCAAGAAATTCCTCCAGGGCGTCGAGCACATCAAAATCCACCACGCCCGCAACGGCCAATCCGGCTTTGCGAGCCAGCCAGGCAAACTTACTGGGAGAATAGCCATAAGTGTTGTAAGAAAAAAAAGTATGACAGTGCAGATTAACATCCGTGCCTGCTTCGGGCAAATCGATTTCGCCCGCCTTGGCTTTTTCGCAAAGCGCCGTCAAAGCCTGCCTTCTTTCGTCAGGGTCGAAACTATCCAGCTTACGTTCGAGTTCTTCAACCAAAATGGACCTTTCTTTTGTCGGCAATTTCATGCCTTGTGAATTTTTTTGTATTGTTCATCCCAGCCAGAGACATCCTGCGGCTGATATTCTTTAAGGTTAAACGAGTTGCGTACAATTTCTCTGGCCTGTTCGAGGGATTTTATTTGCCTGGTCGCCCTTGCCTGCATCAAGACATTACCGCTGGCGGTTGCTTCTATCGGGCCGGTGATTACCTTTTTGCCAAGGGCATTGGCGGTGAATTGACAAAGCAATTCGTTCTGTATGCCGCCGCCGACAATATGCAGTATCTCAATTGTATTTCCTGAAGCATCTTCTATAGCTTCCATCACGGAACGATACTTAATTACAAGACTCTCCAGTATTGTCCGTATCATTTGCCCCTTGTCGTCGATTGGGTCCTGGCCCGTCTCGGTGAGGTAATCATTTATTCTTTTCGGCATATTTCCGGGCGCAAGGAATCGGCCGTCATCAACGTCGATATGCCTGGTAAACGGTTCGGCTTTATCGGCCAAAGCCGCCAGGTCCATATAGGACAGGTCCGTTCCCTCGCGCAGCCATTGTCTTCTGCATTCCTGCATCAACCAGAGTCCCATTATGTTTTTGAGAAGCCGAATTGTGTTGTCAACTCCGCCCTCATTCGTGAACTCATACTGAAAGGTCTTATCATCGACAATGGCGCCGGGCACTTCAACGCCCATAAGAGACCAGGTTCCGGACGAGAGATATGCCCAGTTGGCCTCTCCGGCAGCAGGCACGGCAACAACGGCTGAAGCGGTATCGTGCGAGCCGATGGCAATAACCGGAACTGGGCCGCAGCCAAGCTCTATTCCAATCCTGGCCGACAACTGGCCCACAACAGTTCCGGGCCGGACGATTCTGGGCATGATACCAATCGGCAGAGACAGCTTATCAAGTATCTCTTTGGACCATTTGCCGGTCCTCATATCCATAAATTGTGAGGTGCTCGCAAGGGTGTATTCGGCGAAAATCTTGCCGCACAGATAGTAGGAGACCAAATCGGCAATGAAAATCAGTTTCGTAGCCGTGGCCAGTGCAATCGAATTATTGAGGCGCATTGCGAGCAGTTGATAAACGCTGTTTAGCTGCATAAACTGAATGCCGGTGTTTTCATAAATGTCGCGTTTGCTTATCATCTCAAACGCCTTTTCCCTCATCCCATTGGTCTGGCTGTCGCGATAGTGATAAGGATTTTCAATCAGTTTGCCATCTACGTCGAGCAGGCCAAAATCTACACCCCAGCTATCGACACCTATACCCCAGACCTGAGTGCCGGACGCTTTTGCCGCCTTGGCTATGCCGGATTTAATCTCCGACAACAGTTTGTTAAAATCCCAGCGCAGCGAACAGTTCTCTTCGACAGGCCCGTTACTGAAACGATGTATTTCCTCGAGAATAAGTTTCCGTGCAGATACCGAACCAAGCATTACTCTGCCGCTCTCGGCGCCGAGGTCAACGGCGATATATTTTTTTATTTCCGCCATCGTCAACTCCTTATAACAAGTGTTTAATTCTGAAGAAAAGATTTTATAACCCAGATTCCCTCCTTTTGCAAACCGAAAATCGAGATGTGGAAAAAGGAATAAGCTGCTTTTGTTGTGGAATGAAGGTATAGACGCTGAAGTTATTAAACGGAGTATTAATTCTGCTGGAAGCGTATTTTTGCCTGGCCGATAAGATAAAAACTACCGGTAATACAAATCAGGTCTTCTTTGCTGACGGCGTTTTTTGCCAGCTGCAGCGCTTGACCCAAACTGGAGGCGGTCTGGCACATTTTTCCGCATATCTCGGTGTACATTTCAGCTAAATCTTCCGGCGAGACTGCTTTAGGAGAATTGCTGCGAGTGAAAATGACCTTGTCAGCGCCGTATTGTAATTTATGCAGCATTCCTCTGACGTCCTTGTCAGAGTTGCAGCCGAAGATTACGACCATAGAATCATAAGGAATATTCTGTCCAACCGCATGAATCAAGGCCTGAATGCTTGCGGCATTGTGAGCGGCATCGATCATAATTCTCGGGTCATACCAAATCATCTCCATTCGCCCGGCCAGTGAGACCTTGCAAAGACCCTCGGCGGCCTTGTCGTTGTCTATCTTGTATCCGGCTGACTTTAGTTTATCCAGCATTGCTAAAGCCAGACCGCAATTGATTGCCTGATGTCTGCCGTGAAGGGGCACTCTGAGATGCTCAAATTTACTCGTCGGTGTTGTCAGGCAGATTCTTGTGTGCGGGCCGTGCTCTCGCGAGGTTTCAAAACGCTGCGAAAAATCGATATCGCTGCCGGTTACGCTCAAAGGTGCTTTGACAGCGGTGGCCTGCGATCTTAGTACACGCATCGCCGAGGGTTCCTGCTGCACGGTAACAGCGGGTACACCTCGCTTGAAAATTCCAGCTTTCTCTTTTGCGATGCAGTCAATAGTATTACCAAGCAGGTTCTGATGGTCAATACTCAGGCTGGTTATGCCGATGACTTTGGGTTTAATAACATTTGTGCTGTCGAGTCTTCCGCCCAAGCCGGTTTCAATTACGGCAATATCAACCTCGTTATCGAGAAAATACATAAACGCCAAAGCCGTCATAATCTCGAAGAAAGTCGGCTGGTCGGTCTTTGACATCTTCTCAACGGGGGCATAAGCTCGGTTTAGCAGACCGCACATTTCCGAATCGCTGATCATCGTCGAATTAATCGCAATACGCTCATGCAGGTGCACTACGTGGGGCGATGTGTATAATCCAACTTTATAGCCATTCGCTTCGAGCATCCTGGCTAACATAGTAGCGGTTGAGCCTTTTCCTTTTGTACCGCCTATATGAACTGTATGGATTTTTTTGTGTGGACTGCCCAATAGCGAGAGCAGTTTTTGCATCCTGTTGAGGCTGAACGTTGTGACGTTATAGCGCAGGCGCTCCTGCTTTTCGTAGTCAGTCCTCTCAAAAAGGTAGTCAAGGGCCTGCTTATAGGTCTTAAAAGCCTTTTTGCTCTTGACACTGGCAAACTTAGAGGTTTTTTTCTTTCGTTTCTTTCCGGTTGTTTTTATTGTTTTTACCATACACTAACGCAACTATGACAATTATAGCGGTTAAAAGTATATTAGTCAAGCTGGAAGCCGAAAAACACCTCAGTCAACATGAGGAAAAGTAATATAGGGCATTGTTAATAAAGGGTTTACAAAATACTTAACTTTATATTATTATCTTTTGAAACAGTTTTTACATAAGCAATACTTAACGCAAATTCATTATTACTTATACCTTGTAGTAATCAGCTTAATATTAGTGATTAAGAAGCCTACTTTCATAGTTTCTCAGTGGTGAATCCAGGTTGCTGTCTATATAATTGGCAGCGTGGACACAACAAAGTCAAAACAAGCTTTTATTTTTACACTGCAGAGCTTAAACCAGCTTCTTTGGCCGGCAGTATGTATTAATTGCGGTGAAAGTATCTGCGAAACCGATAAAGACTTGTGCCAAAAGTGCTGGTCCCAGGTTCTGGCCTGTACCGGCGCCGATTACTGCGGTCGCTGCGGCCGAGACGCCAGCAAATTTGCTCTCGTGGAAGGTGCCTGCCCCAATTGTCAGGGTAAAAAATTTCATTTTGACGGTATAGCTCGCAGCGGAGTTTATAGAGAGGCCCTGCAAGAAATTATATTGGCCCTGAAAAAAGGCCGAACGGAACTGGTTTCGGTAATTGGATTTTTGGGCAATTCCACTTTGGAAGGGAGCGGCTTTTATAACGATATAGAACTTTTCGTTCCCGTACCACTGCACTGGTCGAGACGGTTAGCCCGCGGCTACAATCAATCTCATATTATAACAAGGAAATTAAAGCATCCCAGAGCCAAAATCAGCTCCGGCCTTGTTAGAATCCGCAGAACCAAATTACAGCCCGCAATGGCAAGCCCCACGGCACGAGCCAAAAATGTCGCCGGCGCTTTTGCTGTCCGTCGAAGACATAATTTTGCTAATCGCAAGATTTGTCTTGTAGATGATATTAAAACAACCGGAGCAACACTGAACGAGTGTGCGAAAACGCTGAAAAACGCTGGCGCTTCAAGAGTATTTGCATTAGTTTTAGCCGTTGCGGGGCAGAATGTCATCTAACAACAATAGCAGAAAAACTACATTTAGGAGAAGGAAACAAGTAATGGTTAAAAAAAAGCAATCGGCAATCATAACGGTAATGGTTTTGTTCGTCGCAGGTGCAGTCTGGGGTAAGACAATCAAGGCAGACTGGCTCGTAACACAAATTAAGGAACCTGTGAAGATTGAAAAACTGCTCGACGGCAGGGAAATTGTTCTGAGCAATGGATTAATCAGCCGGACATTTCGTTTGGTACCCAATGCGGCTACTGTAGCCTATGATAATCTGATGAGGGGCGAGTCCATCATCCGCGGAGTCAAGCCGGAAGCGATAGTCGAACTCAATGGACAAAAGTATGAAGTCGGCGGCCTGCAGGGGCAGGTCGAATACGCATATCTATTGCCCGAATGGATTGATTCTCTAAGCAGCAATCCGGATGCCTTCGTGTTCAGAAGCTCTGAAGTCGGCAAGATAGAAGAACGCTTCAACTGGAATCGCAAGCGTTATTCGTCAAGCACAAACTGGCCTCCCTTAGGTAAGACGTTGAGTCTGCATTTCAATCCACCCGATGGCAAGCTCAAAGGTCTGAGTCTCTCGATACATTACGAAATGTACCGGGGCATTCCTCTGTTGGCAAAGCGGCTGACAATTCACAACAGCAGCGATGAGCCGGTCAGACTCAATACGTTTATCAGCGAGATTCTCGCAGCAGTAGAGTATGAGTCGATGGTGGAACAACCGGCCCAGTGGGAGTATCCTAATATTCACATCGACAGCGATTACGCCTTTCATGGGGGGGACCCGAAAAGCGCCAATAAAACAACGAACTGGGTTGTTGACCCACAGTACAAGACGCAGATAAACTATCTGCGAAAGACACCGCTGATGTTGGAGAGCCGCCCGCCAATTGGTCCGGATGTGATTATCGAGCCGGGTAAAACATTCGAATCATTTCGAACATTCGAGTTAATTTATGACAGTACCGAACGCGAACGCAAGGGTCTGGCGATACGCAGGATGTACCGAACCATCGCACCATGGGCCACGGAAAATCCGATCATAATGCACGTCCGTCATGCAAATCCGAAAGCGGTGCGGCTGGCAATCGATCAGTGTGCCGAGGTCGGATTTGAAATGGTGATAATGACATTCGGCAGCGGTTTTAATATGGAAAACATTGAACCTGAATATATGGCGCAGATTAAGGTATTAGTCGATTACGCTCACAGCAAAAATATCGAGCTTGGCGGATATTCGCTTTTGGCCAGCCGCCGTATAAGCGATAAACACGATGTTATCAACCCGGAAACAGGCAAAACCGGCGGCGCAATTTTCAATAACTCGCCGTGTTTGTGCAGCGAGTGGGGCAGTGAATATTTCAGGAAAATCAAAATCTTTATCGAGCAAACAGGCCTGGATTTGCTCGAACACGATGGGTCCTATCCCGGTGACGTCTGCGCATCGACAAATCATCACGGGCATGTGGGGCTCAATGATTCGCAATGGAAACAGTGGAAAAAGATTACCAATTTCTATAAGTGGTGCCGCGGCAGGGGCGTTTATCTGAACGTTCCGGACTGGTATTTCCTGAACGGCTCGAACAAAAGTGCTATGGGCTACCGTGAGACCAACTGGTCGCTGCCTCGGGAAAGGCAGATTATTCTCGGCCGGCAGAACATATTCGACGGCACGTGGAAGAAAACACCGAGTATGGGCTGGATGTTTGTGCCGCTGGTTCAGTACCATGGCGGCGGAGCCGCGGCCACGCTCGAACCGCTCTCGGAACACCTCGACGCTTATGGTGCGCACCTTGCGCAGAACTTTGGCTCAGGCGCGCAGGCCTGCTATCGCGGGCCGCGTCTGTACGGTAGCGACCAAACAAAAGCGCTCGTAAAAAAATGGGTGGACTTCTATAAAGAGTACCGGGATATACTCGATTCGGACATCATTCACGTGCGCAGGCCCGACGGGCGCGATATTGACTGCATACTGCACGTCAATCCGCAACTGAAAATAAAAGGTATGGCAATGGTCTATAACCCTCTGGACAGGGCGGTCAAAAAAGAATTGAAACTTCCACTGTATTACACGGGGCTTACTAAAAAAGCACGTATTCGCCGGCAGCAGGGCAAGAGCAGGAATTACAAACTTGATCGCGAATATAACGTTAAAATCCCGATTGACATCGCCCCAAGAAGTATTACCTGGTTTATTGTGGAATAGTGACGGTTCAGGCCGAGCTTTTTTATAATTAAAGTATTTCGTGCTTTACTACGGCGCGGTAGAGGCCATTGATACGTTTGCCGTCAACGATTGTGGGGGAATATTTTTCGTTTCTCGGCTGAAGACGAACTTTGCCATCCGACTCGAAGAACGCCCTCTTGAAAGTCGTTTCATGCGGCATTGCGAAACGGACAAAACAGTCATCGCCATTATGCACTTCGGCGGCGGGTGAGAATATCACTATATCACCCTCGTGAAATTTCGGCTCCATAGAATCGCCGACAACCCGGACAGCAAAGGTGTTGGGGTCGTGCAGGTCCGGACAGCGAATATAATCATCGGCTATGCCCACAGGATAGTCGAGGTCGTTGAAATCAGTAGGATATCCGGCTGAAACTTTGTTTATCACGGGTACTAACCGGCCGGGCGCCAGAGGTAATTTTCCCTGCTCGATGTTCAAGTCACTTTCAGCAAGAAGCTCGGTCAGCCGGTTTGAATCAGCTTTTTTATCAATAAGGTTTTTGGCAATGTGCCGCCATTTCTGATTTTCTGCCTCGGCGGACTCATATTCCTGGCGAACATCGGCCGGCAGACCTTCTATATGAGCAATATGCAGCAACAACCCCGTGTCAAACTCAAGTATTTTTTCAAGTTTGGTAAGCAGCTCGTCGCTGGGTGGATTCTTTACCTTACCGGTTTCGATAGTGGACAGGTACGGCTTTGAAAAACCGATGCGATTGCTGACTTCATCGAGGGTCAGATGTAACTGCTCGCGTTTTTTTCTTATTATTTGCCCCAGAGACATACCATATCCTTAATTTTTTTATACATTAACTAACTTCTATAAGCTCGTAACTGCTGCTTCCCAGGCCTATTCGCTCGGCGTGCTCGATTTGGTAGCGAGGGTCAAGTTTATCATTATCCAGGAGATCCGCAAGTTTTTTGCCCGCTTTATTTTCCGTCAAATCCAGCGTTGCCTTATCGAGAGCGACAGGATCGGTTGATGCGGCTATACCGATATCATCAACTATTTTATCCATATCCGGCTCGTTAAAACAATCGCAATCTTTAGTCACGGACATTAAAAAGTTAAAACAAGCAATCCTGTTTTCTTTGCCCTTCATTACGCCCAATGCGTGCTCAGCGATGCTCTTTTGCAATACTTCGTCTTCTTCGCCCCAATTGCATATAACGGCACCGAATCTGCACGCGGCCATACACTCGGCACAGCCTATACATTTATCTTCGTCTATGTGAGCTTTGACATCATCAAGTGTAATTGCATCGGCGGGACAATGGTCATAACATGCGCCGCATCGCGTACAGTCGTCACCGATACCGAGGTTAAGGGCGGCGTGCTGTTTCATCTTGCCCCTTTTGCTTGCACAACCCATCCCCAACGTTTTGAGCGTGGCACCGAGGCAGGCCGCGACGTGGCCGGTCAAATGAGCCACCGAAAGGAGTGACTGGCATTGAACTATATCGGATGCAATGAAAACCTGTTTATCTATTTCGCCGTCTATTTCAACCGGCGTTTCACTTTTTCCGAACAAACCATCGGCCACTATAAAGGGTACGCCCAATCCATCAAGGGAAAAGCCGTGTTCGACAGCCAATACTGCATGGTCGATGGCATTGTGTCTTCGCCCAACATACAAGGTGGTCGTATCGGTTACGAATGGTTTTGTTTTCAAAGCAAGCAGCTCATCCACTAGCCCCTTAATGCACGGAGCCTTTGTGTATGTGGTGTTGCCGGCTTCACCAACGTGAACCTTAACCGCCGTACAATCATTTTCCTTAAAGCACTCTGCGAAAGAGCCTGCCTTAAACAGCTTTCGTGCCTTTTCGGAAATCAACTGTTCGCCATCATTTATAGATGCTTTAATAAAATATACTTTAGAAGCCATAAAAACCACCATTTGTTATTAAATAGAATAACCTGCTATTCTAAAATTGTTCATCATAATAAAACAATACGCTGATTATATTGTTTTTTCACCTAACTGCAAGAAATGTTTAGAAGCTGCTTCAATACTCAATTTCCGCTATGAAAGCAAATGCTCAATCAATATTTTTATGCCAAGGCCGATTAACACCAGTCCGCCAACAGCTTCGATTTTGTTTTCGAAAAAGTGTCCGAATTTTTTACCGATGCAAACACCAAGATACGACAACAAAAAGGTTACCAGGCCTATTATTATCACCGCAGCAATAATCGAATTGGTGATAAATGAAAGCGTAATGCCAATCGCCAGGGCATCGATACTTGTCGCAACGGACAGAACGAGCAAAACATAGATATTCGACGGGTCGAATTTTTCATCGATCGATTTTATCTTGAACGACTCATAAATCATTTTGCCGCCGACGGCACTTAAAAGGCCAAAAACAATCCAATGGTCATAACTTTCTATGTATTGCTTTACACTTAAGCCCGCCATAAAACCTATCAACGGCATAACCGCCTGAAAACCACCGAAGAACAAGGCCATTTGCACGGCGTGCTTTACGTGAAGCTGTTTGTATGCGCTGCCGCTGACGATAGAGACTGCAAAGGCGTCTATCGCAAGGCCAACGGCTACCACTATGATTGTAAACAAATGCATAAAATGTCTTGAGAAGGTTTCTGTTTCTATTCGGCTTTCATTATTCCGTCGTTGGTCAGGTCTTCGCCAATTTTTTGGCTGGGTTTTACAACCAGGAACTCGCTGTCGTGCCAGTTTCCGTCAACAAACTTCTGCATAAGGGCGGAACTGCCCTTTAGCTCTTCGTAGTTCCAGTGAAGAAATTCGGCGCAGCGTTTGGTATAATTTTTATATTCACTGGAATCGGTAAGCCCCCAATCGATAAAGGTAGCCCAACTGTACTCCTTTATCCAGTTTTGCTCTACTTCCATGAGATATTGAGCGTTATCGTCGCCGTATTTTTCCTTATACTCTTCGAGCAATTTTTCATATCGTTCTTTACTCGGCTGCTTGCCGGACTCTATCCAGCCGGCGCTATACCAATAAACACCGCGGTGGGAATCGAAGTACTCCTGGTATTTGTCTTTCGAGCCAAGCAGAAGCGTAATGCAATCATGGCCCCTCGGGACAACAATGGGGATTTCTGCCGACAACCCTACAATGCCGTTACTGCAAAGACCATAACCGAGCAGCGAAGCATCGTATGGGCGTTTCTGAATGTCATGGGTATTATCGAGAGCTTTCCGGACTTCAGTGCGAAGCCTATCAGGCTTATCATGCAGGCCCTGCTCCATTAAAACCACATCAACAACATTTTTGGAGCGGGCAGCGCAATAATACGCTTCCCTCTGCATTACTTTACAGGTTATAAACTGAAGTCTCATCTAAGGTTTACACACTTTGCACGGCCTTTTGCCGGCCTGTATCACTTCTTCTCTACTGTTGTAACCTACGAGGTTATCCGGCTTGATTCTTTTTGCCGAACGACACTGAGGACTGTGGAAGACCTTGCTGTTCTTTGACGATACATATTTGTACCGAGCTGCAACGTCGGAACGGATTTGTCCTTGTGGAGCTGTCACCGAAACAGTATTCTGGGCATTGGTATCGGATGGCTCACCACTAAGTGGATTTGCCAGGTGGTAGTCCCTGATAAAATTATCAGTCATGATTTTCAGATTTTTCGGAACTTCTTCGGTTAGCCTGTTCTTGGAACCGTGAGCGAGCCATGCAAGCTCCCACGTAACTGCATCAATTTTAGTGTCAGGAATTCTTTCCAGAGATACTGTTTGAACGAAATAAACCTTTAGATTGTAAATGAATGTGTCCAGGTCAGACGGCTTGTAAACTTTGATTAACACTTTTAGCCGGCAACGACCTGGCGCCGTCCCCCAAAGCTTTACGGGCAGAATCTTAATGCCGGCTTGTTCAAGCTGTTTGGAAATATTTTCTCGAATCTCCTGCTGCTTCAAGTCTGTTTCTTGTACATCCTGAGAACAAACCACATCAACAGTAATTACGTTAGCACCTCTGAGAGAGGCCTGTCGGGGGTTTAGTTTGGCTGAAGAATTCGCCGTTAATCCAGCCAAAAGACACATCACAATCACAAATTTTAATTTCATATTCCTGTTGATTCTCATATTTTTCCTCTCTTTCCGCATGTGCACTCTGAGCAATAGAACTTTACCCTATTAAGCGCCAAAAAAACTCAAATGTTAATACCTTAGCCGGTACCTAATGCTTTGATTACCGCGGATTTCATTTTAGCCAGTCCGGTCTTTGCCACTTCGAGCGGGTCCTGCTTCCAGTAGGTCGGGTTGAACAGCTCGAGCGAAAGAACCGCTCGGTTGTTGTTGGTGTGCAGGTCCTGCAGAATCTGAGTCAGCGGTGCGATGCCGTCACCGGGAAAGACACGGTCACGGTCGCCTATCGTCTCTCGCGGAGGGTCGGCGGGATAGTCATTTAGATGAAAGACCTGGATGGCTTTTGGGCTGAGCAGCTTAAATCCGTTAAAATCCGAGCCGCCCTTGTAGGTATGATAGACATCCGGCAACAGACAGGCCTTTGGGTGACCGCTTTCAATCACCACGAACATCGCCTGGCCCAATCGGTGCAGGTTCTTCGAAGAGCCCCATACCTCAACCTGCGGCACAACGCCCATTTCGTCACCAAGCTCCAACAGTGCCCTGTACCGCCCGGCCGCTTTCATAAGGTCAAGCCCTGCTTGTCTTGTGGCACCGGCCGGCGGGGCCGCGATGCGCTTGCCGCCAATCCGTGCCAACGCATCCATATCCCGCTTATTTTGCTCCAGAGCTTCGGCACGCACTGCATCATCGTCCACAATCCACTGGGAAAAGGAAATTGCACTTTCGACAGTCAGTCCAAGATCGCTGATGCGTCTGCGAAGTTCTGTAAGACTGCCGCCGCTTTTTGCATAATCGTGTATTTTGTTGACCCAGGGCTCGATAGCATGGTAGCCTGCTTTTGCTGTAATCTCGATTTCCCTATCCAAACTCAGTTTTTGCCCGCGAATAGTGCTTGTATTGAAACAGTAGCTAAACGGCGCTGCGCGATTCGAGGATGCTCTACTTGCGCCATGAGCGGCTGTAACGGGACCGGTGGTAATAGCTGCGCTTAGAGCTACGCCGGCACCAGCCATAAAGCGGCGGCGAGAAAGGCTGTTTCTTTTCATAATCATCTCCTGTTTTTGTAAAGATATTTCCAATGAGCTTATGCAATAAGGGCAAAGGCATCGCCGACGGCCATACCCGCTTCGATACCGAGTTCCCGGGCTTTCTCGTTTGCCTTTGTCACCTTACGGTCAGGGAAACGCTCCAGTGTGCCTATCGGATTGTCCGGTGTGCTTTCCACTATTGCCGCAGCGACACCGTATCCTTCACAGGCATCGACATCAATCGCTGGGCAAGCCAGGAAACCTTTAGCCCCGGCTGCCAACAGAATATTGAATCCCGCCCATTTGGTCTGTACGCCTTCAACTATACCGTTTGGCGTTTGATATGTTTTTGTGTGTACTTGCATAATTGTTTTCCTCTCTATTACCGCAAAAAGTTATCACCTCTCCGGAATAAGGCGCAGGAATTCAAGACGTTAGAAGCTAAGTGGACAAATCATACCGGCTCACCGAGATGTGCAGTAATTTCCGACAGTTTTTCTTTGAGCATCTCTTTACTTGCAGTCTCAACAATTAATCGCAGGAGCGGTTCGGTGTTGCTTGGACGGCAATTAAGCCACCAGTCCTTATATCCGACAGTCACTCCATCCAGTTGGTCAACCCGGCCGTCGCTGTATCTTTTTGCAATCTCATTCATTTTTGCCTGCTTATCCTCTATTTCGAAGTTTAATTCGCCGCTGCCGGAGTATCTTTGCAACGGCTTTATAAGCTTGCTAATTGGGACACCGGCTTTACTGACAATATTAATCACGTGCACGAGTGTAATCATGGCTGAATCGGTATAGTAGTTGTCTGAGTAGTAGAAGTGTCCTGAAAGCTCGCCTCCGAATACAGCGTGCGAATCACGCATGGCCTTTTTCATAAAAGCATGTCCGACTCTTTCCCTTCGCGGGGTTCCGCCGTACTTGAGAATCTCTTCCCTAACAACCCTGCTGCTGCGTAAATCATAAACAACAACCGATTTGGGCTTTTTCTCTAAAAAATACGGCACCATCATAGCGGTAAGCAAATCGCAATTTATAGGCCTGCCTTTTTCATCAACCATCATCAATCTGTCAGCATCGCCATCGAAACAGACGCCAAAATCACATTTCTTTTGCTTTACCGCTTTTTTCACCTCAGCCAGGTATTTTCTAATCAACGGATTAGGGTCATGTTTAAATTTTCCCGTGTGCTCGAAATTTAGAGGGACAATTTCTACTGGCAGGTTGCTGAAAAGGGCGGGAATCATCTTGCCCGCCATTCCATTAAAGGCGTCAACAGCAACCTTTATCTTTTTTACATTCGGTCTGAGAAACTTCAGGACGTGATTCTTGTAATGTGGGGTCAAGTCACGCTTCTGCACCGAACCGCTGCCTGTTCCCTTTGTATGAAGTAAAGCCATTGCGATATGTTTTATATCTTTCAGGCCGGTATCGGCGCCGACCGGCTTGGCGTGCAGACCGGATATCTTAAATCCGTTATACTTTGCCGGATTATGGGAAGCGGTAACCTGCACGCCGCCGCAGGTGCCAAGATGATTGATTGCAAAATACATCTGCGGCGTATCAACCATTCCTATATCAATCACATTAGTACCAGTGGAGTTCATTCCTTTGATAAGGGCCTTTGTAAGCGCTTCACTGTGTGTCCTCATATCGCGACCGACACACAAAGACTGGGCCTTTGCCTGGCCCCTCTCATAACCGCTAAGCAGCGACCGCAAAAACCTCGCCGCACCACATCCCACCTTCCATGCACCTTCCTCATCTATCTGGTCGGGATAAATACCTATTATATCATTCGGCTTAAAAATTGCAGAATCCATACTATGGATTTCCTCACTAAAACAGATTCTTGTAGCTCTTTGCCAATTCCTGCGAAAAGCCGGTTAGATCCGCTAAATACTATATACTAACGGGGTGTGGAAAGTCAACAATCAATCTCATTGCCCAGACGCGAGCACTTCAAATTTTCAAGTTATTACAAATTCTTTTAAAAATCACCACTCGCCCCGCGGCAATCTATTCGTCTTTTGTACAGTCTAACAAATGAATCAATGATGGAATTCCTCACTGGTGATACTATGAAAGAATATATGCACACGGTTTTTTTCTAAGCCCGGAGAGTCCATATTTAATCCCACCTCAACCTCTCGAGCAGGACGATAGCGGCTTCAGGATTCATCTATGCATACCCAATGATGGCATCTGACTCGCAATCAGCTGGAAAGACAACGTCACCAGTTGATTTAGCAATCACAGCTCTATTAACTGATCGTTCCAAAGCCATTCCAGATCCAAGTTACTCCACCGTCTGGTGATATCCCAAATCAATGATAGTATGGCTAATCTCGACAAGGGAATACCTCCCGACGATGAGTTGCCCACCAAGAATAATTCCGACGCCGCTTCCACAAGACACGAAAACCACGTTTTCAAAATTTCTGCCAGAACCAAATAGGTACTCGCCCGGCACAGTTACATTCGTATCGTTTGCAAGTAGCCTTAAAGGACCAGATAATTCGCTTATTGTCAACGACAACGCTTCAAAGTCTCAATGCCGGAGATTGGGTAGCTTCACAATTTTATGTCGTGAGTAATTAACAGGACCAGGTACACCAAAGATGACTGCGCGGATAAAGCAGTCTGTATTTTTTACAGCTTCAAGCGCACATTTGATCAAGGGCAGAAATCCCAGTTGCGGGATTGCAATTTTCCGGTAGTGACCTACCATAAAATCGCGTCCTACTTGTGAAATTCTAATCCAAGCCGTCCCAACGTCGACTGTTATGATGCAATCGTCTTTCACCACACACCATCACGGGGACCGCCACAGGAGA
>Ga0307379_10004487_pt1 | contig 19892 bp, 8 predicted proteins | sample UN2MG_FD_202237 | JGI IMG/M metagenome (GOLD analysis project Ga0307379, IMG submission 202237) | Soil microbial communities from Risofladan, Vaasa, Finland - UN-2 | ecosystem: Environmental > Terrestrial > Soil > Coastal area > Acid sulfate soil | place: Finland: Risofladan, Vaasa | collected... | reverse complement strand
GTGGATGAAACCATGCTATTGAATCAGATCGCAATTATTGATGTCAATACAGGAGAGGTTCAGCGCTTAACAGACGGAAAAAGCCATGTTTCCAATCCCTCTTGGTCTCCAGATGGAGACAAGATTGCCTATGTTTCTTCACCGACTGCAGATATTGATGATTATTTTTTTTCTAAGATATATGTAATAGAATCGAAGGGAGGTTCACCTGTCCGGCTCACTAACTCCAAATCGTTAAGAGAGATGAACCCACTGTGGTCTCCAGATGGAAAATATATCGCCTTTTCGGGGCATCCTGGATATGATTTTTGGGCAGATCCCGCCGATGTTTATATAGTTACTACTGCAGGAGGCTCCCCTGAAAATCTCACCGCGAGGCTAGACCGCTATGAGGCTCCGGTTCAATGGTCTAAAGACAGCCAGAACATTGTGTTCAGTTTCGGAACAGAGGTTTATAGCTTAATCAGCAAAGTGAATATTAAGACAAAGAAAATTGATATTTTGATACCTAAAGAAAAGATAATCTCAGGAATAAGTGTAAGTCCTAGTCTCAAGACAATGGTTCTTATTATGACTGATCCTCGAAATCCACCCGACATATGGATCAGTGATATCAATCGCAAGAATCCTCGCCGTCTTGTTCAATCCAATCCTGATATCCATAAATTAAGGTTGGGAAAAACAAAAACTATCCAGTGGAACTCTTTTGATGGAAAAACAATACAAGGGATTCTTGTTCTCCCTGTCGATTATAAGAAAGGTCAGCAGGTTCCGCTTATTGTTGAACCTCATGGCGGGCCTGGAGGTTATAGGACAGTAGGCTTCAATCCTGTATGGCAGATGTTCGCAGGAGCAGGATATGCCGTGCTTGCTCCAAATTTTAGAGGAAGCGGAAATTATGGCAGAGAATTTGTGAGAGAAAATATCGGTGATTGGGGCGGTGGTGATTATCAAGACATCATGGCTGGAGTTAATTATCTCATTGAGGAAGGAATTGCAGATAAAAACAAGTTAGGTGTTGAAGGATGGAGTTACGGAGGATTCATGACAAATTGGATAATCACTCACACAGATAGATTTAAAGCCGCGGTTAGTGGTGCAGGATTAAGCAATCTCGAGAGTTTCTATGGGACAACGGATATTCAAGGATTTATGGAGTATTATCACAAGGGATTTCCATGGGAAAGCCGATCCATTTACCGCCGCTCATCTCCTTTGACAAGCACATTCAAGGTCAGGACACCTGTTTTGATCCTTCATGGAGAAGAGGATCGGCGAGTTCCAATATCGCAGGGTGAAGAGCTTTATCACTACCTTAAGAAGATTGGGACCGAGGTTAAGTTTGTCCGCTATCCAAGAGAACCTCATGGATTAAGGGAGCCTAACCATCAGCTTAGCCGTTATAATCGCATGCTTGACTGGTTCAACTGCCATATTCTCCAAGAATCAAAGTAATTATGAAATAGATTCATAATTAACTGTCATTAGAATATTTGACAAGATAGGATTTACTGCTGCTCAAGTTTTTCTTAGATCGATTTAGTATAAGCGGTGCAGTATAACCGTTTGAGCCATCTTAGCCATTCAATTATAAGCTTCCATAATCTTCTTATCTTCCTTCATGAGAGCTGTAGCCGTTTCCTCCATACGCTTGTTCCAGAACGATAATTTTTTATGTGCTTCATAATATTTTAACGGAATAGGATGAGTGCCGATAATCGCGGGAATATTGTAATACATTTCAATGAATTTTTTAAATTGATGTATACGAGGACAGGGAGGATAGCCAACGACCAGACCAGTAGCAAGATGAATGGCCTCTGCTCCGTTTTTTTTCATTTCTTCTGGAACATATTCTACATTTCCCCCAGGACATCCTCCGCAGCATGAATAACCGACAATTTCGACAGTTTCATCTTTAGGATAAATAGAAAAAGCTCCTACTCTTTCTCTGAGAGCTCTGAAGCACTTCCCGCCTCCACAATCTTGATAACGGCCACATATAATAATCCCAATTTTTTTCATAGAACCTCCGTAACAAAAAATCATATTTTTTTAGATTTGTATGCAGGTCTCTTTTATGGACATATTCATATTAAATACTGATGAGTTTCAATGATGAAATTATACTTCATTATCAAACAGAAATTTTCAAATCCAATGAGGTATTTCTTAGATAGGAAAATCTCGTATCAACAGAAATTTTTTTGCCTCGTCTCCCCAAATATATCTATTATGCATTTTGATTTATATTTTTCACTGATTTTCTTTTAATCAACTTTGTTGGCAGTATAATTTTATCTGTATGTAAACGATTTTTAGACTCGATCTGATTGATCAATAGTCTAACTGCGATGGTTCCCATTTCATTTTTCTGCTGAGCTATAGTTGTCATAGGCGTAGAAAGATATGCAGAATAAGGCTCCTCATCGAAAGAAACAATGGATATATCGTCAGGAAGTTTTAAGTCTTCTTCAGAAATTGCTCGAATCGCTCCAAAAGCAACAGAGTTACTCACCGCAAAAATTGCTGTTGGAGGTAATTCTCGTTTCAGTAATAATTTAGTTTCAATATATGCATTTTTTTCCTTAAAACTATCTCCGACTATTAAACTTTCATCTAGTTGAATATTGTTTTTGTAATGTGCTTCTCTATACCCTCTTACTCGATCTTCATTAGTAGCTGAGTTTAGAAGACCCTGAAGACACGCAATTATGCGATGTCCATTTTCAATTAAATAGCTCACGCCCTCTAGAGATCCTTGGAAATTATTCGAAGTTACATAAGAAATATCAAGATTTGGAAAATACCTGTCTACAATAATCAACGGCATACCTTTTTTATAGATCTTTTCTAAATTCTCTCCGTTTTGTCCGACAGAAGAGATTATCAATCCATCGACTTTCCGACTGTGAAGGAGTTTTAGAGACTCGTTTTCTATTTCAGTACTTTCTTGACTATCACATATAATGATTGAGAATCCAAATTTTCGCGCTTCAATCTCAATATTTCTGGCGATAGTGGCAAAAAAGTGGTTTGAGATATCAGGGATAATAAGCCCAAGTGTAAATGACCTTTGTAGACGAAGTCCTCGTGCAATTTGGTTAGGCGAAAACTGCAAGCTTTTTGCAACACCACAAACAGCTTTTTCTGTTTTTTCACTGATTCTGAATTGAGAAGCTTTTCCACTTAATACCCGCGAGACCGTTGTTACCGATATACCTAGCCTATCTGCTATACTTTTTAATGTAATTTTTGAATGTTCATGCATTAAGATTCAGCCGAAAAACAATCGTTGTCGCACACTAATAGTAAATTAAAATATTCTAGATTGTCAAATGCTTTTGGTTTTTTTGACAAAATGTATAGTCAACATATAGTCTCACCTAAACCCAATCCTTTATACCATAGCAACACTTCTTCCTGTAAAGCTTGGAGAAGAGAGATCTCATCATCCTGCAATTTATAGTTGCACATCCTGCAAGTTGTGCCAATCTTCATCCCTGACATTGAAAGAAACAATTTCGCAGAAGTTGGATATTTATGTCTCACTACTCCCTCTGCAATGCTCATTAAGCGTTGCATTTGATCTGCCTTTTCAGGCTGATTCTTGAAGTGCTTACAAAGCCAAACCCATAAAGCTGGATAAAAATTGGCTGCGATACTGCTATAACCAGAAATCCCCATACGCAAACTTTTAAGGACTGTGGCCGCATCTGCATTTAGTAAGAGCATTGGAGTATTGCGCACTGCTTCAATTTTTTTCTCGATTATATTCAAATGGGATGACGTTTGTTTCATAAAGATAAAGCGCCCTGTTGATGCCGCCCAACCTACAATGTCAGCTGAGAGAGTTCGATGATAAGGTGTCGGGCATTCATATAATCCAAGATAAATATTCCCCGTCTTATCAAGTAGCTTTTCCATATTTAACTTCCAGTATTCATCAGACTCATCTTGCCTGGCTATTTGATTTACTAAGCAAACCACAGCTCTGACACCTGTATCAGCCATTTTTTTGATGAAAGCGGCTTGTTTCTCTAATGTATTGCTGAAAGCACCAGAAGCTACAACAGGCACACGTTCATTCGAATACTTAACCACACGGTAAGCAAGATTAAGACGCTCTTCATTAGTTAACGTGTACATTTCACCAGACTGACAGACGGTAAAAAGCCCAGAAACTCCTGATTCAATATACCAATCAATCAATTGGTCAAGGCATTCCCAGTCGATTTGTTTATCTGGAGTAAATGGTGTCAACATCACAGCCCACACACCTCTATTTTGACTTTTGAGACTTATCAATGGATTTCTCCTTTTGAAATTTACTATTTGCTTCATATAGCTAATTTTAATAGGCAGTTATTATTCCAATGGACTGCCATCTTGATCCCATACTGTTAGGTTTTTCATATCATGTTTTTTCCGAGGCAATAATGTTCCTATTAGATAACCAACCGAAAACATCACAAGATTAGCAACGATCCCTGTGTAATAAAGATCAAACGGAGCGTTTAACCACTTTGGCAGGATTCCTTTACCAGTTAGAATTGTCCATAATGTAAACAGAATAGTACATACGATTCCACATCCAACAGCACGGGCGTCGCCTTTCCTAGTTAAAAAACCCAATAAATACACTCCCAGTATTCCTCCCCAGAGCAGGGAAGTTAATATTGTGTAAGTATCTTGAAGAGTTTTAGTTTCAATTTTGGCAAGGATGATTGCGCCTACAATCATTATAATTGCTGCCGTTGTGGCGAATGCCCAGGCTACTTTTAAATAATGACGGTCATCTCTTTTCTTCACAAGATGACGTCGATAGATATCAACTATTCCAACAGTTGCAATTGCATTTATACTTGAGTCAAGGGATGACATTGCTGCTGCTAGAACCCCAGCAATAATCAAGCCTCTGATTCCAGGAGGAATATAATTGACAATGAAAAAGGGGAGTATTTGATCAGCTTTACGAATTCCGTTTAACATTTCAGTTGCCTCAGTGCATGGGAATGCCTTGAAGAATACAAACAAGCTTGTTCCTAAAAACATATAAAAAGCCCAAATAGGAAGGCTAGAAAAGGCACAAATATACATTGCCTTTCGCGCTTCACGAGGACTTTTCGAAGCGAAGTACCTCTGAATGACATTTTGGTTGCCACTATATTCAGTAAGCCAGTTTGAGAGTCCTAAGAGCAACATCATCGTTCCTGTTTTGTAGTGCAGAGAAAGATTCCATGGAATCGGGTGAAGTTTACCTTCGACTAGTTCAGAAAAAGCAAATTTCCCCTCTGATATACCCACTGAGAGTATTTGTTCTAATCCTCCAGGCAATTTTTGAATAATTATAAATAAGCAGACGAGCCCGCCCATTACCAAGACAACTGTTTGTAAAACATCGGTCCAAATTACAGCGCCGATTCCACCAATTACTGTATATATTGCTACAATTATTCCGCCAACTAAAATGCACATTGTTTGATCCAATCCGGTAATTTCGTGTACTACCAAAGCAACTAGAAGCAGAATGATGCTTACACGGGCTAATTGGGCGATTATAAAGGTTGCGCTTGCGTAAACTCGAATCGAAGGTCCAAAACGTCTCTCAAGATATTGATATGCTGATGTTGCCCTGCCACGTCTAAAAAATTGTAGAAACACATATGAAGCGATAAATATACCTACTGGTAGCATAAAATTTGGAATATACCTAAGCCATGCTGTCTTGAACGCATCCCCGGGATAGGCAACGAAGGTTATAGAACTGATTGACGTTCCAACGAGACTGAGACCTACAGCCCAGCCTGCAAAAGATCTTCCTCCTAAAAAATACGCTTCTGTACTTATATTCTTCTTTGAGAAATAAATGCCCATTGCGGCCACGGCACCGAGATAAGCTAATAATGCCACAATGTCGTATATATGAAGGTTCATTTTTGTTTAGATTTGATTAAGCTTTGAAACAAACGATTGTGCATAAAGATTTTAATTTTAGCTAAACAAAAATACATTGTCAATTAAATGAGGCTTTTTAAATCCTTTACTTCTATTAAACTTTATGATTTACTTCAGTTATTAACAAACTGGGAGGTTAAAGGTGAGACATTTATTATCAATTTGTTTGCTGTTTTTTTTTGGTATGTTTTCTGTCTTGTATGGATAAAAAGGAGAAGGATACAGCTTATTTGGAAGATAATACATTGATTTTAGCTAGCTTCTGGAAATTTAAAAAAGGAAATAATCTTGAATGGAAAAATCCCTTTATCGATGATTGCGGCTGGAAATCTTTTAAAGTTATTAACGGTAAGCAACATTACAAAGATCAGGATTTCGAAGGTTACTCCTGGTACAGACAAACCATAGTAATTCCTTCGGTCCTTAAAAAATACTCATATTTTAGAGATGCAGCCAAAGTAATTATCGGTGCGACAATGGACAAGTACAAGACTTATTTGAATGGAAAGTGTATCGAAAAGTATGATCGAACTGAAGAATTGTATTTCCCAAAATATCCCAAACCTCTGCGTCCAACTTACATGGTTCCGCTCAACGAAAATTATATAAATTGGGATAGAGAAAATGTGATAGCTGTTAGACTTTATAATTATCATAATAAAATAAGACCCGGCATTATGGGGCGAGGCGAAATTTCAGTTGCGGACTTTTATGACCATGTAAAATTCCGTCGCCTAGAGAGCATGCCTGTTAGAACAGAAAGTGGGAAACCTATTAATATAAAGTTTGAATCAACCAATTCTTCAAAGAGAAACATTAAGGCAACACTTGAAGTTAAAATTCTACACAAAGATTCTCAGAAAGTAGCGTACCAGATTATTGAAGAAGTCGTTATAAAAAAAGGCCAAGTAAATTGTTTCAAATATTCATTTATTCCAGTCGATGTGGATAATTACCTTTCAATTTATAAAATAAAAGAAAAGCAAAGTGTCAAGAGCATTTCCAGGCAACAGCTTTTTGCATATGTTGAACCTGCAAAAAAGGGTAAAAAAAGAATAATTAAGCCCGAGGTCCCAAATAAAGTCAAAAACAAATTCATACCCGTGGCTTATGAAAAACAACATTTAAATGGAATTTTGGGTAGATGGATTTCTCTGAATATTGAAAAAGGCATTTGGAGATATCTGAAAGAAGACGAAGTTAAATTGATGGAAGGCTTTTATGCCCGCCCCGGTAGAGGAGCATACCAGGGTGAGTTTTGGGGAAAGTATATGCAAGCAGCGGCAAAAATGTGGCTGTATTCCGGAAATGAAAAAATAAAGAAACAGATGGATCGTACTGTTGATATTGTCGTAGCGTCTCAGATGGAAGATGGATATTCTGGCACTTATATTCCAGAATATCGATGGAAAAGTTGGGACATCTGGGTACATAAATATGTCTTATATGGATTAGTGAGTTACTATTCATTAACAGGATATGAACCAGCAATTGAAGCCGCAAAGAAGATAGGTAATTATTTTTGCAGTAATGTCGGAATTAAAGGGAAAAAAGTAAATATTATTACAGGTCCTCATGGTGGTATGGCCTCAACGAGCATCCTTGATCCCATGGTATTACTCTACAAATACACTGGGGATGAACGATATCTCAAATTTTGTAACATGATTATCAGAGCTTACGAGCAACCTCAAGGCCCCAAAATTATTTCTTCTTTGCTTGAAAGAGGTCGCCTTGACAAAGTATCCACAGGCAAGGCGTATGAATTGCTTTCAAATTTATGGGGTGTCATCAGATTATATCAGATTACAGGAGAAGAAAGATACATCAAAGCAGTCATTAAAGGATGGGAGGATGCTAGAAATAACAGGCTATATATAACTGGATCTAGTACAGAACAGGAATATTTTGTGGATTATATGACGCTCGGTGATATTGAAACATGGCCTGCCGAAGGCTGTGTCACAGCCCATTGGTTTCATCTTAATAAATCTTTATTTTATTTAACAGGCGATCTTAAATATGTTGAGGAATTAGAGAAAACAACTTACAAGCATCTCCTTGCATCCATGAATCCACACGATGGTGGAATGTGTTATTTTTGTCCTCTTCAGAATAAAAAACCATACTCCATTGGATTATGTTGCTGTAATGCAAGTCTTCCCCGAGCGATTGCAATGATACCTGAAATTGTATTGACTAAATTTATGGATGGGGGCCTCGCTATTCTCATCTATAATCCTGGAATATTAGAAGATATAATAAAAACTTCCAATGGAGAAGATTTATTACTTCGATTAGAAGTTCAATCAGAGTACCCAACAAACGGGATAATAAACATAAAAGTGAATCCAAAAAAACCGGCGAAATTCCTATTAGCATTTAGAGTACCTAGGTGGACAGCAAATTTTAAGGTTATCATCGATAATAAGGAGTACATTGGTAAACCTGGAGAATATTTAAAAGTTGATAGATATTGGAGAAAAAATGATAAGCTTATGATTACGATGAATATGACTGAGCAATTAATAAATGCTGACAAGGAATTTCCAGAGTATTATGCTTTTAAACGGGGACCACAGGTCTTAGCATTTGATAGCACAATTAATAATCTTGTGGATATAGATCAAATCAAATTCAGGCCTGATACGAATATCAAATTATACGATGCATCTCATAAACTTCCTGAGAATTGGATTGGAGACCAGGCCTACACTACCCCTTATCTCAAGACGCCTGAAGGCAAAGATATTTTACTTGTTCCTTTTGCTGATGCTAGCCAGAATGGAGGTAAAATGCGCATATGGATGAAAATTATAAAAGCGCAATCTTTAAAATAATCTATCAGTGCGATTTCATTGTTTCGAATCTGATATAAGCTCATAGTCGAACAAAGAGATATTGGTCAATTTGCTTGGATAGAGTCTTATGATCTTGACCTTCCATTTAGAGTGTATCTAAATAAAAAGAATTCTTAGGTATTTTAAATAATTTAAAGCTTTATTATATAAAGAATTAAATTCTCCCCTTTTTTGCTGAAAAAAGGGACTTTCCTTCAAACATTCCAACTCCATTGACTAAATTTTTTTTAAAATTTTTCTTGACATTAGCAAATAATAATTATTAAGATAAGCTCAATCGATTGTGCTAATTATTGTAGTTATGAAAAGTAGAAGGAAAATATGGCAAATTGCTCAATGTTAGCCACCAAAGTTAAGCCTCTAAAAGTCAAAAAATCATAAGCTAATATATTAGCTTCATTTTAGGTCATAAAACGGAAATAATTAATAAAGGAGGATGAAATTGGAAAAATAAAATAAATAAATAGTTCGGGTAGAGCTTTATGAATTTAAGCTCTGGGTACGAGGTTGAGAAAGAAAAGAATTAAGTAAAAGGAGGAAAAAAATGAGAACTTCAAAATTAATCCTGATTATTTCATTTGTCTTTCTTGTATGGACCTTGTCATTCTCACAAATCAGAGAATTCGGAGATATACAAGGAAATGTAGTGGACAGTCAGGGAAGCCCACTCCCAGGTACAGAAGTATCGATATCAGGAGAAGCACTTATTGGAGGAACAAGAACCTTTATAACTGATATCAATGGGTTCTACAAATTCCCATCGCTGCCAGGGGGTGAGTACATTTTGACCGCAGAGCTAACTGGATTTGTAAGAAATATAAGAAAAGGAATAAAACTTTTTGGAGTAAAGACACTGATTGTTGACTTTGTATTGGGAGATAAGAAACTTGAAGAGGAAGTTATTGTAACAGCCCCCTCACCGCAATTGGACATAAAAAGCTCTACTCCAGCTGGCCATGTCATGGAAGAAGAATATCTCATCTCGGCTCCTGTTCAAAGAAGAGGAATGGATGCTTACATGAAGTTAATGCCCTTATCTGATGGCGATGTTGTTTGCGGAAGCAGCTATGCAGAATCGTCTGTTTATTCGATAGATGGTGTCAATGTCACGGATATGTTTGAGGGCTCAACCAATACGTTTCCTTCTCTAACCGGCATTAAAGAAGTAGAATTTAAAGCGCTTGGACTTCCAGCTGAATACGGAGGGTTTGCAGGGGGTGTCATTAATGCGCTTACACGGTCAGGTTCCAATAGGTTTTCAGGCATGTCTATCTTTTATTATAGGGGGCGGGAGTGGAATTCTAACAACAGAAATAAAATTCCCATAGATGAATGGATCGAGCCCGAAACTCAAGCGCAGAGATATAAGACGAATCCGTTGTTAGATATAGCCTCCCAGGTTGGAGGCCCTATTGTGCAAGACAAGCTGTGGTTTTTTATTTCAGGATCTTATGACAAGAGCAACAGTTATATATCGTTCCCCTACGGTTATAACACATGGTCAAAAAAATTATTATCGAAGCTAACTTTTGCGGCGAGTCGGCGAGACAGACTGAATTTAACCCTTGAATATGATAAGCAAGGAGGGAACGACTTGGGAGCGGGTCCACTGGTAGCGGAGGAGACGGTATATGATAGAAAACAGCCCGGTGGGTTTGCAAGTTTAAGCTGGACATCCATTTTTTCACAGCGAACTTATCTTGATGCGAAAGTTGCATACAATAGGAAGAGAAGATCAAATATGCCTAAGCAAGGAAAGGAGGTACCCAGCTACTGGGACATGGGTACAGGATACAGCTGGGGTAGCGCAGGCGCTTGGGAAAATGAATTCTGGAATACCCAGGTCAGTGCCCATTTATCCCATTATATACCAGAATTCATTGTTGGCAGTCACGAGATAAAACTGGGAGGAGATGCTCAGTTTATTACGTGTTGGAGCAGTGTAAATTATCCGGAGATAGAATATACTTACTATTTTGGCGAGCCTTTAGAGAAGTCAGTTAGCACCTATTTTCGGTACGACCATCATTACCGCATATGGACAGGGTTTATACAGGATCAATGGTCTCCCAGCAAGAGATTAACATTGAATCTTGGCCTGAGATACGCACGCTACTGGTACAACATCCCCCCTCCTGGTGTAGGAGTTATTTACAACACTGGAAATTTTATGCCTCGAATTGGATTCACCTTTGATATCCTGGGTGATAGAAAAAATGTTTTTAAATTCCATTACGGACATTACAATGACGTTTTCAACCGAAGTTACTTTAGTAGCCATGAAACAAGGAGACCCAATGTAGATTATTATAATTGGGATGGAAGCGAATGGGTATATGATAGTACGTACGAATTCCGCAAATGGATTGAGATGGCACCCGGTGCTAAACATCCCTATCAAACGGAAATAACTGCTTCTTTTGAAAGAGAGCTCTTTAGAGATGGAACTTTAACTGTTGCTTATTATAATCGCGACCTAAAACGTGCCCTAGGAATTGTTGACATGACCTCAACATGGGCGCTCACAGACACTATCAATCCTGGTCCAGATGGAATAGAGGGAACTGCAGATGACAAGCCGTTTCAGTTCTATTACCAAACATCTTATGATCCAGATGCTCTTGCATTGGTCACAAACGTTGAAAAGGGAATGTCTCCGGCTGTGCTCGATGATCCCAAAAGAAACTCATGGGGACTTACGGTAATCTTCAGGAAAAGATACTCAAACGGGTGGCAGTTGCTATGTTCTTATCTTTACTCAAGAGCAAAAGCGAATACCTGGGACGGTCTGACGGATATTGGAGAAAGTCCGAACAATTTTATCAATGCGTACGGATATGGAAGTACCTGGTGGAGCCAGCCTCATCAAGCGAAGGTGTCAGGTGTTATTCTTCTTCCTTTAGGCATCAAATTTGGTTTTCAAGCGAGGTATACCTCTGGACATCCTGTGGGTCCAATGTTTGAAGTCCTAACTGCATATGGATGGCAGGAATTCAAACCGCAGCCATGGGGGACGGAATTGAATCAGCCTTTTAAGGTGGCAGACATCCGGTTAATGAAGGAATTCAAAGTTCTTCGTGGAACACTAGCGGTTGGTTTGAATATTGACAACGTTTTTAACTTTGCCCAAACTCCATGGACACATTTTAGATATCAATATTATGGGGAAAATTATAAGAAGGTACTGCGGGTAGATACACCACGAACGGGGAATATTCATTTAAGGTACATCTTTTAGAACTTTCAAAGGATTTTCGATCAGTACGAATTTTAGTGAGAGTGGTTATCTTTAAGTGTCATTACTTTCTCCTTATTAAAAAGAGGGCTGTTTGCAAAAAACAGCCCTCTTTATCTTTAAATCCTAAGCGGAGCCATTTAGATTAGAAAAATACCTACTAATATTATATCAAACGAACTTAAAAACTAGTCTTGGAAAAGGAAATCAAATGCCAACTTTAGTATTGAGAAACCATTAAAGAGGTGAGTACCGTGAAAATAAAAAAAAGACTTTCCTTTTCGAATCTAAGATGGAGAATAGTATTTTTTATTCTGGTGGCCTTAGGGCTTATATTTATGTCTATCCGGGCCCAGGAGAAGGAAGTCCTGACAGAGATCAAGAAATATGATGAAGTTAACAATAAGGATCTGAGCAAGATCGATGTCTCTGATTTATCCTTGGAGCTTCTGCTCACTCTTGATTACAATTTGGAGACAATCTGGAGTGATAGTGCCAGAGGAATGGCTGATAAGCTGCTGGAGGATTGTCTCAATCCGGGCTTAGGAGTGAGAGATCTTCACAAGCAGGGATTGACAGGGAAGGGAGTAGCTGTAGCCATCATTGACCAGCCTTTATACACGAATCATCCTGAATATAACGGAAAGTTTCTGGCCTACAAAGACTTTGGTTGCAATTCTGAGACGAGCATGCACGGTCCTATGGTGGCCAGTCTTCTTGTTGGGGAAAGTTGTGGAACGGCGCCTGGAGCGAAGCTCTATTATGTGGCTGCCCCGATGTGGTTTGGGGACGCTGCTATTATGGCTGAAGCCCTTGACTGGATTATTGAAGAGAATAAGCTGTTGCCTGAGGGGCAGAAGATACGGGTTGTTTCTGTCTCGGCAGCCCCTTCAGGACCAAGAAGTAAATTTAAGAAGAATCTAAAGATGTGGGATGAGGCCTATGCGCGGGCTGAGAAGGAAGGGATTCTTGTTCTTGATTGCACAAGGCACCAGGGGCTAACAAGGCCGTGTTTGTATGATGTGGAGGCTCCGGAGGATGTGACGAGGTGCAAGCCGACTGCAGGTAGGCCGGATATGGATAAGGCATTTAGTGACCTTTCTGAGGATCGTCTTTATGTTGTGTCTTCTCCGCGGACTAATGCTGAGCAATGGAGTAAAGACAAGCCAGGCCTAATATTTTCAGGGACAGGAGGGTTGAGTCCGACGACTCCGTACGCTGCTGGGATTCTGGCGCTTGGCTGGCAGGTGTGTCCGGATTTGACTCATTCCCAGATAGTTGATTTTCTTTTCGAGTCAGCCTACAAGAACAAAGAAGGGAAAAAATTCATTAATCCCAAAGAGTTTATTCGGCGTGTTAAGGAATATAGGCAGAAGAAATAGATGAGATAAATGTCAGGCCTCGTTTGAATGGAATTTTTAGAGGAGCATAAATTTCGGAATAAGTAAACGTAATATAAATAAAATAAAAGGAGACATATGAAAATGAAGTTAAAATTAAAACCTTTAGGGCTACTGGTTTGTCTTAGTTTATTGGTTGCCACATGGATTTCAGGATGGGGAAAGATGGAGAAAAGATTCACGAACTCTCTTGGTGTGGAGTTAGTTCGAATTGAGCCCGGGAGCTTTATGATGGGCCAAGCCACTGGTGGCGATTATGATGTCAGGCCGGTCCACAAGGTCGATATCACCAAGGCTTTCTATATGGCTGTGACTGAGGTAACCAATGCTCGGTATGAAATGTTTGATCCTGAGCATAAAAAGCTCCGGGGCAGAAACATTGCTAAAGGTGACAATGAAGCTGTAGTGAATGTTAGTTGGCATGATGCAATGGCATTTTGCGAATGGTTGAGTGAGAAGGAGGGCCGGAAATACCGTTTACCGACTGAAGCTGAGTGGGAATATGCTTGTCGGGCCGGTACAACCACGGATTATTACACGGGAGATGAACTTCCCGAGATTTATCGCAAGAATCAGGAGAAACAGTGGAAGATTGATTCTCCAGAGTGGACATTTACTTTAGAGGTTAGACAAACTCCTCCGAATGCTTTGGGGGTTTATGACATGCACGGTAATGTGGAGGAGTGGTGTTATGATTGGTATGGGCCCTATGAGTCTGAGGAGGCGAGAGATCCTGTGGGCAGGGTTGATGGTGATTTTAAAGTAGCTCGGGGGGGGAGCCATAGCGTGGATGTTAGTTATCTGAAGTCTGCCAACCGCATGGGTACGCTTCCTGGAGAGAAACACACGCTCCTTGGCTTTAGAGTAGTTATGGGAGAACTGCCTAAGACCGAACCACTGCCAGTCCCGGCGCCTGAGGCTCACCAGCTTTTTGTTGCCCAGAGGAAGCCTGACTGGTCGAAAGGGCCAGATCCTGACAAGCCCTATTTCGATGGGCCTTATCTCTATGTGAAAATTCCTCCAAATTCTGATGGACCATTGTACTCGATACACAGTCATTATCCGGGTCTTGCGGCATGTCCGAATGGTGACCTGTTGGCAACCTGGTACACCTGTAAATCAGAAATGGGACGGGAACTCTCTATTGCCGCTTCGAGGCTGCGTTACGGGCTTAGCGGTGAAAACTGGGAAAAAGCCTCGCCGTTTTGGGATGCTCCGGATCGAAATGACCACGCATCAATCCCCTGGAATAATGGAAAAGGAGTTCTATACCATTTTCAGGGTGCAGCCGCCGATGCCTATCAGACTAATACTGTCCTTGCTTATCGCACCAGCACTGATAGTGGTGCCACGTGGTCAAAGGCCAAGATTATGGGGCCCACTCGAGGGATGATTAATCCTCATTCTGTGATGCAGACAAAAGAAGGGACAATCATTGTCACCTGTGATGCAAATCCTGCCTCACCAAATTGGGGAGCGGCATATGTAAGTCCTGATGGGGGTAAAACATGGGAGTTTCCAGCAGATAACATCGGACTTCAGCTTCCAGATGTTCGCTATTTAGATTTAAACGCTAAAATTATGGAGCTTTCAAAACCGCTTTCCTATTCGGATTTTTTCCCCTGGTCTGAAAAAGCTGGATTATTTAGAGTGAAAGATGGCAAAGTTGTCGACGATAAGAAACTCTATGCAGGAGATTTTCCAGGTAAAGCCATAAGTCTAATCGCAGGTCAGCATGCTGGAATTGTTCAGCTTAAAGACGGGCGCATAATGGCTTTTGGACGCTATCATGATTTTGGTGACCGAATGCCCATGAGCATTTCCTCTGATTTAGGTCGGACATGGACCTATCACCCCAGCGAATTTCCAGGAATTGCCTGGGGGCAAAGGATGGTTCTGAAGCGATTGCGTGAGGGACCGATTCTTTTTATATCCTTCACAGATAGCAGCCGGACAAAGCCGCCAAAAGGAATGATAATTAGAGATGCTGCTGGGAAGGAGCGTCGGGCCTACGGCTTGTTTGCAGCACTTTCATTTGATGAGGGCAAAAGTTGGCCAATCAAGAAGTTGATCACATCAGGCGGACCGCAGCGTGAAATAGTCGCTGAGGGCGATAAATGGAAATTTATTATGGATGATACTCATTCTGAGCGGAGAGGATATCTTTATGGCACTCAGACACCAGACGGGATTATCCAGTTGATCAGTAGCAGGTTTCATTATCAGTTTAATTTGGCCTGGCTTAAGAAGCCAATGCCTGCCAAATAGCTAAAAGGCAGATGATATTTATATTTAAAATGGAGGAGCATGGTTCAGTTATCATAAATCAAAGTTAAAACTTTTTTTTACATTAATGGAAAGGAGAGAAAAAATGAGAAAGAAAATGAAAACGAGTCTTTTAAGGTGGAGAACAATATTTTTTATTCTGGTGGCCTTAGGGCTTATATTTATGTCTATCCGGGCCCAGGAGAAGGAAGTCCTGACAGAGATCAAGAAATATGATGAAGTTAACAATAAGGATCTGAGCAAGATCGATGTCTCTGATTTATCCTTGGAGCTTCTGCTCACTCTTGATTACAATTTGGAGACAATCTGGAGTGATAGTGCCAGAGGAATGGCTGATAAGCTGCTGGAGGATTGTCTCAATCCGGGCTTAGGAGTGAGAGATCTTCACAAGCAGGGATTGACAGGGAAGGGAGTAGCTGTAGCCATCATTGACCAGCCTTTATACACGAATCATCCTGAATATAACGGAAAGTTTCTGGCCTACAAAGACTTTGGTTGCAATTCTGAGACGAGCATGCACGGTCCTATGGTGGCCAGTCTTCTTGTTGGGGAAAGTTGTGGAACGGCGCCTGGAGCGAAGCTCTATTATGTGGCTGCCCCGATGTGGTTTGGGGACGCTGCTATTATGGCTGAAGCCCTTGACTGGATTATTGAAGAGAATAAGCTGTTGCCTGAGGGGCAGAAGATACGGGTTGTTTCTGTCTCGGCAGCCCCTTCAGGACCAAGAAGTAAATTTAAGAAGAATCTAAAGATGTGGGATGAGGCCTATGCGCGGGCTGAGAAGGAAGGGATTCTTGTTCTTGATTGCACAAGGCACCAGGGGCTAACAAGGCCGTGTTTGTATGATGTGGAGGCTCCGGAGGATGTGACGAGGTGCAAGCCGACTGCAGGTAGGCCGGATATGGATAAGGCATTTAGTGACCTTTCTGAGGATCGTCTTTATGTTGTGTCTTCTCCGCGGACTAATGCTGAGCAATGGAGTAAAGACAAGCCAGGCCTAATATTTTCAGGGACAGGAGGGTTGAGTCCGACGACTCCGTACGCTGCTGGGATTCTGGCGCTTGGCTGGCAGGTGTGTCCGGATTTGACTCATTCCCAGATAGTTGATTTTCTTTTCGAGTCAGCCTACAAGAACAAAGAAGGGAAAAAATTCATTAATCCCAAAGAGTTTATTCGGCGTGTTAAGGAATATAGGCAGAAGAAATAGATGAGATAAATGTCAGGCCTCGTTTGAATGGAATTTTTAGAGGAGCATAAATTTCGGAATAAGTAAACGTAATATAAATAAAATAAAAGGAGACATATGAAAATGAAGTTAAAATTAAAACCTTTAGGGCTACTGGTTTGTCTTAGTTTATTGGTTGCCACATGGATTTCAGGATGGGGAAAGATGGAGAAAAGATTCACGAACTCTCTTGGTGTGGAGTTAGTTCGAATTGAGCCCGGGAGCTTTATGATGGGCCAAGCCACTGGTGGCGATTATGATGTCAGGCCGGTCCACAAGGTCGATATCACCAAGGCTTTCTATATGGCTGTGACTGAGGTAACCAATGCTCGGTATGAAATGTTTGATCCTGAGCATAAAAAGCTCCGGGGCAGAAACATTGCTAAAGGTGACAATGAAGCTGTAGTGAATGTTAGTTGGCATGATGCAATGGCATTTTGCGAATGGTTGAGTGAGAAGGAGGGCCGGAAATACCGTTTACCGACTGAAGCTGAGTGGGAATATGCTTGTCGGGCCGGTACAACCACGGATTATTACACGGGAGATGAACTTCCCGAGATTTATCGCAAGAATCAGGAGAAACAGTGGAAGATTGATTCTCCAGAGTGGACATTTACTTTAGAGGTTAGACAAACTCCTCCGAATGCTTTGGGGGTTTATGACATGCACGGTAATGTGGAGGAGTGGTGTTATGATTGGTATGGGCCCTATGAGTCTGAGGAGGCGAGAGATCCTGTGGGCAGGGTTGATGGTGATTTTAAAGTAGCTCGGGGGGGGAGCCATAGCGTGGATGTTAGTTATCTGAAGTCTGCCAACCGCATGGGTACGCTTCCTGGAGAGAAACACACGCTCCTTGGCTTTAGAGTAGTTATGGGAGAACTGCCTAAGACCGAACCACTGCCAGTCCCGGCGCCTGAGGCTCACCAGCTTTTTGTTGCCCAGAGGAAGCCTGACTGGTCGAAAGGGCCAGATCCTGACAAGCCCTATTTCGATGGGCCTTATCTCTATGTGAAAATTCCTCCAAATTCTGATGGACCATTGTACTCGATACACAGTCATTATCCGGGTCTTGCGGCATGTCCGAATGGTGACCTGTTGGCAACCTGGTACACCTGTAAATCAGAAATGGGACGGGAACTCTCTATTGCCGCTTCGAGGCTGCGTTACGGGCTTAGCGGTGAAAACTGGGAAAAAGCCTCGCCGTTTTGGGATGCTCCGGATCGAAATGACCACGCATCAATCCCCTGGAATAATGGAAAAGGAGTTCTATACCATTTTCAGGGTGCAGCCGCCGATGCCTATCAGACTAATACTGTCCTTGCTTATCGCACCAGCACTGATAGTGGTGCCACGTGGTCAAAGGCCAAGATTATGGGGCCCACTCGAGGGATGATTAATCCTCATTCTGTGATGCAGACAAAAGAAGGGACAATCATTGTCACCTGTGATGCAAATCCTGCCTCACCAAATTGGGGAGCGGCATATGTAAGTCCTGATGGGGGTAAAACATGGGAGTTTCCAGCAGATAACATCGGACTTCAGCTTCCAGATGTTCGCTATTTAGATTTAAACGCTAAAATTATGGAGCTTTCAAAACCGCTTTCCTATTCGGATTTTTTCCCCTGGTCTGAAAAAGCTGGATTATTTAGAGTGAAAGATGGCAAAGTTGTCGACGATAAGAAACTCTATGCAGGAGATTTTCCAGGTAAAGCCATAAGTCTAATCGCAGGTCAGCATGCTGGAATTGTTCAGCTTAAAGACGGGCGCATAATGGCTTTTGGACGCTATCATGATTTTGGTGACCGAATGCCCATGAGCATTTCCTCTGATTTAGGTCGGACATGGACCTATCACCCCAGCGAATTTCCAGGAATTGCCTGGGGGCAAAGGATGGTTCTGAAGCGATTGCGTGAGGGACCGATTCTTTTTATATCCTTCACAGATAGCAGCCGGACAAAGCCGCCAAAAGGAATGATAATTAGAGATGCTGCTGGGAAGGAGCGTCGGGCCTACGGCTTGTTTGCAGCACTTTCATTTGATGAGGGCAAAAGTTGGCCAATCAAGAAGTTGATCACATCAGGCGGACCGCAGCGTGAAATAGTCGCTGAGGGCGATAAATGGAAATTTATTATGGATGATACTCATTCTGAGCGGAGAGGATATCTTTATGGCACTCAGACACCAGACGGGATTATCCAGTTGATCAGTAGCAGGTTTCATTATCAGTTTAATTTGGCCTGGCTTAAAGAGCCGATGCCCGCAGAGAAAGAAAAGAGAAAGTAAATTATTATAGAAAAGAGATATAAATTGAAAAGCATTGAATTAAGAAAAGGCACATGAAAATATACAAAAGAAGGAGCAAGTTACTAATTATTTAAAGAGAAATTTCTGTGCTTTATAGAAAGGCTTGAAGGTCTTCAACAGCTTTGAGAAGAGGAGAACATCCTGAAACCCCAAAATTTTCAGAAGAAAGATCGAGAAGTAATACGAAAGTTTATTGATTGGAGAAAAGCTAATCCTGATCCGAAGTCTCGATTAAACCTCTCTTGGAGTAATTGGGAATTTGGAATTGAGCCCTTAGAGGTTTCTGCAGCCCGCCTGGCAAAGAATAATATCCATTATATTGAGCTTCATGGCAATAGGTATGGACCTGATCTTGGCTACAAGACGCAGGAGACTAAGAAGATTTTAGATGATTATGGGATCAAAGTTGCTGGCGTATGCGGCATGGTATCACCTGAGTCTGAATTGTCAAGTAATAAGCCACATATTACACAGCGATGCATAGATTACTTCAGGAGAAACATTGAAATGTGTGCTGAGCTAGGCGGGAGTTATATTCTATTCACACCTGGAGCTGTCGGCCGGCCTGAAAAGTATGATGATCAGGAATTTTACAGAGCTTCGGAAGCTATCAGGATTCTTGG
>Ga0307379_10004486_pt1 | contig 19892 bp, 15 predicted proteins | sample UN2MG_FD_202237 | JGI IMG/M metagenome (GOLD analysis project Ga0307379, IMG submission 202237) | Soil microbial communities from Risofladan, Vaasa, Finland - UN-2 | ecosystem: Environmental > Terrestrial > Soil > Coastal area > Acid sulfate soil | place: Finland: Risofladan, Vaasa | collected... | reverse complement strand
TTCAATTCACCAATAGCGACAACAAGACATCTTTCAAATATTGCTGGGATACTTCATATACGAAATGATAATATTGAACGGGATGAACCAATTGAGAGAATTAACAGACAGCTCTATGAGATGATCGACCTTTTACTTCGGATTCAAACGGGTGTACGAACGAGCTATTACGGAAGGCAATTAGAAGCTCTCAGCAACAATTTCTTTTTTGAGCTGGTGAAAGAAGAAGGAGTAAAGGTTGGACTTTGGACTTATGGGAGAGTTTCCTCAAGGTTAGTCAAAGATATGTCCCTCTCATTCAGTAAGAAGAATAGCAATGCTTATGCACCATTTGATGTTCTATTGAATCAACTTGTGAAAGTCTTTCGTTCAAAAATAGACCTGCTTTTTCAAAAGATTGGTTTGGATCCAGCAAAGCTTGGGCAGGGATTGTATCATAGAAGGAAAACAAAATCAGATATTGATAAGCTAGGATTATATTTTGATCTGATAGAACCTGTACGTGTGCTAGTGTTGATAGTTTTTTACAAAGCAATGAAGGAAGGAACACTTAGTGTAAAAGATAGCACACTAGTTCTTGGGGGTAATGCCCAAGAAATTTTTCAAGTTCAGTTTGCTTCTCTAGATAAAATTAACCAAATAGCAGAAGAAGCACTAAATATGAAGGTTTTATATGATGGACAAATCTTTCCTTTTCTACAAGCTTTTGAAAGGTATCTTCAGTCATTCAGGCAAGCCATAGAGAATTGCTATGAACAAAGTAACATGGGGAAAAAATATACAGCACCAGAGATCATCCAACTTTTTAGAGATAGTAATTTTTGGCCTTTTGTTTTTTGTCCTGAAAAGTTTGTGAAAGAACTTATGCTTGTGAATAAATTCACCACTAAGTTTTCTGATTTTCATGTAGGGGTGGAAAACCTAGTGTTAAAAAACACTGCTCTTCGAGATTCTACTCGAGAACAACTCATGGCAAAATGGTTACAAAGTAATAAAAAAAGAGGAGAAGAAAAGATTAGCTTAACAGCTTATCAAAAAGTAAAGCAGGAAAGAAGTCTACTTGTAATATTGTTACTTTTATATCGAGGTTTACAAAATGACTTATTGTTCAGTTACTATCCAACAGCTGACTTTCAAATTGTTCTAGGATTAACGCAAAATCAGGTGCAAAGGCTTCTTGCTGGGTTGGATAAACGAGGATTATTAACAAAAGAAAAAGTAGGAAGGATCTGTTACTATCAATTAAATCTCGAAAACAGTGCAATACATGAACTCCTCTTTAGTGTTGGATTAATTCCTTGTGATAATGAAAAACAAAAAGAGATTCTAGAAAGGAATAGTTTGAATGTGCTTACCCAAGTAACAAAATTAACTGATAAATACTTGAATGCAATACACCTCAATCACAAACCTTGCTGGTCAGGTTGGCATCCAAGTATCAGTATTCAGTCTGTTTTAAATTGGTTACAAGCACATTTAGTAGTTTGTAAACAAAAATTTACCATATAATGATTAAAGGATTAAAATGAATGAGTTAGATGAAAATACTAGAAGGTTTTCCTTACGAGAGATTTTTCCTTTCAAGATAGATAAACCTCGAAGCTGGATAAGAATCCTTACCTTACCACCTAGTGAACCAAAAATAAATACTCAGTATCCTTGGCAAGATATACTTCCTGAAGGACTAGCGAGAGTTGTAGAGGAACTCACTCAAAGTGCTTATCCTTTTGATCATCAAGTGGAAGCAATAAGATATCTTATAGAGAATACATCTACCAAAAAAGATAGAGATTTAATAATTAATGGTGGAACCTATTCAGGAAAATCCCTTTCATTTACTCTACCAGGCATTATAAAACTCCTTACAGGAGAGTTAGACTTTTTTGTTGTATTTTATCCTTCAAAACAGCTGTTACTTGATCAATTCGATCGGATGAAAGAGTTGGTGGTGAAACTTGAAAAGGAAACTGGTATTCAATTAACTGTAAAAAAGTATAGCGGGGATATTACAAAAAGAGCTGGTACTACTTCATGGTCTGTTACTCGAGATAATGAATTGTATGAAACAGAGCAAAGACCACCAACTATTCTACTAGCAACATTTGATAAAGTTTGGTATCAATTAATTACTGGACAAAAATCCCCTCTTCTTGAAAAAATACAATCTTGCCAATACCTAGTTTTTGATGAAATCCATGCCTTTGAAGGATTTGCTGCAGCAATCATTAAGGGATTCATACAAATACACAAGATAAACAACCTAACTTGTGAAGTGATTCTATCATCTGCAACAATTGATGATGTTACAAGTTTTAGGGATGATTTCTTACCTGGTGCAGCAATCATTACTTGTCCGCCAGTTCGAGGTGAACAGGAATTTTTAGGGACAACGAAAGAACACACATTACCTTTACTAGTAGAATTATGGGAGGGATTAGAAAATTTGCCTGGGAAGATTTGTTTGGTTTTCCTTGATTCAAAAGAGGAAATTGAGATATTAACCGATAGATTGTGTACAAAGTTAAAAGAAGATCATCCATACTTTGACACTAATTCTGTGGTAATGATACATGCAGACTTACCTTATGCTCAAAGAAAGAAGGTTTTAGATGAAGTACGAAAAGAGCAACAGAACAAGATACGAATTTTACTTTCTTCTTCAGTTTTAGAGCTGGGTGTTAATTTACCAAATATCCAAACAGTGGTCAATATTGGGATACCTATCACCCAAAAAGATGGTATTGTTCAAAGGATGGCTCGAAATCGTTCAAAACCAGGCGAAAAGCGTGTGAATATCTTTTTGTTTGACTTGTCCAATCCACGAGATAATTTTTACTGGGAGAATATAGATATCTTACAGAACATTTTGAAAACGAATGCTTGTAATCCTATTCTCTACCCAAAACAAAATCCCAAAATCCTTGCGGGATTATTCATCTTGCATTTACGTTATGATATACATGATTTCCAGCAGATCATGACTTTCTTTTTGAAAGAAGGAAAGCAAATCCATGAACTAGTCCGACAGCAATATACTAAATTGGTTTGTTTTAAGGTGTTGAAAAAAGAGAATGGTAGTGTTTTGTTTACTGGTGAAGGGGAAGAGATTTTGGCTCATCAACTGAAAAAAAATAATGTTCTAATTCCTTTTTCTATTAGGGCAATCAGTACAGATTGGGTCATACAAGTAAGTGAGGGATTAAATACCAAACATTTACATGAAGGAATGAAACAATTAGGGAAGATTTCAAGTAGAGATGTTTTAAGGAAAGGATTGCCGGGAAATATTATCACAAGAAATAAACAGCAATATTTGGTAACAGATATCGACCATCAACAAAAGATTATCTTTGTAAAACACTTCCTAATGGAACCAGCTAAAGGATTTAGTTTATCACTACCATCCAATCAATTATACAATCCAACCATAACTGTAGGTGTTTTTACCAAAAAAATTCCAGAAATAGATGCAATGAATATCACTTTTGGACAATTATCGTTAATTAGAAGACCAAAGGTTATCGTCAATACTAATCCAGAAAGGAACATCTCAAAAACTAATGAACAAGAACACAATCAATTTTATTCTTGGGAAGAGCTAACTGAAGATGAATCAGAGGAATTAGCACTAACTGAGCAAGCGGAGGGGATTTGCATTAATCTAGGGATTACATTACAAAAAACATTAAAGTTAAGCAATAAACAATTGCTCAAATTGTTTGGAGAGATTTTAGTTTTAGAAACAGAAGTAATTTTATCAATTCCTTCAACAGAATTTGGATTGGTTTATAATGATAATCAGATGGCTATATATGATAAGGGAGAAGCTAATGGTAATGTTGAATATCTATACAAACATCTTCAAACCATAGCAGAAAATGCAAGAAAAAGATTGAAAAATTGTTCTTGTGAACGAGGTTGCAAAAATTGTTATGGTGAAATATTGGGTTTATTTCCTAAAGGTGCAAAGGAAAATTTATTGCAATTGATAAACCAACTTGCTCAAACGAATGGGGTGAATCTTCATAAGGAAGACTTAGAAGAGCAAATAAACCTTCAGGATAATTACCAAGAAGGAAAAGTAATCGCTCTATCAGACATTCATCTCACTAGCGAGTATTGTTATCAAGAAGAGTTTTATCAAGCGATGAGTTCTCTTAGTAAACAAGCAGATATTTTGATAATTAATGGCGATTTGCTTGATAAAGCATCAGAAGAGGGTAGGAAAGCCTTTTTGAGACTACAAACACAAGCGATAAATGAAGGATTTTGGCCAAAATTAGTTTTTATTAGGAGTTCATCGATTCATGATGCCAATATCGAACAAAATGCTTCTGCATTGTATATGGACTATGTTCTAATAGAATCTAAACAAGAAGATGTATTATTTGTTCATGGAAATAAAATAGGAATAGTTTCTAGTGAAGTTAAATCTACGAATGCTGAACAAGTTGTTATTGAAACAAAAAATAAATTGATTCAGATAGGACGAGAATGGCTGCCAAAAATCAGTAAGGAAACACATTTGGTAATAGGACACCTTCATGAACGATTCTATAATGAGCGCTGGCGTGTGTATGGATTGGGGCATTGGACGAAGAAAGGAAATCCATATCATCAGAAATGTCTTTTGATTATTGATTCAAAAGAAAAATATGATTGTATTAAGTTAAAATCTTATAACCAATTAAATTCTTATAAGTGAAATATATTAAGATAGTTTGAAGAAGTACTATGATTTACTATAGACTTTATTACAATTGGGATTCTATGTCGGAAAAGAAATATGACTATTACAAACCTAGTTTGCCAAGAAATTTAGAGGAAAGAATACGCACTCTTATTAAAAATCAACCTGAGCTTGGGTACCGATCCGTTGTTGATTTTATTTTAGAAGCCATTCGTGAAAAAATAGCAAAATTGGAAAAGGATTAAAATGAAGAAGGAAGATATTGAGGATTTTATCAATCCAAATCCATTAAGTATTATTAAAATGATGTCACTTGGAGAAAGTCTCAAAAATGATGTACGTATTCAAAGGGATGAATTAGGATGGGTAATTAATGGAATTGGATTTAATGATAATGAAATTGCTAGTTATTTGTCTGATATTTTGACTTTTTATCCAACTAGACAAATATTAAATCAAGTCATTGTTTGTCTATGGGAAATTGGGGGATATATCAAGGATGAAATTTGTGATGGACTTGTATCTAGTTTAGAGCATGAAACATCTGAAGAAAGAATAGCTTTTCTGAAAAGACACGATTTTGATATTCATTATAATGATTTCGGACATATAGCATGGTTATTAGGTAAATTTCATGCAAAACAAGCTGAAAAATTATTAAAGAAATTAGTGATGAAAGAAGATGATATTGACCTTAAATTCGAGTATGCAAGAGCATTAGCTAGAATTCAATTAGATTTAAACGGTGAAGGGATGGTTACTCTAAAGCAACAACTTGATAATAAGGAATGGGAGAAATGGTTTGAAGCCATAAAGAATTTAGAATTTGAGATTCAATATAAAATTCAAACTGCTGAAACTGGTGAAAGCACTCATTATTCAACAATTGAGATAAAAAGTAAATCTGTTTTTATATCATATACAGATGAAGAAATACATAAGGAATGGTTGAATAAATTAATTAGTAAACTCAAGTTAAGCAATATTTCTGTACACTATTATGATGATGATGTAGCTTATGGAGAATCTATTACAAAATTTATGAATAGAATCGAAAAAGCTGATTATACATTATTAATCCTCACAAAGAAATATTGTGAGAAAATCGAAACTGAAGGGAGTGGAGTTGAATATGAATTAGATTTAGTTGATGAAATGAAAAGAAGAAATATTCCTGAAAGAAAAGTTATTCCAGTTCTAAGAGAGGATGATTGTAAAGAAATTCTTCCTTTTAGAATAAGTAGAAGGAAACATCTAAACATGAGTGATGATAGAAAATTTGAAGTGAAATTTCAAGAATTAATAGATCATATTTTTGAGAAGAAATAATAAGAAATTTTGGTTTTTTATTAATTAGATTAATAGAAGAAATGCTTATTTAATCTAAAATGAGTTGTTAGCTTGGTAAAAGGAAATGACTGAAATAGAAAAACGTGTGAATTTTATAAAAAAAATTGTTGATGAGGAAACGAGATTCGTTTTTATAATTGGAAATCATACTTATCTTACTATTACAAATCCTTCTACTGATTATAAATATTCTCAACCGGATATAGTACCTGAATCTATGTTTTATAATGAAAAATTTAATGATCTTATGCAAAATATATTTGGTAATGATTTCAAGCTAAATGATAATTTAGACAATTGCATGCAATTAAACAATGAAGAATCAATAAAAGTTTTAATCAAATTAATTGAAGATGAAAAATATCGTTATTTTGTATTCTTATGTATTGGCTTTTTAAACAATGAGTTTTTAGCTAACTATAAAGACTTATTATGGGGGATTTTTGATAAATTTAATCTATCAAATCCAGATATACTAATTAAATTAGCAAAAATCGAAGGAAAAGATAGTAAAGCATTACCAATACTTGTTGATTTAAAACACAAAACAATTCTAGATAAGAATTCTAGTGAACAGTTAGATGATTTATTATTGGAATATAAAATCAATGATTCATTTTTCCAATTAACAGAAAAAATAGAATCAATAGACATTAAGGATTTTAATATTCTTGCTGAAGCTATTAAAGAAATAAAATCAGATTTTGAAGAAAGATTAAAGTTACATGCACGAATTTATGAAAGAAAACATGAGGATTTATTTAAGCAAATAAATGAACATGATAGTTTTATTTCTGGAGAACGTAAAGAAGGATTACAAAAGCAAATAGATTTAACTAATACTAGATTTGATGATATTAATAACCGTTTAAATGATGTTAACGCTACCCTTGATCGAGATAAAAAAACCATGCAAATTTGGTTAGGGATTCTAACTGCTTTAGTTACTGTATTAATTGCTATAGTTGCTATTGTTTTCCCTATATTATTAACTAGATAATTTCAATATAGAAAATTATGAGATATAGTTTATTTAGATCCGATTAAACCTTTCTCAAGGATTTCTTCATATAAACATTAATTCTATAATCTTTTTTTTGTTATCCTTTTATTAAAAAACATTAATTGGTAGTTTTTAAACAATTTTTGATGAGGATTAGGCAGAGAAAAAAAGAGGAGAGGAGAAAGTATGAGTGATAGCCCAGAATTTGCTATTGACAATTTCCTTGAAAAACATGCAGTAAAATATGCCATTCCTAGATGCACTCTACGGAGCTTACAAGACTATGGTGTCATGGATGCTCGAATCCTAAGTATTTTGACTAAAGAAGAAATTTTTGCAATCCCTGGTATCAGTGAACGCACAGCTGAAAGTCTTAGTCGTGTAGCCCACGACCAGTTCCGTGGTAAGTTGTTCAAGGATGGCAATCAATTAGCAGAGTACGAACTTACTAATGTTCACTACCTCACTACAGGTTCAAAAGAGATCGACACTCTCCTTAATGGTGGGATCAAAACAGGTACCATAACAGAGATCATTGGTGAATATCGTTCCGGTAAAACACAGCTCTGTATGACCTGTGCGGTAACAGCGCAATTACCCTTCGAGCAAGGAGGTCTCAATACTAAAGTGATCTATATCGACACCAAGAATTCGTTCAATATTGAGCATTACTCGCGTATTGGCAAACGGTTCGGACTAGAACGAGATAATTTACTGAAGAACATCTATATTGCTCGAGGTGAACAAATGCGCTATTTTAGTGAAGCGATTGACCGTTTGCCTGGGTACCTGCAAGCACTTGATTGCCGACTGATAGTGATCGATTCTCCTATGGCTCCTATCGAACAAGAATATACTACCCTCAGAGAATATCCAGTAGTCCAGAAATTACTTCAAAAACTTCTTGGTCTCTGGAAACGCATTGCCTTAGGATTCAACTGTGCTGTTATTTTTACCAATCACGTTGAACGCAACCTTGAACCTACTATTATGCAATATCATCCTTTTGTGTATGCTGGTGACCATGCAATTGCCCATCGGTCAGATGTTCGTCTCGTCCTTAGAAAATTGAAAGAAAATATGCGGCGTATCAAAGTCGAAGCTTGTGCTTGGTTACCTAATGAACAAACTGATTTCTATCTTACCTCGCATGGTGTCTATGATGAGAAGACCTTTCCTAGTGAACAAAATTTGGAGGAAGTGCTCTCTGTGGAAGATTTCAGTGAAGAGTTCGATTTCAAATACTAGATCTCACTAATAGTTGGAGTTGATACTATTAATGGATGAACTCGACCAAACGACCAATTTATCACCTAAGGATATACTATTCGATCATGAAGGTTTATTGCTATTACTAGGTGGTGATTATGCAAATGGTATATGTTCATTTTCTCAACGGTTAGAACAATTTCCCGAAGATACCTATGCTCTTTCCATGGTTGGAATGATCCATGCTCATCTTGACCAATACGATGAAGCACTCAAGTATCTTGAAAAACCTATCGAATTGGAACCTGCTAATCCCCAGTATCATGATCAAGTGGGTTTCGTTTATCAGAAACGAGGAAATTTCCTTCGAGCAATAGATTATTTTGAAAAAGCGATACAGCTTGACTCCGAAAGATTACAAACTCTTTGCCGTTTGCTTAACTGTTATCTACAGACAGGCAAGAAGAAGAAGCTTCTCAGATGTTGTGAACAAGTCCTCAAACAACAACCTGATGATCAAGAAGCTTTGCTTATCCTTGCCCGACTCTCCTTTCTGGATAAAAAATATTTGAAAGCGATAATCTATTACAAAGAATTACTTTCATCCAATCCTAATGAGCATTCTTTCTGGTTCAACCTAGCTCGTTGTTATGCACAAGTACAGAATTTTGAAGAAGCTTATAGTTCGTTCAAACGAGCAATTTCCTTGAATCAAGAGAATGGCAATTATTGGTTGCATCTAGGAGTTCTGTTGTTAGAAAATAATCAGAAAGAACAAGGGATACAAACCTTAGAGAAGGCTCAAATGTTAGCTCCTCATAATGACAAGATCCAACAATTGCTAGATGAGCAAAAGGACACACAAACTTTCTATGATCAACCAGTGTTCATTGATGGGAATAACGTTGCCATTATTAATAAAGGTGAAAAACCCCAAATAGCAAGAATATTGTTAATTTATGATAAACTTTTGGAAAAAGGATTCACAAAAATCCATTTCATTGTTAAAGCTAATCTGTGGCGTAATATCGATGATCCTGCTCAATTTGACCAATTGATCAAACAAAAAATCGTTATTCAGGCTCCCTTTGGTGTCGATGATGATAAGCTCGTACTCAAATATGCTTTGGATGAACAAGGTCTGGTCCTTTCTAACGATAAATTTGCTGAGTATAAAACAGAGAAAGCTATCACTGACTATCTTTGGGAGAAGCAGATTCGGTTCTCCATCATTGGTGATTCAGTTCAATTCATTATGAATAATGATAAGTTTTTATGAGGAATAAATGATGGGAAAGAAGATCGTATACTCATTGGAAGTTAAAGATCCAGAACTAGCGAAAACGATTTTGAAATATCAAAATAATCCTGAACTGATACTCTTAGCTCCCAAAGATAATCAGAAATGGTATGTTCGTGGGTTCTTTGATAGCCAAGGTTCGGTGTTCATAGATGAGGATGGTTTTGTTATTTTATCCATTCTCAGTGAGAATCCAAAGAAAATTGATGTTACCCAAAAGATCTTGCAAGATAATTACAATATCCACTCTATCGTTTTTCATGGTCAGCATACTGATATTGTCCATGAACCTTCTCGGTTGCTCATTCTTGGTCTTTGGGATATGGCTGTATTCAATGTCCAAATCGGTATGGAAAACGGTCAGCTACGAGAAAGGTTCCTTGTTGCCATTAATAAGCTCATGGATGAAGAGTGTAGTTTTATAGAAAATGAGGATGAAAAATAACCAATTGTTTATGATTTTTGACGTTTAGGTTTTCAGCCAATTTTTTTCTAGAGGATAATTAAGATAATCAGTTAAAACTCGTAAACATAAATATGATGTTAATATATAGGAAAGCTCATCAAGCAAATTTATTAACCCAAATGAAATTGGACATAGTTTTCCCTCAATATATTCAGGATAATTCTTTGAATGTTTAGTGTTTTCTTTTTTCGGTGGCTCATATTTTTTTAAGAATTCTTTATCGATTATCCCTCCTTTATGTACGTAAACATTACGCACTAAAACACAAAAATTCAATTGAGTATATTCTTCATCATTTAATGCTAAATGAACACTGTGAGAATTTTTTAAGTGTTCTAATAAATTCATTAAGGTAAATCGTCTATCAATAATATAATCATTAAAGATATTCTCAAGCAATTCTTGCCAACTATTACTATTTGAAATAGCTGATTTGATATTAGTTTCAGGTATATCATTTAAAATACTAGGTTTAGCTAGAAACATCAATCTATAAATATCCTTAACATAGGATTCAAGATATAGGAGTTTAGTAACTAATTTATTGGTGCAAATCACCCTGTCGAATTCAAACATCCTTGTTTTTTCATTATGAGGATTGCTTTCAGTATATTTTTGAACATCTAGTAAATATTCTATTGATTCAATCGGAACTGATGGATCAGGTAACGTAGGATTGGGATAAACCAATGGATGGTATAAACCAACTCTCATAACGAAATCCCCTTCTTCCAAATTTTTTGGATCACTACTTAAGTGAAAAGTCATAAGTTCCAAGATGTTCTCATCAGTATCTACTTCCGGTACCATACATTCAAGAATAAGTTGTTCTTTTTGTTTTTCCCTTTTTCTCTCTTTTTCAAGTCTTAAATTTTCAAGTTTAGTTTTGATATCATTAGGTAAATTACTAGGGAATTCAGCTAAATTCATCCATGCAAGGGAATTTATCAGATCTATTTGTCTACCAGTATAATGATATCTTCTAAAAAGTTGGAACAACCGTTTTGTTAGTTCTTCTCTCCACTCAATATTATTTTCTACAAAAACTACAAATTCTAAGAAGGTGTCATTAATATTTTCAAAAGTTTTTAATTTTTCCAACCAATTTCCTTTTACCATGATAATCATTGAACTATATACGATTATGTTTTAATTATTTTTGTTTTTATAAAAAAGAAATCTCTATTGTTTACCAAACTGGTTCGTAGTCTAGTGAATGCTCTCCTTCTTTCTATTTCATTCTAAAGATTATAAAAAGTTCATCTGATAATGGTAATTGAAATAATTAGTATATCTTCTCTATTGAAGGACTTTATACGCTTATAAATGAAAAACACATAGTATATAATAGAGGTTTAAAAAATATGATAACTAAACGAATTAGGAAATATGTGATTATTGCTTTTTTCTCTTTTTTAATTTGTTCAACAATTGCTCAAAAGGTAGTCGCAGAAAAAAATACAGTAACTGAATATTATACAAATGTAACTTTAACCACAGTTGAAGTTTATGAAGATAATGATGATGGAAACAAAGGTGAAATTTACTGTGAATCAACAATCAATGATGTTGATTTTAGAACTGAAATTATTGACGAAGTTAATAATGGTGATATAATAACCTATAATGATGTTCTATATTTTGATTGGTGTTCCTATCTGAATATAGTTATTGAAGTATGGGATGATGATAGTGAATATATCTTAGGAACTGATCCTGATAGAATGGGAACAGCAACATTTAATCTCTTTCCAACAAACGGTACCTTTTGGGATGTTACCTATGATCCTGATGATGAACGCGATGAAGCTAATGTCACTATAAGTATTCATACACTTAATATGAGAACAGTAACAGTTCCAGTTTACTACTTTGTTCTAACACCTTTAGCTCTCTTAGGCTTACTAATGGTAATTAAAATAAAATTAAACAAAAAGCTAACTGATTTTTGAAGAGTTAATTATCACACTCTTCTTTTTTTATACATAGAATTGAAAAAATTAACAATATAAAATAACTAATCTTTTTATATAGAAAAAAAAAGAAAAAATTACTGGTATATTAGTAGTAATCGTTTCTAGTGGACCAATAATACCAGCTATAATACCAATGATTTGTAAAGCAACAATTTTGTATATTTGGATAAGACATGACCGAGTATGAGTCTGGATCATATTGTTCACCACTAGAATCTATTACTGCTATTCCAATAGAATGTCCAGTTTCATGCATTAATGTCATTATATGTGCACCAAAATTGGCAGCACCGAACTCAGTGTTATAGTCACTACATCTTACAGATGAAATAAAGATGTAATTACCTGCCAATACATTGTAAACATCTCTTTCAGTATAACATTGACCTGAACCACCAGCATTCCACCAATCAGCACCCCATAAAATCCATTTTTCTTGAGAATAATTTACTGAATTATTCATATTACCATAGGCTCTATCATCTATTGTTCCTTCTGATGCAAAGTAATGATTATTATAGATATTTTCATAATAAAGTATCTCATCTTGGCTATCCATTTTAATAGACTCAGAATCTTTAGCTATTTCTTGATCAATAACATAGTTAAGATCAATTGCACGAACATTCCAATAATTTACCCAATAGTCTAAAACTGATTGTTGTGGTTCATAATCTTCAATATAGTCTATTTCATAATAAAGGGTCATCTGATATGTTTCTGTTAAATAGATGATAGTATCTTGACATACATAGACATAATTTTCTAAACCTTCAGTAATATTAACATATACTCTAATATAATGAAAGCCAATCTGTGTTGATGAAGTATCCCAGTCTCCAAAGAAAAAATCAGAATTACCCCATCTGGTCATACGGATTGCTGGTCCATCATCAATTGAGAAATATAACTCATACCATCCAGAACATCTAGCAATAATTTCAAGGATTGTACCTTTCATAATATAATCGGTAGTTACCTCTGATCCAATGTTTAGAATTTCTAATTCAAACATTTCATAGGTTAATTTAAAATCAAGGTTATATGTACCTATTGTGCTGACATATTCTATTTGCTTATCATATCCTGAAGATAATATTTCAATTCGATATAGGGTAGTATCTGAAGTTGAGTAATATTTATTATAGTAGTATCCAAAAGAATTAGTTGTTACAGATTTACTAAAATCCATATTGATTTCAGTTATACTAACAATCGCCCCAGTAATACCTATCTCAGTGACTTTATTGATAACATTACCATAACAGGTTATCAGATTTGCTCCTATTGGATACATTTCGAAAAGATAACTATATGTTCCTGGAGAGTAATATGAAGTTGATAGTGTTTGTAAACCTGATTTTGAAGCAGTTAAAGTATATCGATAATATGATGGCGTTGTTATTGTAACATAATAATACCCATTGGTACCAGTTGTTACAGTGCTAGATATTCCAGTTTCCAATTCCTTTAATTTGATCGTTACACCAGATATAACATTACCAGTATTGAGATCTTTTACATACCCATAACAAGTGATTTTATAGTTATATTGTGGAGGTGGTGGTATGTAAATTGAACTAATTATAGATACTGCAAGGAAATTGCTAATTATTAATGAACTGAATAAAAATAGCATTATTTGTTTGTTTTTTCGCATTTTCTCTCACCAAATTATTAGTAAATTACATTAGTTTATTCTAGTCTAAAAAATTTTCTCGATTTTAGAGTATATCAAATAAAATATTACATAATTGGAGAATTGTTCAGATGATAATGAATAATGATATATTTTCTCAAATTCATTTATCAGTAATAATCTCTTCTACCTTTTCCACTGTAACTTGAAGCTTCTCAAGTAGCTTTGCTGTTACCAACCATGATCATCTTCTTCATTCTCACTTTATCATCTTTATATATTAACTATAAACGGAAATGAGATAAGGATTTTACTCCTTATCTTTTAATTTTTAATAAAAAAATGAGTTATTTCTGTTTTTCATATCAATATTCCTTCAATTAGATGTTTTTAAACAAATTACTAAGAAAAAATAACAGTGTAAAAAGGGATAAGAAATGTTTGATAAATTGAAAAAAATGCAAGAACGAGTAGATAACGATCCTGACCTAGCAAAATTACAGGAAGAAATAGTAAAGAATCCGGAATTGATGTTCAAGTTTCCTACCGAAAAGCAGAAAGCCTACTTGCGAGGATTTTTCGATTATCATGGCTCTATTTTTATTGATGAACGTGGTCATTTCATTTTGTCGATTTTAAGTCACGATGCTAAAAAAATTGATGTTACCCAGCAGTTACTCGAAAAATTCAACATTTCTTCCTTTGTCTATCATCAGCTCCATCCTGAGAAAATGACTGAACCCTCTCGTTTGCTTATTGTTGGTATCCCCGATATCCTTGAATTTGATAACGTTATTGGTATGGAGAATCCTGCTTTAAATCAAAGGTTTCAAGAAGTCCTTCTACTCTTTTTGGAGAAAGAAAGATTATTGGAAGATCTCAAACCTGAGGAAAAGTAACTATCTAATTAAAAAGAGAAAGGTCGGAGATAGGGAAAGTTAGTATGCTTTTTACTCTAATGTCCATTCATGTTTTGGATCAGGGACAAAGGTTATTCCTAGTCCTTCTCCTATTCCTTCTCTTTTGTATTCATCTTTTACGGCACTTTCTACCAACCATCCACCAAAGATTTTTGCTCTTCGAATGTAATCTTTATGATAACTTACAGCAATTGGTTTACTATCTTGTTCTATTATTTCCCATTTTAATTTTGAAAATTTTTGTGAACTCATATTAATCATATACCTTATGTTTCTTTCAAAATTAATTTTTTTCTTATAAAGTTAAAATTGTGTCTTTTACCATTAAGAATATTATATACAAAAATTCTTAATATTTTTCTTGATGCATTTCTATTTCTTTTGTTATTCTTTTTATAATGCCTAGTGCTATAAGTTTTTGAGAATGAAAGATTCGACTATCGGTCTCCATTAGACAATTTATTGTCGGTCTTGCATTCTCATATTTTAGTTCTAAATTTCTTTTTAAATTATAACGCATTTATTATTTCTCACAAAAAACAGTTTTTTTCTGTAAAAATAGATTTATTAGAGCATTAAATGAACTGTGTTAATCTCCCTTTGATTTTCGTTTAAAAAAACTTGTTAGCTTCGTTAGCATCTTTGAAAGACTTTTATCAAAGATTCTGAAAAAGTTTAATTATTATTTAGTGTATAACAATATTGGGTGGGAGTAAAATTTCGGAAATTCAACAAGAAAAAATTGAATTAAAGATTAATTATGCTAAAGTAATTCTTCTTACACCTTTTTATCTTTGTTTGAAGTTTGTATACAATTTCTTTTTGTGTTTTCTAGGATTAGCCAATAATCTCTCTATACTCATTAAAGGGAAGCGAAGTGATAAACTAACACAGAGGATCCTAAACTTCGCTCAGTTGGATTTCCTACTTGGTCGAATAATTCTATTCCAAACAAACCAATACTTCTCTAATAGAACCACTATAATCAATGAAGAATTGAGTGAAATTATTAGTGAAAACACTACAAATAGAAGAAGAATCGTCTTAGAACGTTTAGGGGGATTTATTCTCTTTTTCCAAACGAAGATTATCTATAAGATATTTCTATTGATTAATTGGATTACTTTCTTGCTAGTGAAATTATTTAAAAAAACCAGTAATTCCGTTGATAAGTTTATCTCAAATAGTTTGGAAGAAATCCATCAGACCAATCTTTACCTGACAGGAATAAAGGACCAACGTGTAAGGTGGAATTCCTTAGATGATCCTATTGCTGGTACATTTTATCCCTTACTAACTCATGGATTTCTTTTCGGTTATTTTCTATTATATGCGTTTTTAGCTATTTTGAAACTAGCTGATAATCCGTTAGATTTGATAGCGAATTCAAATTACTTTACTCAAGGAGAAAAAGCTCATGCAATAATAATAGCACTGTTCCTCTATCTATTATTTTTCTTATTTCTCATACCGTATTATATTCACTATCCAGATAGAATCAAAGATAAAAAATTAGTGCGAATTTGGAAGGAAATAGGATTCACAATTAGATATCCATTAAGAGATTTATTTATCCTAGTTTTTTATGTTGCTAGTTTCCTAGTTCTCTTCTATAATGCTATAGGAGAAATTGTCAACACAGGAACGCTTTTCTTTGATCCTTCAGGGATAACTGCCTGGATAGTTGTAGGATTCTTTTGGGCAATTGCTGAAGAGATAACCTTTAGAGGATATTTGATTATGGGATTACAACGAAAAACGAATTCCTTAATTACTATTATTGTAAGCTCAGTCTTGTTTGGGTTATATCATTCTTTACAAGGATTCATCCATTATGGTATATGGGATGCTATGCTAAATGCCTTTCTTTTTGGAATATTCCTTGCAATTTTAAGAATAAAATCAAAATCCTTCTTTATTCCCTTTGTAATTCACTTATTCGATTATATATTCTTCAAAGATACATTTAAAATTTATCAGGAATTAATTCCACTTTACTGGAATCGATACTATTATGTTCTCTTACTCATAATTATGACATTAACAACAATCCTAATACTACTTATTTATCCAAGAAAGGCTAAAAAGAAAAATGAAATTGAGAGCTAAAATTACTCTCAATAAAACCTAGATTCGTTTTTTCCTGAAAATAAACACATAAACAATTATACCAATGGATACTGGTGCGACTAGCGATGTTGTAATTATCACAGCCCTTCGTGAAATGTTTATTTTATCATCTCCAGGTATAGTTGGGGTTGTCTCAGGTGGAGTTGGTGTTGGTGATGGTGTAGGTGTTGGTGTTGGAGTCGGTGTTGGTGTTTCATGAATGATAAAGAAGATAAAATCACTTTCATCAACAGCACTACCACCAAAACCATCATTGGCAGTTACTCGGACTAATACTGAAGGGACTGAATCAAAACCAGAAATATCCCAAACATAGGAATCTCCAGTTATACCGGTTGCAAGATTTTGCCAGCCAAGATTATTAAAATTGTAAGCTAAGTTATAGGTTAGGGGATCGTCATCAGGATCAGTACTATCCCAGGTAATGGTGATTTCATTATCCGTGAAAGATTCGCCGCCATTAGGTGAAAGGACCTCAATTATGGGATTTCGATTGATAACTATGTATGAGAAATAGTTATTTTGATTATTTTTCTTAATCGCAAGGATATTCGCATTGTCTATTGCCATAACATACCATTGGACAGTTGTGCCATGTTCAAAACAAGGTAGGTAACATTCATAATAACCAGGATTCCCTGATTGTTCAAACATTTCCTCTAGTTGCCAATCTAGTCCATTATTTGTAGTATAATTTACCCAAGCATTTTGAACTCCACCCTCATCAAAAATTTGAGCAATTATTAAAGGTTGATCATCTTCACACGGACTTATTCCATCTCCAGAACTATCTTCAATACAATTAATCGAGCTTATTACTGGTTGTTGATAATCTCTAGTATTATATTCAAGAGGCAGTGAGGTTTGACTTAATATTTGGTTTGTTTTAAAAGCGAAAGTTCCAAAGTTCTTATCGAATCCAACATCGGTGACTATAAAATCATTACTTTCCTCATCAGCTATTTGATAATATTTACCTAATGAAACAGATTCTCCAAAATCCTGATACACTTTTGTACTTATATCCAAAGATACTGATACTTCTGCTGTTGCACCATAGTTTATTGCTGCTCTTGCATCTAATCCTAGTTCAATTGTAAAGCTATGTGTAAAAACGTTCGTTTCTGTATATGTAATCGAATTTTGATATAACTGTCCACCACCATATGCTGGTTGGGTGTAGAGATATTCGAAACATGATGGATCAAAATTTTGATTTACTACACTTTGAGCTTTCCATTCCGGAGGAGCATTAGCTTCATTAACAAATATTTTTGATTGGTTCCTAATACCATACCACAATATCGGTGAAGTATACTCATCAATAGGAGATCCACCATTGTTCCAATATTTTTTATGATAAGCTCTTAGTTCCCATGGCACAATCCATCCTTCACCCCAATAACAATCACCTTTCCCAGGTCCAATGGTTTCTGGATCATCACCTAAGCTAGATGTTTCTATTGTTGTTAATGTAGTTGTTTCATAACTTGTATGATAACCACTTTCATGATTGACTCCAAAACTGAATCCTGCAGATGCTGAAGCTATACCAACATCAAATCCAACATCTATTTCAACTCCTGCACTAACAGATGTCTCCGCACCAATATCAATTGAATAAGTTGACCCTTGGAACCAACCAGAATAACTCATGTCACCATTTGGGTCGTAAATAATGCTGAATAATTTGTCACCAATAATTTTTTCTCCTAATTCCAATGTATCCCAAACTGGTACCTCAACTAATTTCTTAAAAGTGAAATATCTTGTAGCTGTTACTATATGGTGACCTTTAAGATAGCCTTTTAATTCTGCAGTAACAGAACCATCAATAAATGTGTTATATGGAATATTAATTGACTTTGTCACAGGACTAGAACTATCAGTAAATGTTCCATATAGTAGTCCATTCAAGTATAATCCAACAGTGTCGAGATTAACAAAATCAAAAGAAAAATCGAATTGAGCAGTATTAGGGTCTGGTGCTGCAGGAAACTCTACTACTATCCCTGATGCTGGGCTTCCCCAGGTTAGTGAGGAGTCTGGTGGTGTATAATCAATTGATATTACATAGTAAAGATCATACAAACCCCAGTTGTTATATATGTAGAAATAATACCATCCAGCATCTGTAATAGTAGTTGTTTTTGGAGAATTATCATTCATATTCCAAGTAGCTGATAGAAAATCTCCATCAGCGTTAAGAACCCCCACAATCCAAGTATGACCCCAAAATGGATCCAATGGAGTAAGATACAATGGAGTTATGGTAACTTCAGTATTCTCTTTACAATAAAACTTGAAAAAATCAGCTGTTAAAACACTATAATGTGTTCCATATATCCTAGCTCCTGGAGCTACTTCCTTAGCTTCATTAAACGAATTATTTGGTTCTACTTCTACACAGTCTATCTCTACCTCATAATACAATGCTGCACTACTTTGAGTTCTGATTTCAAAGTAACAATAACCAGGAATACTTGGATAAAAAATAAATTGATCTTGTTCACTTACAATAATGTAAGTATTATAAAAACTCAAATCATCAAGATAAACATTAATCCAATACGACATTGGTGGCTTTCCATGATGAATTATTACACCAAGTTCGCCAATGTAAGCCTTCCAGAAATCAAAATCACTTCCTTGAACATAACCTTTAATTTTGCTTGGTATAAAATAGGTTGCATGAGCAAAATCATTATTAGGTTCTGGCGATTCCCATGTATCATTAGGATTATAATCTCTAAATGGTATATTCAGTTGTGCAATACTTGAGGTAACTAAACCTGATGATAAAAATATAGTAAAAGAAAGAGTAAAATAAAAACGTATTTTCTTTATCATTTTTTCTTTCATTAAATTCCCTCCATTTGAGTAATTTTTAGCTAAATATCAATTTTTCATATCTTTTTTAAAAAGCAGATTTACAAGGTATTTTTAATGTAATTGACAACCTTTGTAAGTTATGTTCAATTATAATGAAAGACAATGTAGAATGTAATTATTTATAATAAAAAGAGAAATGATTTTAATTATATATTTTTCCTTTTTTTGCAGAAAATTTTAAAACAATATTAGCACTTTGTTTTCTTGGAGGGTGTTACAGGTTGCTTCTAAAAGTATTTCTTGTATTAGCACTTGTTCTAAGTAATTCAGTTGTAATAAATTTTGAAAATAACTTCTCAACTAATAATTTTGTTTTT
>Ga0307379_10004485_pt1 | contig 19895 bp, 16 predicted proteins | sample UN2MG_FD_202237 | JGI IMG/M metagenome (GOLD analysis project Ga0307379, IMG submission 202237) | Soil microbial communities from Risofladan, Vaasa, Finland - UN-2 | ecosystem: Environmental > Terrestrial > Soil > Coastal area > Acid sulfate soil | place: Finland: Risofladan, Vaasa | collected... | reverse complement strand
TCATAATCACTTTCCTTACTCTGTTTCTTTTTTGCTCGTGAACCGAATAGGATAATTTTATCAGGAGCAACTTCTTTTACAATTTGTTGTGTGATTTCTTTTAAATGATTTTTATTTGGCATATTATTTCCTTTGCATTTTTTAATAATAAGTAAAACATACTAAAATCTCATATTATATTCTCCCAAAATAAAGAAAAAGATATATTAATCATTTATCTATTATCATATTTATTTTATCATTTTTTGGGTTAATTTGCTAATAGATATAGGGGTAAGGTCTACACATTTGACATTTCTTAATTTTTCAGTAATTCTAAAACAGAATTTACCATTATTCTTATTTTATTATCCTTTCTAATCTTATCCTCAAACCTTCTTGTCGCCTGGGAAACAGCAGTATAATCCATTCCGAATATCTTGCCAATTTTCTTTAAGGATAAAGATGAATATCTTTTAACTAAATAAAGGGTTATCTGTCGATATAGATTGCCTCTTTGTTTTTTTAGAACTTCTCCTTTGGTCAGATTAAATGCTTGGGAAACTTTTTGGATAATTTCCTCGGAAGAACATGAATCCTGATATTTAGTAGTTTGAATCTCTCGTTTCTCTCCTACTGCCTTGATTTTTGTTTCTATCTTTTTAATAAAGCTTTCCTTCCCCAGGGCTATACCACGATAGATATTTTTTACCGGGAAATCCATAGTAAGATTCTCTAGAATATATCTTTTATAAATGGTGCGAGATCGAGTCAGGTTGTTATCCAGTTGAGTAAGGATAAATTAGGTATCCAATTTTTTTAATTCTTTCTTTCTTTTGCCTAAATAATCTAATAGACTACTCCAGGTATATTCATCGATATTTTTGGTTATCCCTGCTCGAAGGGGGTTAAGATGAATATAAGAAGATAGAGTAAGAGCATAATTATCCTCGTCTACTAATAATGATTTATATCTACCCTGGAATAAAGGACCATTGATTTTATATTTAGCAGCAAAATAGTTAGCGTAAGAGGCATTCAGATAGTGCATTCCCTGGCTGATATTACCTAAAGAGGTTTTGATAAATAGATGATAGTGATTATCCATAAGACAATAAGCTTGACGCTCACACGGGGCAAGCCCCGTGGATTCTTGGGCTGAGTGTCTTTTGACTACTCATATCTCCACAAGCGTTAATTCGGGTACGCCCCACCCTACTAAATATTTAAGCTAATGCTAATTGCAATGCTCTTAATTCTATATTTTTACTTGCATTAAAATCTCGGTCTATATTCGTTCCGCAATCTTTACAGACATATGTGCGTAAATGTAAAGGCATTATCTGTTTACTTCCGCATTCAAAACAAAGTTGACTTGAAGGATAGAATCTTTCTACTTTTTGAAGTGTTTTAGATTGCCAAAGACTTTTATATTCAAGGAAATTCACAAACCTATTCCAACCAGCGTCAGATATTGATTTTGACAAATGTCTATTTTTAACCATTCCCTTTACGCATAAATCTTCAACACCTATTATGTCGTGGTTTTTGACAATCCGGGTTGAAAGTTTATGTAGAAAATCCTTACGGTCATTGGCTATCTTAGAATGAATATTTTGCACTTTCTTTAATTGTTTCTTCCAGTTGTTTGAGTATTTTTCTTTCCGTGAAAGTTTTCTCTGTTCCTTGGAAAGCTTTTCTTCAAGCGTACGGTAGAATCTAGGGTTAGGAATTACTTCCCCTGTAGAAAGCACAGCGAATTCTTTTAATCCAACATCTATGCCTACTGGACTATCAAATGTTTTGGGTTTTTCCTGAATTTCTTGTTCAGTTAATACAGAAACATACCACTCACCACAGCTACAAGATACAGTAATCGATTTTACTTTCCCTTCAATGGATCTGGAATTGCGGTATTTGACTTCTCCGACTTTAGGAATAAAAATACAGTTTCTTTCTTCTTCAATCCTGAACTTTTGCGGACAAGTAAAACTATCGTTTCTTCCTTTCTTCTTAAATGTCGGGAAAGCATTTTGTTTATTAAAAAAGTTTTTGAAGGCAGTTGAAAGATTTCTTACTGCTGTTTGTAAACTTTGAGAAAATACTTCGGTAAGAAAAGGGTATTCTTTTTTAAGTTCGGGGAGCATGGTTACCATTTGATGGTTGAATACAAATGTTTTGTCTTTATCGTACTGGTCAATATTCAATTTCAAGAAATAATTGTAAACAAACCGACAGCATCCAGCGGTCTTACTTAACATTATTTCTTGCTCTGCTGTTGGCTCTAATCTATACTTGTACACCTTATTGACTAACATTTGTATTCACCGCCCCTATTCCTTGGTTTTTTTGTTCTTGAATGTACCTTTGAATAGTTTCCGCACTTACTTTTCCAATTGTGCTAACAAAATACCCTTTACTCCATAGTGAACCACAACGGCTATAGAATTTTTTAAGTGCAGGAAATTTTTTGAAAAGTTGAATTGCAGTAATGCTCTTTAAAGTTCTTACTATGTCTGTTGGAGCTACAGTTGGTTTAGCTGATATGAAAATATGAATATGGTCTGCCATTACTTCAAGTTCAAGTATTTTATATTCATATTTATTACAAATTCCAACAAGGATTCTTTTTAATGCTTCTTCTACATTTCCTTTTAACACATTATACCTAAACTTTGGACACCAGATTAAATGGTACTGTACAAGATACTTACAATGGTTTAAAGATTTATACTCATTCATTTTCCAACCCATACTTTTCTTGGATTGCTCTACGAATTAAGTCCAAATAGGTTAATGTAATTTCTTCTTCAACAGAGTATATCCTTGCAAAGTTTTCAAGTTCCTTTTTCCAATTGTCAGGAATAGAAATATTGATTTGAATATTTTTCATTTCAACACCTCCTACATAGATATTATACTATGGTTTTCTTTCTATGTAAAGTTGTTAAAAGATAAGATATTCATCCTGACTGCAAGCAGTCAGGTTTTCTGGCGAAGTTTTATATAACAAATGAAGGAATATTTGAGGAAGGTTCGGTCCATCTTTTGGAGAAATATCCTTTTGTCATTATCTGAATAAAATATCTTTTCTTTTCTATTTCCCCGGGCGGTTATGTGGTAAACTGCATTATTAAAACTTATTCTTAATGGCCTACTCATAATTATTATTATAAGATATTATTTATATGTCAAATGTGAAGATCCCTATTCCTCTTGAATGATATATTCCTAAATTAGAGTTATGCAAAAAGAAAGCCAGACTTAGAATGTGATTGTGTTGGAAAAATTCCTTAGCAACTCAAGCTAAGCCTGGCTTTTTGTTAAGTTTAAATCCAAAGTTGACTTTAATTCATTTTAAATAGACTGCAAAATATACAAAAATCTTCATTTAAAATGATACAGAGCGAAAATAGGTGTCCCCATTTTTTTTAAATGTTGTAGGGGTCGAATTCATTCGACCCGTCTGAGGGTAAATTAGATAATCTACCTCTCCAAAGAAGCAAAATTCACCTAAAATTACACTCCTGAAAGCCTTATACCATAAGGGTTTTGAGAGAAAAACGCCGTAGACGCTCGTAGTCGCATTTTTTTGAGTTGACCTATACTTTACCCCTCGAAAAGCACCATTTTTTCACTATATTTTCGGATGTTCAAAAAATGAAAATGGCTATTTATAAGGGTTTGGTGATTCTGAAAGAGCAAAAATACCCCAAAATCAGGGTACTTAATTGCCCGATTTTTCATATTTTTATGTGCGTTACAGAGCGTTTTTAGGGCATTCTTGAAGGGGGTCTAAAAGACTGTTTTCTCCTTGAATCGAAAGTCATCGAAAAACATATACTTGACATTAATTTCCTAATGCTATACACTTATTAACAAATGTATAGAAATAGGGATAATTCTTATGAATACAAAAGAGAAAAAATTTATAGAATTTCTGAAGAAAAGAGGAGGAATGGTCAGCTATAAGGAAATTATTAAAACTGGCTTTAACAAAGCTTTTCTTAAGGATAACCTGGATTCTGGCCGAATTCAGAAAGTTGATCGTGCCCTGTATGGACTATCTGATGGCTTTACCCTATCAAATCCGGATCTGGTAGCCGTATCAATCAAAGTTTCAAAAGGGGTTGTATGTTTACTTTCTGCGCTTGCTTTTCATGAAGCAACAAGTGAAATACCCCGCTATGTTAATATAGCAATTCCCCGTGGTGCATATGCTAATAAAATTAATTATCCTCCAGTTAAATTCTATCACTTCGCGTCTAAAGCATGGAAAGCGGGCATTGAAAAACATGAAATTGAGGGATATCAGATAAAAGTTTATAGCCTTGCCAAGACGATTGCCGATTGTTTCAAATTCCGCAATAAGATTGGAATGAATGTCGCCAGAGAAGCTCTCAAGATTGCAATAACAGAAAAAGGCGTACAGCCTAAAGAGATTATGCAATATGCGGAGATTTGCCGTGTTGATAATATTATCAAACCTATTTTGGAAGCTATGCTATGAAAAAAGATATCAAAAATATACGAGCCTCTATACGGGCGAAACTACAAAATAAAGCGAAAGAAACACATCGTCCTTTCGCGGAAGTATTGCAATATTTTGGGATAGAAAGATTTCTTTATCGGTTTAGCTGCTCAGAATATGCTAACAAATTTATTCTAAAAGGCGCACTAATGTTTATAGTTTGGCATGTTCCGGAGCGTAGAAGTACACTCGATATTGATTTCTTGGCACGATTTAATAATCAGATAACGAGCATTGAGAAAATGATAAAGGACGTCTGTAGGACGGAAGTTGTTCCTGACGGTCTTGTCTTTGATCTTGAAACAGTGAAAGGACAGAGGATAAAGGAAGATGCGGATTATGAAGGCATACGGGTGAAGTTTTTGGGATTTCTCGACCGTTCACGCATTCACATGCAGATTGATATCGGATTTGGCGATATTACTTATCCAAAACCGAAACTTATTGATTATCCTGTTATTTTAGATCTTCCAAAACCTCATCTTAAAGGTTACCCGGTAAAAAGCGTTGTCAGCGAGAAATTTGAGGCTATGGTTAAGTTGGGTCTTCTTAATAGTCGAATGAAAGATTTTTATGATATTTGGCTTATAATGCACCAATTTGATTTTGACGGTTCAAAACTTACCGAAGCGTTAAGAAGAACTTTCGCGTACCGTAAAACAGAGGTTCCGGATGGTAAAAAGTTGTTTGCAAAAGAAATCTATGACGAAAAATCTGATCGGCAGACACTTTGGAAAGCATTCTTGAATAAAGGAGATATAAAACATACGCCTGAGAAGTTGTCATTAGTAGCGAAAGAGATAGAAAGATTTCTTTATAAACCGCTTAATGCAATTAATAAATCAGAAAAGTTTAGTGCCAGATGGAAAGCTTCCGGTCCCTGGGTAAACAAAAGATCAAGACCTTGAAGAATAAGTCTAATATTTACAATCCCACCCCCAGCTTAATAAAGAACTATTTTCTCCGGCCAGGGAGTTTTTCTGACCATCTTCCAGATTTTATCAATATATTGATTAGTATGTTTCTGCTCGACCAAATGAAAAAGATAAACCCCTTACAAATGTCTTTCCCGCTCAGAAAAATCGAATATTAAAACAGTTGGAATGCTGCCATCATCTTTTACTTGATCCCCTCTATTTTATGATTGTCTTTACTTTTTTGTTCGAATCTTTTAGAAGCCTGAGAAACAGCCGAGTAATTCATCTTAAAAAGCTGGCCAATCTCAGTTAAATAAAATGCAGTGAAATGCTTGATTAGATAAATAGCTCACTACTAAGATCGGTATTGTAATAGAATTATTGAAAAGGATCTTTCATATTCTGATGTAGAATAATATATTCCCGAATTAAAATTATTGTAAAAAATAAAGCCAGACTTAGAATGTAATTGTGTTGAAAAAAATTCCATAACAATTAAAACTAAGTCTGGCTTTTTGTTAAGTTAAAATTCAAGCTTTACTTCTGTTCATTTTAAATAGAATGAAAAATATACAAAAATCTTCTTTTTAAAATGAATCATAGAGTCGTCCTCTAATTCATTTGTTGCAATAAAGTTTATTGCAAATCGATTATGATAGGCCCATTGACCTGACCCGTTTGCATGCTGGTGATCCAAATTTCATACCTGCCAGCCCCACAACTTTTAGTCTGCCAATTGAACTGCCAGGTTTTTTTGTCGCTGTGGTAGCGGTAGCCACTTTCTCCGGAATCTTCCACATCTATGGGTACTTCTGCAGGCACATCAATAGTGCCTTTGAACAGTACTTTGACAGACGGCTCTGCCGCAGAGCTGTCAACCTCGTCGCCAAAATTGTCGGTATACTGCCACTTGAGGGGAATGCTTCTGCCAGCCTTGAAAGCCTTTGGTGGAGCCACATATGGTGCTAGTAAGCCTTTGAAGCCGTAGTTACCCGCCGCGTGGTCTATTATCGTGCCCTCTGATAAGGCATTATCCCAGATGCGGACTTCGTCAATCAGGCCATCAAACCATGCACCGGCTGGTGAGGCTTGATACCACTGCCCAGCATAAGTATTGCCAAAGATGTTAAGAGTTGTCCCCATTTTGTCGGTATCAGAACCAATGTAGTTACCATCAACATATAGGTCTATTCCTACATCCTTTTTGTGGACTCCGACTATGTGAGACCATTTAGTTACATCCAACAGCACCGTAGGGCTCGTATATAGGTATCCCTTGCCCCAACTGCTATCGTAAGCCTGCCAGAAATAAACTTTCCCTGCATTGTACCCTAGCTCCATGTAACTAAAAGACACCACGGCATGTCTGCCTGATGCCAACGAAGCGGGCTTAATCCATGCTTCTACAGTATAGTCTCCTGTTATCAGACTAGTCACGCCATGACCGATAACCACATAGTCAATTACCCCGTCAAATCTCAGAGCTTGGCCACCCCACTGGTCTGGGAAGTAATCCTCTTCATGGATTGTTCCGTTGTTATTATTCCCGCTGCTGTCGTAGGCGATACTTGGATCTTCTCCCTCATCAAAGCTCCACAGACCAACGAGGCCAGAGAACAATCCTTTCGTTAAGTAGGTAATTCCGCTTTGCCCGGTAGCCGGAACCTGACTGATATTGGATAACAATGAACAACCAGTAAGAACCAGTCCTAAAATTAAAACTAACACTATTAAATAAATTAACTTTTTCATTAAAATTCACTCCTTTACTTAAATATTTTTTTCTTACAGATAGCCTTTGTTTTTCACTTTTTATTCGAGTTGAAATGTAATTTAAATTATTTCAACACAATCAATGGACATCGCCTCCTTTTTTATTATTATGCAAAATTTCGTGTGATTTATTTCACCACCTTCCCCATATTTGCTTATTTGACTTTGATTCCCTGATAGAATTACAGTAAGAACACAACCTGTGATAATGAGAGCTAATATAACTGTCAGCACGATTAAATAAGAATATTTTTTTATAAAAATTAACTTTTTTCATTCTTTTAATATAAGATTGAAGTGTTAACTTAAATAACTTTGATGAAGTCAAGAAACACTACCTCCTTTTGTTGCTTAAGGTGGGTTACTACCATAGGAATGTTTTTGCTTGTTTAGAGAGTACGAGGTTAAATAGAATAAAAAAACTGCCCACCTTTTTTATCTTCTGAAAATAAAAAAAGTCGGTAGTTTGGCGGTCATAGCAGTAGAGGGCAGCAAAAGGCGATACAAATACCTTAGACCCAAAACTTTGCGTCCTATCCTTTCGGATAGTTTACCTTTCTCAACTTTTATTAAAGTATTTCTAAATATTTCTCCTCTCAAGATATATTCTTTATTTCACGAAAAAATTCATAATGAATTTTTAATTTTCCTCGTTCGATTACGATTGTTTGTGCAATAAGATTTTAAAAAAATTGCTAAATCAAAAAGAGTCAAAATAAATCCGATAATAACAAAAATTTTGCTGATAAAAGCCAGATTTAGAATGTAATTGCGGTGGTAAAATTCCGTAGCAATTAAAACTAAGTCCGGCTTTTTCACTAAATCAAAACTAACCCTGTCTCTGATTCATTTTAGAAGAGGGTCCAGGAATGAATAAAGTTATGTCAAATGTTGAGACCTGAACTTCCCATCTGAAAAATCAAGATAATATTAAACTTTTTTATGCCACTTTCTTTAATTCTTTTTTGGTAATATAATCCCTGTCTTCAGTTAACATTTTATAGATGACTTTAATTAATTGCCGGGCCAGGCAGCGAAGAGTATGATTATGACTTTTTCCTTCTGCCCGTTTTTTCAGATAGTAAGCCTTGCACTGAAGACTAAGACGGATACTACCTCCGGCCATGGTAATTAAGGTCTGTTTACATATTTTATTGGCCTTATATACCGCTTTGGTTTTGGTTACCTTACCTGAATTATTATCTACACAGGCTATACCACAATAGATAGCCAACTGTTTTTCAGAAGGGAAGCGATGAATACTTCCAATCTCTCCGATAAACCTGCTGGCCAGCTTGGTAGCAACGCCGGGGAGAGTCTTTAAATGGTTAACACCTTTATTCTTTTCTCCTATTTCATCTAGGCTTTTATCTATATCCTCAATCTCTTTTTGTAACTCTGAGATACGTTTAGCATAAGATAAGATGATCGTTTTGTATATGTCGGTTAAGCCAGGCATATACTCTATATTATTTAACCTTTTAAGCAAAAAGGGAGCTTGTTTTTTCCCTATTCCCTTTGTCTTCAGTAGTGATTTGAGAGTGATTCTTTTATACTTCGAAAAATCAGGATATTTGACTAAAATAGCGATGATCTTTTTATTCTTTACTTTACCCAATTCTAATATCTGGGGGCATACTTCCAGTAATTTCTTGCTCAATCGATTAGTCAGCCTCACCTTCTCATCAATCAGAGTCTGCTGATGACGAGAGAGGAGTTTCAGGCTTTCGGTGACAGGAGAGGGTTTCTCAATCTTAATAAATACCTTCTCTCTTTCACTATTTATATAATCTTTTAATTTTAGCATCTTAGAGAGCATTAGAGAATCTCTTTCATCATCTCTCCACTCACCGGCAAAGGCCTCCCTGAATCTTTTTAATTTTAAGTTGTCTACATTATAGAGAGTAAACCCTTGATCAAGTAGTATCCGATCAAGTGGGGCACTGTAGCCGTTCTTCCCCTCTAAGGCAAAGGAAATCTTTCCTCCTTCTTTTTTTTCTATCTTTTTAAATAGGTTTATGCTTTCAGCAAATTCATTAATTTTATGAGATATTTTTTTATTGTAAAGAACATTATCTTCCTCATCTAAGATGGTTACATGATGAGATTCACTACCGACATCAATTCCTCCGGATAGTCTTTTCATCTTTCTTACCTCCTTATGGGTTACGGCCTTGCCCCTACCTCATATCCCGTCTATAATAGCCACTTCTTATAGGCATCTTCCCATTAGACTATGAGTAGAGGTCAGAGGAACACCCGGCAGTTCAGGTCGAGTCACAAAGATTTAATCTTTTAACAGACCCCGGAAGCCACAAATGTTCCCCTGGCCATATGTTTTATTCTGGCATAAAGAAAGTTATTTGACTATCCTCATCTTTCAGATTATTCTATAGTTATGAAATACTTTTTTTAATTATAGACCCCCTTTCTTTTTATACACAATGAGGGAGTCCCCGAAGGGACTCCCTCATTGTGTCCTAACTATCTTGTCTAGTCAAGGACAACAGCTTCGCTCCGCAAATTTAGAACTAGTTCCATGGCAGACACCCAAAACTTGTCTGCATCAACCCGGCGTGGCAGATTGAAATGGGCATTACCATTACCCTGGTCGTTGGTAGTAAGTGTACCAACCATGTTTGGGAAGGTGCAATTGCCATCTACAATCTGATTTACGTAGAGTGTGAAGACTGTGTTTGGCGTGGCACCCTTCAACGCAAATTCTACAATCAGCATACCACTCGCGTCTGTGTTAAGGATGACGAAGCCATAGGGCCCATCATCTGTCTTCAGAGCTCCATCGGCACAAGCGTAACCTACGTTTGCCTCTCCAGTACTATTCCAAAGCGGCATCTTTGCTGCCCCAGCCCCGATGGGAGCCTCTTGGGCTAACGACACTCCGCCAGCAATTATTGCTATTACCACAATTAAATAAAATAACTTTTTCATTAAAATTCACTCCTTTACTTAAATATTTTTTTCTTACAGATAGCCTTTGTTTTTCACTTTTTATTCGAGTTGAAATATAATTTAAATTATTTCAACATAACCGATAGGCATCGCCTCCTGAAATGAATAATAAAATCGTGCCTTGATTTAAAATATAATTAATCGTAACAAAAATTTTGTTGACAAAAGCCAGACTTAGAATATGGCTGTACTGTAATATTCCATAGCAATTCAAATTAAGCCTGGCTTTTCCTTAAGTTAAAATCCAAAGTTGACTTCTATTCATTTTAGATAGACTAAAAATTTAAAGAAATCTTCTTTGAAAATGAAATAGAGAGCCATCCTCTGTTTCTTTTGTTGACTTATTTTGCCTTGTGTATTACGATCTGTCCGCCAGCGATTTCGGTTGCAGGATCTGCATCGTCAGTTTCTCCATTATTATTATCGTATACCACTGCATCTCCATCGTCTTTGTCCCATATCTTAATTCTAAACAAATCGACGTCAGTACTTGGCGTTAGCTCCTCATCAATAGCAGAAAGCATAAACCCAAAATTACCAGCACCGTTGATTGTACCGGAACCCTTGAATTTAGCTTTTGCCCCTGCGATTACCAACCAGTCGTAGCTGTCAGAGTGGAAGTTCAAATCGCCAGCTTTAAATTGGAACTCTGTATTTCCGGTTGGGGTTGACTGTCCTTTCTTGTATTTTGAGACAAATCCGAAGCTTGCTTTCCCTACAGCATCCGGATATTGAGTAGAAGCTCCTGCTGGTGAATCAATCCATCCGCCTCCGGTAACAAAACCCGCAGACGGATCATACACTACTGCGTATTGGAACTCTACTGGGTCACTAGAACCACAAATAGTAGTAAGTGTCACTACTACCGTATACACGCCAGCTTCGGCATATGTATAAGAACCAGTTACTGTTCCAGCGCCATCATCTACTACGCCTTCTGCTGTAGTACTTCCATCACCCCAATCAATAGTTGCAGTTCCCCCTGCTGGACCAGTAAAGTTAGCTGTCAACATTGTTGGTGTGCCTTGTGCTACTGGATTTGGACTAATTTCAATGGGTTCGATCACTGGGGCACCACCACTGCAATTTCCACTTGGATAAGCGCTGTCAAGCCATGGACAAAAATTTACATAGTCAGTAACCGCGTCACCGCTTCCTGGACCTACGTCCCCTGGACCACTATCATCTCCCCACCAGTTGCAAGTGGCGTCAACTATAGCTGTAGCCACTGCATCGCTATTTCTTACTCCGCCACCAAACGTATGACCGGTAATATTAGTGTAATGAACTGCAACGTTATTCATTACACCGCTGTCGGTGTTAAAGTCTATTCCATAGTAGCCCAAACCCAATCTATCGTTATTCAGGACTTCGGAGCCTTGAATCAATACATCGGCTAGGGTGTTTCCACCGATGAACACACCATCTTTGTCGTTGTTTTGAAACAAGGTGCTCGTTATTGTAATATCTGTGTTGTCCTGTTCGTTCCATATCACCAATCCGAAAACGTTGTTGTTGAATTCGCTGTCTTCAATTACCAAGTTTGTGAGTGGTCCTGTTTCAGTCATATACCCACCGTAGTAAGTACTATTATTGAACTCTGATCTCAATATGGTTACACCATTAATCGTTCCTTGGAGATATATACCATAACTATTCCCGTTGAATGTAGAATCAGTAATTACCAGCCCGTTTACTACCACATTGCTGGCTGTCCTTAGGCCTTGGGCGACATTACTAACAAACTCACAATTTGTAATTACCATGTTTGAGACATCAGTATCGTTGTGGATTTCCACACCTCTCTCCCCGTTGCCCGAGGAAGCAATATTTTCCCATGTGACACCGCTGAAATCTAGACGTCCAATCGATGATCTCTCGATTCTTATTCCATGCGAGGGTGCACCTGTTACACGTAAGTCCTTAAGATTCACTGGTTGGTGAATATATATCCCATATGATCCGCTGCTAGGGTCAATTATTGTATTTGTTAACGGATCAATGCCTTTACCAACACCTTGTATGGTTAGTTGTTTGTTTATATCAAGATTTTCATCATATGTCCCCGCCCCCACACTTATGATGTCATCAGGACTGGCAGCGTTTATTGCTGCCTGAATAGTAGGGTAGGCAATGGTAGGAACATTCAACACACCGGGATTCTTACTCGGTAATAATTCTGGTTCATTTTGTTCTGTTGGTGGAACCACAGGAATGCCGCAGCCAGCAATAATAAGAGATAAAGTTACTATTGCAACAATTAAATAAATTAACTTTTTCATTAAAATATACTCCTTTGTATTTTTTAAAATTGAAATGAAAAGAAAATTTAAATTATTTCAACACCATCAATAGACATCGCCTTCTTTTTTGTTATTAAGAAAAATTTTGTGTGATTTATTTCACCACCTTCCCCATCTTTGGTTATCCGGCCTTAATTCCCTGATAGAATTACAGTAAGAACGCAAATTGTGAAAATGAGAATTGAAGTAATTATCGGCATGACGAAATAAGGATATTTTTTTATAAAAATTAACTTTTTTCATTCTTTTAACATAAGATTGAAGTGTTAACTTAAATAACTTTGATGAAGTCAAGAAATATTGCCTCCTTTTTTTACTACTAAATAAAATATCTTGTGATTTAGTTCTCAAAATAAGGAAATTATTTTCCCATAAAATTAGATTTGATTTTTATTAGAATAAAGACTTTATGAATGGTGCTTCGACTATTCTTCAAAGCGATTTTTTGAATAGGTTTTTGTGTAGGTTTTTCGAATTCTGGAATGTTTTTTGAATATTTTTTCAAAGGCAGTTTTTTGGAAAGAAGATGATAAGATTTCTTGAGTGATTTTTTGCTTGATAAATGTAAGAATAAGAAAAATGGGGAACAATAGGTAAAATAAAAACTGCCAATCTTTATTCAATTAAAAAGTCGGCAGTTTGGCAATCATAGCAGTAGAGGGCAGCAAAAGGCGATACAAATGCCTTAGACCCAAAACTTTGCGTCCTATCCTTTCGGATAGTTTACCTTTCTCAACTTCTCTTGAAGTATTACTTTAATACTTCACCTTCTTTTTTTTAAAATAGCTTGAGGCAATCTGAATTATGGATTTCATTTTTTTAAAAAACCTATTGTTTTTTAAATTATATATAATCGCACTTCTACAAATTTTATATTTAATAGCAAACACATATCTATAAAAAAGTTTGATATTCTATCTTTTAAGTAATAAAATTTACTACCTTTTACGCATCCTTTATTCTCTTCTTGATTGGATTAATCGAGTTGGTTACCATTTCGTCCCCTACTCCTAATAAAAAAGGCCTGACCTTAATAAGAGCCAAGCCTCTACTATTTTTATAGAATATATGCTATAATTAAGAAGAGCTAGAAGAACAGTAAGGACTTCGGCTCTGTTCAAGCCCGCTATTATCTTTTACCCGAGATAAGCGGGCTTGTCCTTTTATATATATTATACATAAAATTAGAATTTTGTCAATAGCTTATCGTTCTAAAGTTATTGTCTCTGTGCCCAAGCTCTCTTAGCACAACGTTTTGAACAAAATACATGGTCTAATCTTGCCGGAATAAAAATTTTAGGGCAGTCCTCGGCTATACATCTTCTTACGGAAATATGTTTGATCCAAGTCCAGTAGACCCAATAAAAGGCTAAAGTCCTACCCGGAGGTATGCATATATGTAAAGATGGATAAAAATGTGGGTTACTCTCTTCGAGGTAACTCTCTATTTTTATCTTCTTATTTTTTAACATAATCTCCTCTAGAATTTTTATATCCTCTTCATTCGGTTTTTGACCAGAAATAGCCCTATCGGTCATCTCTCTAAACACAGCCAAATAGGACTCAGAGTCCCTTTTGATACGTTCTAACTCCTCTGCAGAAAATATCCCGGAAGGCAAAAGTTTAAAACTTTGGGATGGAATCCCTTCATTATACAATCTTACCCCGTATTCCCCAGGGAAGTCCTTGGGAACCTTACAGCTCCCGGAAAGTGAGACTAAAAATTCGGAATAGTCTACTCCCAGAGCCTTAGTTAGCACTGCATCGAAAATTTCTCTCTTTTTATCTTTTCTCATATATATTTCCTCCTCTGTTTTTTTCTCATCTGATTCAATCTATAGTACATTTATTTTAAATTCTTAATATACGATAATAAATTCTAAAAATCCTTCTTTTTTGGGAAAATATTTTAAAATATTTTTTGGATTTTTTTAAATTAAGCCTGTATATGTTGTTTTATAAGGGGTTCAGTCACAATGATAAGAAAAGATAGATTCCCATTTTCATGGGAATGACAGAGAGGGAAACAGGAATAACAGAAAGAATAAGAAGGGCTTGATGAATCAAGCCCCTACGTTAGAAAGAAATAAAATATAAGAAATTAATCACCCCCACCTTAATCCTCCCCCCTCAAGGGGGAGGAGATATGGGGAAGAGAAAAGACGGGTTCGATGAATCGAACCCCTACGTTAGGAAAAATGAGAAAAGAAAAAGAAAGGTTTAACTTTAATCTAAATCTATTTCTTTTCCTTCGATTTTTAGTTTTTTTCTGCTGACCCAGACGAAACCATGGTCTGGGGTGATAACCGCCACATCTACCGGGCCGCCTACACCGGGCATATCTCCCGGGTTAGCTATGATGCCGTCGGAAAAACGCTGTAATGCCGAAGTAGTCTGGACCATCAAAGTACAAAAGTCTATGGCATCCTGCAGGGTCATTGTTCCCCATTGGATAGCATATTGTAAGCCTCCCAGCTGTTTTCTTATTTCTTCTTGCCCCAGGTCTTTCATTGCATCATTAACAAACTTTAGATTACTGATTCTTCCATCGAATCCTAAAACAATCCGGGAAACCACATCGTTTTGACCGATCCAGCTTGCTCCATATTCTTTGCTTTTTTCTCTGCTATCTCGTTTTTTCTGAACTTCACCAGGAATAATACAAGTAAAGACTTCGTGCGAACCATCTTTATTAAAACCGGCTACCAGAAGAGTTATCCTATCGATTCCGCCGATTCCATTTTTCAAATTCCCCTGCAGGTCTTTAAATTGGAATTTAATCATATAATTTTCTTGCTTAACTTCTACCACTTCGAAACCCTGCCGCTTGAGGTCATTATTAATCTTTTCTACTGCATCATCTAACCTCTTTTGCCATTCATATTTTATATCAAAAAGACTGTGCAATCTGTCTGCAGCATCTCTTGCGTTCAATCTTTCTACCTCGTTCTCTCTTTTAAACTGCTCGATAAATTTACTGACACTTTTCATCTCTCCATCTTCCGGTAAAAAAGCCAGTCCGGTTACAATTACCCCAATCCTTTTATTCAACTGAAAAAGTTTGGAAGCATTATCACTTCCGATGCGAGCCATCCCTTTTCGGTTGCGATATGATTGCCGGCTGTCAGCAGCCAAAACAATTCCTTCCGGGGTGGTAGTGTTTATTCCTAATGACATATCATCATCTCCATTTTAAAATATTTTTTTACTTTTCCTTTTTTTCTTCCTCGATAATTTTAATAAGCTTTAATAATATTTCTATTCGCGGCTCAGCATTCATATGTATAAAAACCTCTAACGCCTCCTGATAATATTTTAGTGCTTCTTCAGATTTGCCTAAAGTAATGTAAATCAGACCGATGTTTCCCAGATTAGTCGCTACCCCTTCTTTATAGCCTATCTTTTTATTTATCTTTAGTGCTTTTTGATAATAATTTAAGGCTTGATCAGTTTCCTTTAAATTGCTGTGGGCCAGACCAATATTATTAAAGACATTGGCTATTCCTTCCTGGTATTTATTCTTTTTATTAATCTCTAATGTTTCCTGAAAAAGCTTTAATGCTTTTTCAGGTTTTCCTGAATCAGTATATATTATTCCAATATTGGTCAGACTGTTAGATATGGCTTGTTCATCTTTGAATTTCTTGCTAATCTCTAACGCCTCTTCTTGACACTTCAATGCTTCATCATATTTACCTAATTCATTGTACAGGGTACCTATGTTGTTAAGATTATGGGCGGCACCCTGTTCATATCCGAGTTTTCTGTTAATCTCTAGGGCCTGCTGATAATATTCTAATGCTTCATCTGGTTTGCCTAAGTTATGGTAGATGTTTCCAATGTTGCCAAGGGCAGCTGATTTGGCTGGCAATTTCGCAATTTTATTTTCTGCTCTTTTTAAAATATTTAGTGATTCTTTAAAATGTTTTTCCGCTTGATTTAGTTTAGATAAAGAATAATAACAGTTGCCAATAAGGATATTAAAACCAATTTTATCTTCCTCGGGGATACTTAAGTCATGCAGGCATTTTTCATATGCTTTAATAGCTTCCTCAAATTTATATTCTTTCTCATATTTTTGTCCTGAGCGGAAAGATTCTTTCAATAAAGGATTTCTTTCCAGAACATCGGTTACGGTTCCCGGTAAGTTTCTGTCGAACAATTCCTGCCTTTCGTATAAGCGATTATAAAGTTCTTCTCTTTTAGATTTTTCTTCTTTATTCTTTTTATCTTTTATTATTAAATATAGGTCAAAAATGATTATTAGGGCACAGATAATCCATAACCCTATTTTCATTTCTGCGGGTATATTTTTTAGCGCAAATATGCAGGCCGCAAATATTAATGGTCCTGCTATTGAAATAAAATTTATTAATGCATTCATTTTTTTATCTCCTTAGATAAATTTTTGTTAGGGTAAGTTTTAATTATTATATCTTAATATTCGATAAAACTTTAGAAAATCCTTTTTTTTTTGAAAAAATATTTTTTTATTTTAAAATAACAGGCGATACGCTTGTACTGCATTGTGCATTGTGAATAGAGATTGCTTCGGGCGCTTTGCCTCGCAATGACAAAGATGGATTCCCGCTTTCGCGGGAATGACAGATGAGGGAATGGGAATGACAGAAAAGATAAGAAGGGGGAGGAGAGAGATATAGATATACCATTAATATTATGGTAAGATTATGATTAAATATATTCGGTGAAATAAATTAAATTGAAGAAAGAAGAAAAATAAATTTGAAAAAACAGACCAAGGGATATCTGATGGTAGCTGTGGCTGCTACTCTGTGGGGAACAGTGGGCATACAAGTACAAACTCTTTTTAACTACAATTTATCTATCCAATCTATTGTATTTTGGCGATTATTTTTTGCTTTTACAATTTTATTCTCCTTTGTTTTTTTTACCAACAAAAAGCGCTTAATAATTGATAAAAAAGGTCTCGTTTATCTCGCATTAATGGGGCTTTTCAGCCAATTGCTTTTTAACTTATTCTATTTCAGCTGCATTCAAAAAACTACTATTGCCACTGCTGTTACTCTTTTATACTCCGCGCCAATATTTATTGCTGTTATGGCCAGAATTTTTTATAAGGAATTATTTACCCCCATTAAAACCGTAGCTTTATCCCTTTGTATGGTAGGCTGTTTCTTTGCTGCAACCGGGGGCTCAGCAGCTGTGCTTAAATTAAACTTAATCGGAGTTTTGATGGGTCTGGGGGCAGGGTTTACTTTCTCTTTGGTAACTATTATCAGCAAAGCTATCATCAATAAGTATCATCAATTGACAATTATTGTCTACGCACTTGGATTTGGACTTCTTTTTTATCTCCCCTTCTCTCATCCTTTAATAATTTTTCAAAAGAGTTTACCTTTAGAGGTATGGCTGTTAATATCCTTTTTTGGCGTAATTTCTACTGCTATAGCTTATGGACTTTATATCACCGGAATATCTTATGGTATTGAAGTATCCCGAGCGGGAATTATCAGCACTCTGGAATTAGTAGTTGCAGTTATTCTTTCTTATCTGATATTTAAAGAAGTCCTTTGGGGATGGAAATTGTTAGGAATTTTAATGGTTGTGTTTTCGGTGATAATTATCCAGGCGGATAAGATTTTACCTTCCCGTTCCCCCTCACCCTAACCCTCTCCCTCCAGGGGAGAGGGAATAATGAGGGCGTATAGCGATACGCCCCTACTTCGCGGGAATAATAATAGATTATTTAGCGACTATAAATCCGCCATTTTGTCTAAAGCATTCCCTTTTAAACGATAAATTACCCACTCGTCCATAGGTTTTGCACCCATATGGTCATAAAATTTTCGAGCAGGATTCCAATTTAAAACAAGCCATTCCATTCTATCACACTTATTTTCTTTGGCAATATAGGCACATTTTTTAAATAAGGCGGTGCCAATTCCTTGTCCACGATATTCTTCAGAAATATATACATCTTCTATATAAAGACCGGGACGACCTAAAAAAGTAGAGTAATTATAAAAGTATAAGGCATAACCGACGGGTTTTCCCTCAATTTCTGCTATAAGGACCTGAGCATATGATTTATCTCCAAAGAGGGTTTCTCGGAGAGTATCTTCAGTGGCAACTACTTCTTTAGACATTTTTTCATATATTGAAAGTTCCTTTATAAATTTAAGAATTAAGGGAACATCCTCTGCGGAAGCTTTTCGGATATTCAGATTGACCTTTTCGTCTCCAGACTTTTTCACAATTTTTCCTCCTTATATGATACAGGGGACGGTTCTCTGTATCACTTTATTTTAGACTAAAATGGAACAGAGAACCGTCCCCTGTATCACTTTTACACTCCTTTTAGCCCGACTTCTTCGGCCACTTCCTGCATTCCGGATATAGTATCAGCAATAAGGTCAGTAAGTTCCATTCCTAACATCTGAGCACCCTTTTCAATGATAGACCTGTCTACTCCAGCAGCAAATCTTTTATCCTTCCATTTCTTCTTCACTGATTTTACTTTTACGTCCATAACACTTTTGGAGGGTCGAACCAAAGCTGTGGTCACCACCAGGCCGGTAAGCTCATCTATAGCATAAAGAACCTTTTCCAATTCTGTTTGTGGTTCAACTTCTGAACAGAGCCCCCAACCATGACTAACTACTGCTCGAATATATTCCTCAGGCCAGCCTTTCTCTTTTAATATTTCCTCGCTTTTATGGCAATGTTCTTCGGGAAACTGCTCATAATCGAGGTCATGAACCAGACCGATTACACCCCATTTTTCTTCATCCTCTCCCCGCTTGCGGGCAAAATAGCGCATAACTCCTTCTAGGGCTAAGGCATGTTTTATCAGACTATCACTCTTGTTATATTCAGTGAGCAGCTGATAAGCTTCTTCTCTGTTTGGGACTTTTGAACTCATCTTATTTCCTCCTGTCTGCGTCGTTTTTTATTTACCTCATTTATTTTGACTGATTTTAGCAATTTTCTATTATCCTATCAAGGAGTATAGGAACAGGGGACGGTTCTCCGTTCCTTTTAGTCTAAAATTTAAAATTCTAAAAGGAATGGAGAACCGTCCCCTGTTCTTTTCTGTTCTTTTTTAAAATTTTACTTCAACGTTTTCTCTTTCTTCTCCTTCTGTTTTGAAATAAGGCCTGCTGGTAAAAGCGAACAGATTGGCAATTATTGAAGTCGGTACTTGGACTATCGCTATGTTATATTTCATAGCAGTATCATTATAGAATTGCCTTGAGTAGCCTATCTTATCTTCCGTATCTTTCAGTTGTTTTTGTAAATCCAGAAAGTTTGTGCTGGCTTTTAAGTCTGGATAATTTTCAGCAACTGCAAAAAGTCTAGTTAAGGCTCCGGTTAACTCTGAATTTGCTCCTAATTTTTCTTCCGGTGTTTTTGCTGATAAATATTTGGTTCTGGATGCAG
>Ga0307379_10004484_pt1 | contig 19900 bp, 14 predicted proteins | sample UN2MG_FD_202237 | JGI IMG/M metagenome (GOLD analysis project Ga0307379, IMG submission 202237) | Soil microbial communities from Risofladan, Vaasa, Finland - UN-2 | ecosystem: Environmental > Terrestrial > Soil > Coastal area > Acid sulfate soil | place: Finland: Risofladan, Vaasa | collected... | reverse complement strand
AAACGGCTGTGTCTTTTCTTTTCCCTGACTAACGATAAAAAATATTGACAGGCGGCAGATCTATGATAAAAGTAGGTATTTACGGGGCCACAGGGTATACGGGCTATGAGCTGGTCAAGATACTTCTCGGTCACCCGCAGGTCGAGCTGGCCTTTATGACCTCTGAAACCTATCAGGGCCAGGCTCTTTCAGAGGTTTTCCCCTGTGGGATCGAAAAGCGCCTGGTCGCAAGCGGGGATGCGGATCCCTCGAGCGTGGAGGCGATCTTTACCTGTCTTCCGCATACCACCGCTATGGAGCTGATTGCTAAAGTTTACCGTACCGGGCTCAAAGTGATCGATCTGAGCGCTGATTTCCGTTTCACTAGCCCCGCGGATTACCAGCGGTGGTACGATGTGGAACACCTGGCGCCGGAGCTTCTCGGGAAGAGCGCCTATGGTTTGTGCGAGCTTTTCCGGGATGAAATCAAAGCCTGCGACATTGTCGGCAACCCGGGCTGCTATCCTACCGGCACCCTGCTGGCCCTGGCTCCGGCAGTCCGGGCCGGGCTCCTCGCCCTCGATGAGGTGATAGTGGATGCCAAAACCGGTATCAGCGGAGCCGGTAGAAAATCGGATTTGACAACACAATTTGTCGAGGTGAACGAGAATCTGATCCCCTACAAGATCGGGCGGGTCCACCGCCATGTGGGAGAAATGGAAGGAATCCTCACCCGCCTTGCCGGAAGAGAGGTGAAGGTTGTTTTCACCCCACAGCTTGCGCCTCTGTCACGCGGGATTCTCTTCACCATTTATATATCTGCCGCGGTCAAGCCCGGCAAGGACACTAGAGAGACTGCGGAAGAGATTCGCTCTATTTACGAGAAAGCTTACCGCAGCGAACCGTTTGTCAGAGTGCTCGAGAGAGGCAAGCCGGCTCAGCTCGGCTATGTAGAGCGCAGCAATGCCTGTGTTATCGGTGTACACGAGGCTGCGCACACCTCGTTTACCGTGATCACAGCGGCTATCGACAACCTGATTAAGGGAGGGGCGGGTCAGGCAGTGCAGAATTTCAATATTCTTTTCGGCCTTGACGAAACCACAGGGCTTGCCGCGTCAAGCCCAAGGATCTGAAAATGAATGCCAAGACAACAATGCTGCTCAAGGTGGGCGGCGGAGAGGTGGACAAGCCTGACTATCTGGCTTCTTTTGCCAAGCTTGTCACCACCATAGACAGGCGGCTTGTGATCGTGCACGGCGGAGGCAAGGATATCGGGAGGCTGCTCCAGAAACTGGGAATCGAGACCGGCTTTCACGAAGGCCTGCGCATTACTGATGACGCGGCGATAGAGGTGGTGGAGATGGTGCTCTCGGGCCTGGTCAACAAGCGTATCGTGGGCTCGCTGGTGGGAGTGGGAGTCAAGGCGCTCGGCCTTTCGGGGCGCGATCTGGCGCTGGTGCGCGCAGTCAAGCTCAACGCAGCGGTCGATCTGGGCCATGTGGGCGAGCCGGAGCGTATCAATACCCCTTTCCTGTACAAGCTGCTTGAGCTTGGACTGGTCCCGGTTATTTCACCAGTGAGCCAGGGCGCCAAAGGCAAGGTTTACAATATCAACGCCGACCACGTGGCAAGTGCTTTGGCCATTGCCCTGCGCGCCCCCGAGCTGGTATTCCTGAGCGATGTGCCCTGCATATATGACGAAGTGTACCAGTTCACCCAGCTTAAAAGCGAGATGGCTGAGCAGCTAATCGCCTCAGGCGTAATCGGCGGCGGGATGATCCCCAAGGTGCGTTCCGGGATAGAGGCCTTGAAGCATTGCGTGCAGAAAGTTTTAATCACCGACCTTGAGGGTCTTGAAAAATACATTCAAGGACAGCAGACAACTGCTACAATAATAACAAGATAAGAATGTGCAACATTCGTAAATTTTTCCGGAGCGTGGTTAATGAAAAAGAAGGTTAGCAAAGTCGTTCTGGCATATTCCGGTGGATTGGACACCTCGGTGATTATCCCCTGGCTCAGGGAGAACTACGAGGGCTGCGAAGTGATCGCTTTCAGCGCCAATATCGGCCAGCGGGAGGATTTGAGCGGTCTTGAAGAAAAAGCTCTCAACAGCGGCGCAAGCAAGTGTTTCGTGAAAGACCTGCGCCAGGAATTTGTCACTGATTACATTTTCCGGGTCCTGCGCAGCGGGGCGGTATACGAGCGCAATTACCTGCTCGGCACCTCCATGGCCCGCCCGCTGATTGCCAAGTACCTGGTGGCAGTGGCTGAATCGGAGGGCGCCGATGCCGTGAGCCATGGGGCCACAGGTAAGGGTAACGACCAGGTGCGCTTCGAGCTGACTGTGAAAGCCTTGAATCCCAATCTCAAAATCATCGCTCCCTGGCGCGAATGGAGTATCAGAAGCCGCGAGGATGCAATCGACTACGCAGCGGCTCACAATGTGCCGGTCGAGGCCACCAAGGCTAAAATCTACTCCATGGATGAAAACCTCTGGCACCTGAGCCACGAGGGCGGCAGGCTCGAAAACCCCTGGAACGAGCCTGAGGAAGATATGTACTCTCTGACAGTCTCCCCTGAAGCGGCCCCGGACAGGCCGGCTTATGTCGAGCTCGAGTTCGAAAAGGGTGTGCCGGTTGCAGTAGACGGTAAACGGTTGGCTCCGGTCGAGCTGGTGGAGCAGCTCAACGATCTGGGCGGGGCCAATGGCATCGGCCGGGTGGACATGGTGGAAAACCGCCTGGTGGGCATGAAGAGCCGGGGCGTGTATGAAACCCCCGGCGGCTCGATCCTGGTCTTCGCCCTGCGGGATCTCGAATCGATCACCCTGGACAAGGAAACCATGCGCTGGAAGGACCTGGTGGCCCAGAAATACGCTGACCTGACTTACAACGGCCAGTGGTTCACCTCTCTCAGGGAGCAGCTTGATGCTTATCTGGAGACCGCCATGCGCTTTGTCACCGGCACTGTCCGGCTCAAGCTTTACAAGGGCAATATTATCGCCGCAGGCCGCAAAAGCCCGCATTCGCTCTACCGCGAGGAATACGCCACTTTCGGCCAGGAAGATGTCTACAATCAGCACGATGCCGAGGGGTTTATCAACATTTTCGGCCTGCCTCTGACTGTGGAGGCGATCCTGGACCGCGAGGGGGCTCGCCCGAGCCAGCGGCGCAATTTTAATAAATAGTGAAACAAAGGACAAAAATGGCAAAGAAAGGCCAAAAAGCCTGGGGCGGCAGGTTCACGGGGTCCACTGACAGGCTGATGGAGGAGTTCAACGCTTCGATCGGTTTCGACCTCCGTCTGTGGCGCGAGGATATCGAGGGCAGCAAAGCTTACGCCGAGGCGCTGGCCCTGGCCGGGATAATCACGCCAGAGGAGTCGGGCGCGCTCCTCGAGGGGCTCGACCGCGTGGCAAAAGAGATAAAGAGTGAAAAATTCCCCTGGCGCAAGGAGGATGAGGATATCCACATGGCGGTCGAGCGCAGGCTCACCGAGCTTGTGGGGCCTGTAGGGGGAAAACTCCACACCGGCCGCAGCCGCAACGACCAGGTGGCCACTGACCTGCGCCTCTGGCTCAAGAGTGCGGTTGGCGAGGCTCTTGAGGCTTTGAAAGGAATTGAAAACGCTTTGATCACTCAGGCCGGCCCGCATCTCGAGACCCTGATGCCGGGCTTGACCCATTTGCAGCAGGCCCAGGTGGTGAGCCTCGCCCACTACCTGCTTTCCTTTTTCTGGATGTTCGAGCGCGACCGCAGCCGTTTCTTGGACCTCTTAAAGCGTGCCGACTTGCTGCCGCTCGGCTCGGGCGCCCTGGCAGGCCATGCCCTGGGCATTGACCGCGAGTATCTGGCCCGGCGGCTAGGGTTCGCCGGAGTGAGTCCCAACAGTATGGATGCCGTGAGCGACCGGGATTTCGTGGCCGAGTTTCTCTCCACAGCCGCTTTATGCATGGTCCATCTCTCCCGGCTCGCTGAGGACCTGATTGTTTTCTCCAGCGCTGGGTTCCGCTATGTGGAGCTGAGCGACTCTTTCACCACCGGCAGCAGCCTGATGCCGCAGAAAAAGAACCCGGACGCCCTGGAGCTTGTCCGCGGCAAAACGGGCCGCGTGATCGGCCGTCTCACCGGGCTGTTGACCACTCTCAAGGGGCTTCCTTCAACCTACAACAAGGACCTCCAGGAGGACAAGGAACCCCTTTTCGACTGCTTCGATACCCTGGTAAGCTCGCTGAAAGTGACAACCGGGGTAGTGTCGACGGCCCGCTTTAAACCCCAGGCCATGGCCGAGGCCCTGGATGATTTCCTCCTGGCCACGGACCTGGCTGATTACCTAGTGCAAAAGGGGCTGCCTTTCAGGAGGGCTCACGAGGTGGTGGGCCGCCTGGTGCGCGAGTGCGAAGAGAGGAAAGAAACTCTCAGGGAGCTGCCCCTGGAAATATATCAGGCGGAATCAGGGCTTTTCGGGCCGGATGTAAAAAAGGTTCTCGATTTCAAGAGTTCGCTCAAGGCGCGCAAAGCTGCGGGCGGCACGGCTCCTGAGGCTGTAAGGGCGCAGCTCGGGCAGGCGCGCCAGGCTCTGGCAGATTAGTAAACCAGCAGGCAAACTAAAAGGGAAAAGGCAGGGGGAAAAACGTACTCCCTGCCTTTTTATTCATTTTCGAAAAACAGCTTTTTAAATCTACTGATACTCCTGGAGCGCACCCTAAAACAGAGGGCAGACACAAGCAGTCTGCCCTTCTTATAACAGCCGGTTAATAAAATAGAAAATGTCGTTCCTGACTGAACCTTTCCCCGAATTCAAGCGCCCGGTGATTTGGCCTTGGCCTGCAGCTCTGCCTGCAGCTCGATAAATGAGCTTGTAAGCGGGTTGTCCGGATAGTCTTTGATTATCCGGTCCAGTATTTCCGCAGCCTCCCCGTTTCTCCCAGCAGCGGCCAGCGCCCGGCTCAGGCTGCCGTTGATCTCCAGTTTCTGGTAATCGTAGCTGGCATGCCGGACGGCTTCTTTATAGAGTTCTATTGCCTGATCCAGGTTTCCCATTTGCTCGTATGTGGAGGCCAGACCCGCGATGCAGTTGACCATCAGCGGATCATCCTCCGCAAGTTCATTACGGCAGTTCTCGAAGCGGGCGAGGGCCTGGTCGTATTGACCTGCCTTATAGTAGGCGTCACCGGCAAAGAAGGCCGCCTTCCTAGCTTCTTCCGAACCCGAGAAATCCTCGACTATCTTTTCGAAATCAGCCGCAGCCAATGCGTACTGCCCGTTCAAGTACAGGTTTTCAGCCTTGTACATGGCGACTGCCGCCTCTTCTGCCCTCCCCCGGTGGTAATTGATAAACAGCCAGACCATCCCGATCAGGGCGAAAATCCCAACCGTTCCCATGATAATGCGGGTGAGGTTTTCCTGAACGTAGTGGCCTACCTCAAAGGAAGCGGATACAAAAGCGTCTTCCTTGAGCTTCTTCTTTGTGATTCTTTTCTTGCCCATTACAGCTTGCTCCTTTTGCCCCCGACAGCGTTTCAGGAAAAACCGCCTGCGGGCCGGTAATTTTATTGAATTGCCTGACAGTCCCTCTAGCTATGGCTGCTGTGTGTTACTACCTGACAGCCCCGTATTTTTTCTGCCACCCCTTTTTAGAAGCCGCCAGGAAGCGAAAAAAGAAAAGCAAAATATAACAAAACAAGAAAGAATGGGCAAGTTATAAGCTGAAAATCGGTTTTTATTTATATTCTGTTTCTAAAAAACAAACTCACGGTTTTATCAGCCTGCCGGCAGATCGGTGAAAATTATAGCCTCCAGGCTTAGCGGCTTAAAAATCCCCGCCCCCTGGAAATCCAATCTCAGGCGGATTGTGAAGCGGCAATCCTTTCCCCGATCTCCTGAAGCAATTCCAGAATAATATCCAGATCCCGCGCAGTTGTCCGGTGGTTGGCAAAACAAATTCGCATCACAACACGACCATTCAGAACCGCAGGAGTAATGAAAGCCTTCCCGCCCGCCTCCAGCTCAGCCAGTATCCGGTATTGAAGGGAATCCAGCTCCTGATCGCTCCAGGACAGACCAGGCACATATCTGAAACAGACTATCGAGAGCTCCACCGGAGCGGCAAGCTCCCAGACCTTTTGTCTCCCGAGTTTTTTCCGGAATTCCTGCGCCAGGGCCAAATTCTGCTCTACAATGCGGGAAATCCTGTGCAGGCCGTACGCTCTGAAGGCAAACCAGATTTTCAATGCGCGGGATGAGCGGGTCAGTTGAAACCCGAAATTCATATAATCCTTTGAGGTCTCCTGACCCAGATATCCTGCTTCGCACTTGAAAGTATCGTACAGTTGCCGCCGGTTTTTCACCAGGGTAAGGCCGGCTTCGACCGGGATAAAAAACCACTTGTGCGGGTCTGTGGCGATAGAATCCGCCCGTTCAATCCCTTCCAGTATAGACATGCCCTGGGAGGTAAGGATTACCCCTCCGCCATAGGAAGCGTCGACATGCAGCCATATATTATTCTCAGCGCAAATATCCGCCATTTCCGCAATCGGGTCGACAGAACCCGTATTTACAGCGCCTGCCTGGGCCACCACGCAAAACGGGTCGAATCCCGCTTGCCGATCTTTTTCCAACTGCTCGCCCAGGCAGTCCACCCGCATTTTGAATTCGGAATCTGTCCCAATTTTTCTCACATATTCGCTGCCGATGCCCAGCATCCCGGCCGACCTCTCGACCGAAACATGCCCCTGATCGGAAACATAGAGGGTGAGCGGTTTTTCCACCCGCTGGAGGCCCTTTTTCATCGCCTGCGGGATGTGGACCTCCCGGGCCACCGCCAGGGCAGTCAGATTCGCCATCGTCCCGCCGCTGACCAGTATTCCCCCGTGATTTTCAGGATAGCCGAACAATTCACCGAACCATTTGACCACAATCTCCTCGAGAACCGTTGCCGCAGGCCCCCCTTTGTACAGCGCAGGTACCTGGTTTAAGCCGATATTCAGAATCTCCCCGATTGTCCCGGCCGGGGAAGGACTGGTCAGAATCCAGGGCAGGAACCTCGGATGGCCGATCAGGGTGCAGTAAGGCAGGATGTTTTTCCTGACCTCATCGATCATCCGGCCTACGCCGACTCCTTCCAGCGGCAGCTCGTGCGCAATCAGGTTGTAGAGCTCTTCTCTGGCGATTTGGGGCACCACCGGCTCGCGTGAGATGTTCTTTATATGGCCGGCAATGATCCCGAATGCCTCAGCTAAATGCCTGTCCAGGTTTTCAAGGTCCAGTGACTCGGTTTTTATCATCTTTAGATTACCTCCCTTATCTTTCGTTCCTCTTTTTCTATCAGTTTCGGACGTAAACAATCGGTCTTCAAGGGCAATAACACCTGACGGTGTTTCCCGGAAAACATAGTCCTCAAAAAAGGTTTTCGCTTTTTTTACCGCCAATAATATATTCAAAACCGTATTTAAATCACCGCTTTTTATAAAAGGCTCAGGTTGGCAGAAGGAGGAGCAAAAAATGAAATATTTTTCAAGCCCGAAAAAACATCGCCTTGAGAATCTCTTTCTCAAGATCGCTCCATTTTGCCTTTTTCTACCGGGAATTATTATTCTGGGATGCGCCCAGTCACCGTTAACGGAAAAAAAAGAGGGGGAAGCGGCTGTCAAAAAGAGCGCCGATATCCCATTCGAGTATGCAATATTGGACACTATTTTCGGGCACAGGGAAGTCAGCGACATTGACAGGGACGGCTTGAATGATATTGTCGTGGCCCATAATCCCGAGGATTCCGGCTTTCTGGTCTGGTACAAATCTCCCGGCTGGACCCGCTATCTTATCGCCGATATGGCGTCATACAGCGACTATAAGGCTTACCGCTCCTGTGACATGGAATTAGCGGATATCGATGGAGACGGGGACCTGGACATAGTCGGCAGAATCGGAGAACCCAATTCGGACATTAAAGGCGTTACCTGCTGGTTCGAAAACCCGCTGCCTGGAGGAGACCCAGCCGGGCCCTGGCAGCGCCATGATATCGGGGAGAATGAATACGTCAAAGAGATCCATGCCGCTGATTTCGACAGGGACGGTAAAATGGATCTCGCCACACGCGAAAACAGGAGGGTCCAGATCTGGTTCCAGGACACCCCGGATAGCTGGACTAAAAAGGAGATCGGAATCCACGACCATGAAGGCGGGGATGTGGCAGACCTCGACTCGGACGGCGACCCTGATATCGTGTTGAACGGTTTCTGGCTGGAAACCCCGGACAGTGCAAGGACAGGGGAGTACCTCGAGCATAATGTCGATTCAAAATGGTGGACCCAGAAAGAGCCATCCTGGATGGATAATAACTGTAAGGTCTGTGTGATCGACCTCAATCAGGATGGCAGGATGGATGTCCTGCTTTCCCATTCCGAGAAGCCGGGGTATCCTGTGTCCTGGTATGAGGCCGAGGACCCCGGGAGCGGCCCCTGGGTGGAACATGTCATTGCCGGGGGGATGGATTACGTGCATAATCTCCGGGCCGCGGATTTCGACTGCGACGGCGATATCGATGTCCTGGCCGGAGAGATGTTAAAAGGAGACGATCCGGATGAGCTGGCCGTTTTTATCAACGACGGCACCTCTCTGGCCTGGAAAAAGCAGGTCCTGAGCACCAGGGGAAATTACAGCGCCAGCCTGGGCGATATCGATAATGACGGCGATATCGATATTGTCGGCCTGCGCAATTACGACAGCGGGCCGCTCGAGTTGTGGATCAATGGAACCAAAACCGCGCGGGACTTGTCCCTTGCCAGGTGGCGCTATATCGAGGTGGACAACAGCCGCGCCAGGTGGGGCGACTGGGCTGAACCCGGATGGTCGAGGTATTTCGGCCTGGCGCTGGGCGATCTTACCGGTGACGGGTACGCTGACATTGTTTCCGGACGGTATTTTTACCGGAACCCGGGCCGCGGGATAACCGGGGCGTGGACTCGCGTTGATTTCGGCCTGAACGTGGATGCGATGATTATCACCGATATCGACAGTGACAATCTGGGGGATGTGATCGGCCAGGCCTGCCCGGATGTCTATTGGCTCGAGGCCCTGGATACGCAAGGGAACAACTGGAAAGCGAAAAAAATCGGCACCCAGCCTCCCACAGATCACGGCAACGGCCAGGGCTATATGACCGCCCAGATTATCCCCGGCGGGAAGCCTGAGATCCTGCTCGAAGGCGGCGACGGGATCTCCTTTTTCCAGATCCCGGACAACCCGGAAGCCGGCGGGTGGCCGCGCACTCTGATTGCCGGAAACAGCTACGGCATGGGGGCCGGCGACCTGGACAGCGACGGTCTGATCGACATTGCCGGCTTTGACGTGCGAAGCCAAGAGGACAGGCCTGTCACCTGGTGGAAAAACCCGGGGGACGGCACAGGAGCCTGGAAAAAATCCTATGTTGGAAAGACTGACGGCTCTTTCCCGGACCGCATCATGGTGGCCGACCTGAACGGCGACAGCAGGCTTGACATTGCCGTGACAGAGGAGACCCAGAAGCTGGTTCCGCAGTGGAAAACCTACTGGTTCGAGCAGCCTGCGGACCCCGCCGGCGGAAACTGGCCCCGCCATACCGTAGCCGTTCAATACACTACCAACGCCATGGACATTGCAGACATGGACTCGGACGGCGACCTGGATCTCATTACCGGGGAGCACCGCGGCCCCAGGAGACTGATTATCTGGGAGAACAACGGGCAGGGGAGATTCACCGGCCACCTGGTCGATCAGGGGAAAGAGAACCACCTGGGCGCCAGGGTCGCGGACCTTGACTCCGACGGCGATCTGGATATTGTCGGCATCTGCTGGGACAGCTACCAGTACCTTCACCTGTGGCGCAATGACGCAAAAAAAAGCGATAAACAATAGAGGGCTGTTGGTTAACAATAATGGTAATAACTATTTCAGCCAGGATTATTTTTAAGGCGCTGATGTAATTCTAATTACAGTTGGGGGACTGGCCAAAAGCTGTTCCCATTTATGCAAGTTTCAACCCACGAGACTATGTATTCCGACAAAAAAAATAGTACCCCTTCCAGCGGCTGGCTTCTATTCTGGCGGGCGGCATTTTTCCTGATTCTCGCCGTGGGTTTCTGGGTCTATGTGCGCCGTGGGCTTGCCGGTTATGAAGCGGCACCCATTCCTAAGGCAGATGCCCTCGAATACTTCTGGATAGCAAAATGCCATTTTGAAGGTCAATCACCCGCAGAGAACCCTTTTCTGGACCGTTGGCCCGGGCTGCCTCTCGTTGTGGCAATGTTCTGGCACCTGACCGGAGTCACCTCCGCTGTCCAGTACCTGATCGGGGCAGTCTCTATGGTTCTGGCAGTCATGATGGCCGGTATTATTGCCTGGAAGCGTGAAGGTCCCATCCTGGCGCTGACCTCCATGGCTTTGCTGCTGTTTCTTCCGACATGTCTGGAAAATGCGAACCATGGTCTTACGGATAGTTTTTTCGCAATGCTGGCTGTCCAATTCCTGGCTGTGGGCTATCTCCTGCCGCAAAAGCCGCTGCTTTATGCCATCCCTGCCGCAATTACAGCCGCGTTGCTGGTTTTATCCAGGGAAGGCGGGCACTTTTTTGTCCCTTATGCTTTAGCCCTTTTTATGATCTTTTACTATAAAAGGAGGCAATTTTCACTCAGGCTCGCAGCAGTGCTCGGTTTATGCGCGCTGACCGCTTTGGGCGCTTTTTGGGCACAAATGAATTACATTCATAAGTACAACCTTATCCCCATGGGCTTACGTTATGGTATTGCCGGATTTTATTACGAGTTCCTGCAGAACCGGGTCGTGTTTTATGATGATCACAGGGTCTACGCCCTGATGAGCTATTGGGACTGGTTGAACTTGCATCCGGTGGGGGACTGGCCAGGCATATTTTTACATTCATTTTCGAACTTACTAAAGATATTCGACAGTACGCTGTTTCCCGGCGCTTCGATTCTGGTGGCAGCAGGGATCATTCGCGCCGCTATTGGAAAATGGACCCTTGAAGCTCTGTATTGCCTGCCGCTCATATTCATATACATCCCCTACTACTATCTTTCGATAGAAACCCGCTACCTGACCCATTTTTGCTGTATCGGACTGCCAATGGCTATCAGCGGTATCGTGCTTATCGCGAATTCTCTGTCTCCCAAGTCTAAGATTCTTAGCCGAAAACGCCTGGCGGCAATCCTTCCCCCGGCGTTTTGCCTTATCGCCTTAGGGAGTGCATACTTTATTAAAGAACCACCCAATGTCAAGGTCTTAAGAAATTTGCGCTTTCCGGACCAGAAAGAATTGCAAACTTGTATCTGCTCCCTTCTAATGAAGGGGCGCTTTGACGAGGCTGCCGATTCAATAAAAGCAGGGCTTTCTCGAAATCCCGAGCTGGCTACTTTCCATTTGGCTAATGGCTATGTTTCATACATCCACAACCACCGGATAGAAGCTTTTGAGAACATCGAGAGATCGATTTCCCTGAATCCTTACCAGACAGAGGCATATTATGTAGCTTTTCATCTTTCATGGAGGGAGGGCCAGCTAGAAAAGGCGACCGGTTATCTCGAGCGGTCGCTGAAATATCGTCCGGAGTTCCCGATCACCAGGCAGTTGCTTAGGGACATCTATCAATCCACTGGCCGGGTGGATAGTCTGAAAATTCTCGAAAGGAAAGGACCTTTCAATTACTATCTGCAGCATCCAAAGCTACGGATCGATGGACAGAAGAATTTCTTGTATTGGTGCGTATTGCTTCAGTTGTATACCCCGGCAAAAGGATTCAGGATTTCGCCACTCGAATGATTCGGCAAATCCCCGGAACCGGAAGTCAAAAACTGCGGGCCCACTCGATAATAAGGAGCACGGGAAAGAAAACCACCTGGGCGCCAGGGCCGTGGACCTGGACTCCGACGGCGATCTGGACCTTGTCGGCATCTGCTGGGACAGCTGCCGGTACCTTCACCTGTGGCGCAATGACGCTAAAAAAAGCGATAAACAATAGAGGGGCGCTGTTCAACGATAAAGGAAACCTTTGAAAAATCTTATCATTTTACTCAAGGAACATTGCCTGCTTTTTATAACGCTTTAAAGATCAATAGGTTATTGTAGGAAGGGGCGGTTTTCCAACCGCCCCTAGTGCGCTCGAATATTATCCTTTTAACTGGGACTTTTTCAAAGGTCTCATCAGGTTTTTCAAGCTCCGGTTTGCTTTTCAGTTTCTAAAGGCCGAAAGTGGGCTTGTTCGTTTTCCACTTGCCGCGGGTAAAGTCCGGGAACTTGACCGGCACGCTGCCCCCGGCGACAGACTGCTCGCTTAATGGGGTGACCACGCTCCAGGCCACTGAGTCGTAGACATCGATCGGCGTGGGTTTTTTCGCTTTCACCGCATCATAGAAAGAGCGCAGCTTCAGATAATCGGTTCCGCCGTGGCCGAAATCCGCAGCCATTTTCTCCCAGTCTTTCCACATCTGATGTTCGTATTGTTCCTCGTACTTGTCGAACGGCTCCCAGGTGTGTTCCTTGGGGCTCAGGTCTTCGAAATAGACGCTTCTGTTCAATTCATTGTAGAGGCCCTTGGTCCCCTGGATCTTCATCATGTTCGAATAAGGCCTGGCGGACTGGGTATCGTGGTTGATAGTGATAGTGAGCCCATTGAAAGTGCGGATGACAGTGGTGACAATGTCCCCGAGGGCGTACTGGCGCTTGGCGTTCGGGTGGTCCGGCCCGAACTTTTTAGCGATATAGTGGTTGAGCCCTCTCGATTTTGTGGCTGTAGAAGTGAGGTAGTCGAAATAGTCGCCGCGGTTGATGTCCATCCAGTGGGCGACCGGACCCAGGCCGTGGGTCGGATAGAGGTCGCCGTTGCGGGTCACCGAATGTTTCCCGCGCCAGAGGAGCTCCCCATCCGGGCCGAATTTCACATAGCGCACATCGTGTTGGTAGCCGCATTCGCCGTGGAGTAGCTCGCCGAACAGCCCGGCCCTGATCATCCGGAGCACGGCCGTGTTGTTTTTCTGGTAGCAGTGGTTCTCGAGCATCATGCAGGGCATGCCAGTGCGCTCCGAGGTGTTGACCAGGTCCCAGCAGCTCTCGATTGTATACGCCGTAGGGACTTCCGTGCAGGCATACTTGCCGTTGTTCATGGCGTCCACCAGCACCGGCACGTGCAATTCCCAGGGCGTGGCGGTGATAATGGCATCCAGGTCGTCCCGGGTGGACATCCGTTTGTAATCCTCCGGACCGTTGGAGTATCCCTCGGGCGTAGGCTGGCCTGAGCGCTCAACCAAGCGCTGTGCCCGCTCCAGATGCTCGGTGTCGATATCGCAGACTGCCGGAATATCGATATCTCCCATGGCCAGCGATGTGCTCAGGAGGTTGGTGCCCTGGCTGCCCACGCCGACAAAGCCGACCCTGACCTTGCGGTCGTCTTTGCCGAACAGGGCCGCTGTGCCGAAAGATGTGGCGACCCCTGCCGCAACAGAGGCCTTTAAAAAATTACGGCGGGTGATTCCTTTTTTCATCAGTTCCTCCAGGTGAAAAAGGGGATTCCATAGAAAAAGAAACGCACAATTAAATCAATAATCTTAATCTGCCGGCATAGGCCTGTCAAAAATCGAGCAAGTAGAGAAATATCTCCGCCGAGTGCCAGGTATGCGGCGCTGCTGTTTTGGCTGCCACATAACTTTCCGAAACCGGCGACATCCCCTGATAATCAGCTTGAGATGCTTGAGTTTCCCAGGTGAGAGGATATTCCAGGTTCCCGACTATCCCTCCCCCCTTGTCTCCAATAAAGTGCGCTCTGGCCCAGCCGAGATAAGGATAGAGCAAGTCCGGCCGGCTCCCTGAGGTATCTTCCAGACCATCCCGGCGGTAATCCATCCAGAACAGAGAGGAATAGGAATCCTCGATCCGGGGAATCTCGTACGGATCGGCAAGGCCCAGATTTTTCAGGCCGAATTTCAGCCACTTGGTCGCATAAACCGGATGCAAGCTTCCATCGGTAATCCCGTCAATAAAATTCCCGACCCGGATTTCGGGTATCTCCGCTAATATTTTCGCTGCCAGAGGATGTGTGGTGTCAGAAACCAGGGAAATCATATACAGGGCCTGGCCCAGATTGTCCGGTTCCTCGTTCCCGGCGTTGTTGCGGTCGTAAGGCTCGCTGAGCCCGAGAATCCAGTCCTTGACCAGATGCAGGTTCCCGGTTTTCTCGAGGCACATGCAGACCATTGCGCCATCACGGTACCAGGCTTTTTTGTAAACAAAATAGTTCGGCAAAGGGCACCCGTTAAAAATATTGACCAGCATTTCCTGGTGCAATACGCGCAAGACAGGAGCGTACCTTTTCCCCTGAAAATCGGGAAGCGACACCCTGCCTTTGCTGACAGTCACCCGGCTATCGCCTTCCTTGATCCTGATTCCAGTCTCGTTTTCCGAGATCACCACAGTCCGGCCGTCTGATGTCTCAAGCAGCACAGTGTATTCAGAGGGGATTATTTCATCTGAAACCACATCCCACTTTCTTATTGCTTTACCGCTGAACGCCTCTTTCAGGACACCGTGCTGATAGACCATCTTGATTCGCGGCCCCATGCCGAATAGGTAAAACCCGCCCTCAGGCAAAGTGGCCCGGGCCGGAAACTCCTGGTGAAAAAGCCTTAGACTGTTCCGGTACTCAGTATGCTTTCTGCGCAGGGCTTGAATCTCGTCCTCCGGTTCCGGCCTCCGGCTGCAGGCTCCAGCGAACAAGCAAATCAGAAACATCAGAACCAGGGAAGAAAAAAGATTTTCTTGTCTCATATTTCGATTACCTCTAAGCTGGAACTTGTTAGATCCCCAGGAACTCGATCTTTTTTGAAATTTTCCACCTGCCGCGGGTGAAATCCGGGAAATCCACCGCCTGGCTCTTGTGCGCCACCGACTGTTCTGTAAGCGGGCTGATCACGCTCCAGGCGGCGGCATCATAGACATCGATCGGGGTCTGGGTTCCCGCACGCACCGCCCGGATAAACTGGTGCAGCTCTATGTAGTCCCCTCCGCTGTGGCCGTAGTTCCGGGCTGTCTCGCCCAGGGCCTTCCAGATCGGGTGCTCGAACTCACGGTAATAAGATTCGGTATCCTCCCAGGTATGCTCCTCGGGGCTGCGATCCTCGAGATAGATCTTCTCCAATGTGCCGGAGTAGATACCCTCTGTGCCCTGGATGCGGTAGATCAGGTCGTAGGGACGGGGCAGAGTGGTATCGTAATAAAGGGTAACCGTCAGGCCGCGCTCTGTGCGGATCAGGGTGGTGTTGACAGCTCCAAGGGCGTATTCGCGCAAGGCATTGGGGTGATCCGGGCCGTATTTTTTTGCTATATAATTGCCCAGCCCGGCGGGCTTTGAGCTCATGGAGACCAGGTAGGCGAACCGGTCGCCGCGGTTGATATTCATCCACCAGGCTGCCGGGCCGATAGCATGGGTGGGATAAAGGTTCCCGTTGCGGCTGAGCACGTGCTGGGCCCGCCAGAGCAGCCCGCCATCCGGCCCGAAAGTGACATAGCGGCAGTCGTGCTGGTAGCCTGTCTCGCAGTGGACAATCTCCCCCAGGATGCCCTTCTCGACCAGATTGAGGATCATCAGCACATTGCGCCAATAGCAGCAATTCTCGAGCATCATGCAGGGCCTGCCTGTTCTCTCGCTGGTTTCGACAAGCTGCCAGCATTCATCCACGGTAATTGCGGCAGGCACCTCTGTAGCCCCGTATTTTCCGGCTTCCATCGCTGCAACCATCACCCTCGTGTGCCACTCCATGGGTGTGGCGGTGACCACGGCATCGAGGTCTTCGCGCTCGACAAGCCTGCGAAAGTCCTCCGGCCCGCGGGAGTAACCCTCCGGTTTCCCGGCCCCGCTTTTTTCCACCAGGCGCCGGGCCCGCTCAAGGTGGTCTTTATCGATATCACACACAGCGGGGATTTCCACTCCCTCAAGATCCAGGGCGGTACGCAGAAGGTAGGTGCCGCGGTTTCCCACCCCGACAAAACCGAGGCGGACTTTTCCCTTTTCAGCCGCGCCTGCTCTTTTTGCTGTCCGGCCTGAAAGGGTAAGGGCCAGTCCGGCTGCGGCGGACTGTTTGATAAATTTCCTGCGGGTTAAGGAAATATCGCTCATTGGAGACCTCGGGTGTTATTTTAACCGGGAATATATCAGGTGGTTGCCCTTGATAGTAACCAGTGCACGGTTTTGAATAAAATCCGGTTCGCCTGCACAATCTTGTTTCTGCCGTTCCATTAACCTCGTATCAGGCTCCGTCAAATCTTATTCATATTTCTACCGGTCGGCCGGCTTGAGGAGAACCGACAGGGCGCCTTTGAACCCCTCGGCCATGCGTATGAACCCTAAATCCGTGGGGTGCCTGGTATCCACTGTGGCCTCGAGATCATCACCGATCATGCCCTCTCCCTGGAGCAAAAACACGTTCCGGTCGCCTTCAGCCAGAAGACGCCTGTATGCCAGGTCCAGTTGATTGTTGGCCTCGGCATCGCCCGGCCTGACATCCTCGACCAGCAGGATATAGGTCTCCGGATGTTTCTGGCGGATAATTTTCACCAGGGGCCCGGTGAGCTCGCCGATCTTCTCGCTCACATTCGGAATGCAGTCGATCACGTACACCGCCGGGTCGAGCTCGGCCAGGAACCCGGCGACCTCAGGCTCCATGCGGCCGTTGCCGGAAAATCCCAGGTTGATTGTCACCCTGTCCAGCCAGCGGCCCAGGATCGCGGGATAAGCCATTCCCGGGCGCGAGGCGCACCCTCCCTGGGTGATCGAGGTGCCGTAAAAGACAACCGGTTTCCCGGCAGGCGACGGCACGCGCGCGATCATCGCTTCAGGCGGGATACCGATCTCTACTTTGGTGACCCGGTTGTAGAGGGGCAGATAGAGAAGGTACTCGGCCGGTTCGCCAGGCAGGTTGTCGTGCAGCATGCGGGCTGTCCTTTCCTGGTCCGGTTTGCCCACCCTGAGAAAGCGCCATTTGCCGTCTTTCTTGACATAAAGGTCCACCCCGCTCACTCCTGTGGCCGCCATGTGGGGCATCCCTCCCCCGCCGTCCCAGGCCGCCGCGATCCGGACAGCATCGGTGAGAAACCTCACGCAAAGTCCGGAGGAGTTCTTGCTGAGCGACCATACCTCATCCCGCACGATCTGCCTGGCCCTGACAGGCAGCCTGTCGTAGTAATCCTCTGTATCTGACCAGCCCTTACCCTCCACTCCCAGGTCCCGCACATCGTACCAGGCGATACTGGAATCCACCCTGGCAAGACCCGGGTCCAGCTTCTCGATTCCGGCTGATTGAGATATGCCGGAAAGCACGAGCAGGAAAACGAGGACCTGGCATTGTGTTCCGGATGAGCTGAAAGATAAGCGCATGTCAAACCTCCGTCTGATTAAATTTTCATCCGATCCGGCAGTCTCTGACTGTTCCTGAAACGTATCCGAGTTCCTCCGCCGCTCTCTCAGGCGGCTGCGTAAACAAGCTGACCAGCACGATTATAATGAGCGCGCCGAAAAAACCCGGAACCATCTCGTACAGATTTGTCGAAGAATAGAAGAAAATCCTCCAGATCATGGCAATCAGAAATCCGCCACACATGCCGGCAATTGCCCCGGCCTTGGTCGTCCTTTTCCAGAACAGGGAAAGGATCACCACAGGGCAAAAAGCGCAGCCGATCCCGGACCAGGCGAACAGCACGAACCAGAATATCAATCTGCTCTCGGACAATGAGAACCAGAAAGCGGCAACTCCCACGATCACAGTCATCAGCTTGCCCCAGAAAACAAGCCGCTCCTGGGTCGCTGCCGGGTTCACGATTTTCTGGTAAACATCCCTGATTACTGCAGAGGAAAGAAGGATCAGCAAGGAATCAGCGGTAGAAAGGATGGCTGCCAGCACTATGGCGATAAAAATTCCGGTGATAAAAGCAGTGAACAGCTCCGTGGAAATTGTGGGCATAATCAATTCCTGGTCTGCCAGCCCGGGGAAAAGAACCCTTCCCGCCATCCCGGTCAGTACTGCTCCAATATCGACAATCAGAATAAACGGGATCGCCACGTATTTGCCGTAAATTAATTCTTTCTGATCCCTGGCCGCTATAAAGCGGACAAATAACTGGGGCGAGCCCATAAAAGCCAGCCCTACTCCCATAAAGCTGGCAATGCTTATTATTCCGGCCAGGCTGAAACCGTAAGCGCCGGAGAGTTTCAATAAATCCGGATCCACCGAGCGTATAACCGAGAGCATGCTCTCAAAACCGCCACAGTTCGCAATGGCCACCACCGGAAGAACTATCAGGCCTGAAAGCATCAGCATGCCGTGCATGAAATCGGCTCTGGCCACTGCTTTAAGCCCGCCCACCACAGTATAGAACAGGATAATTCCCAGGCCGATAATCGTTCCGGTGAAAAAATCGATATGTAAAAAGGATTTGAACGCCTTGCCGGTGGCGGTGATCTGTGCGGCGATATAGCTGGTCACCATGGTGATCAGTATTATCGAGGAAACAATCCGGATAATATGACCATAATCGTCAAAACGGTCCTCCAGATAGTCAGGCACGGTGATCGAGTTATACTTGTCCGTATAGACTTTGAATCTCCGCGCCATGTAGATCCAGCTCAAGGCCACACCCAGGACTTCCCCCAATACCACCCATAATGCGTGAAAGCCGACTGCATAGCCCATGCCTGTCAACCCGAGAATGAGCCAGCTGCTCTCCCCGGTGGCGTTGGTGCTGAAACTGACAATCCAGAACCGTAATTTTTTCCCGGCCGCGTAATAACCGCCCACAGAATCACTCTCCTGACGGCTGAACAGGCCGATCAGCACCAGAGCGGCAAAATATAAAGCCATGGTCAGGATTAAAATAAGGCGCTCCATAATCGGACTCTCGATGTTTGAATTATTGATTGATAAATATACTACTCAGGTCATAAAATTGTTTGCATCTATCCGTAAAGGAAATTCTTTTTCTTCTTTTGTTGGCAAAAGAAGCAAAACCATTTCTTTTTAAACAAAAAGAAACAAAAGTTAATCCTAGCATTTAAGTCCTTTACTCCGCTCCGCCAAGCTCGCCTGGTGCGCAGGAAGCCTGCGCAAAGGCCTGCCTGGGCGTTGTACATCTAGTATGGCGATGATGGAAATTACTTGTCTTCTACACGCTCCAGAAACAAGGTCTCCAGACTTCAGGGCTTCTTATGGCCTGGTTTCACCTGGGATGATCTACCATCCTAGGTAGTGGCACTTAAACCTCTCTTCGGTAGTTGTAAAAGTTTTTCTCTCGTAATATTTCAATCGTAGTTACATAAAGTGAGCCGTTGGTGCCTTAAATATAAGAATTGACAGTTGGTAAATCATTCCTGCTGACTTGACTTTTATCAATAACCAAGGCTGAAGCATATAAACAATAATACAAATGGAAACTATTTAATGCTCCCTGTAGTAAATCAGCCTGGTCCGGCGACAAAGTTTAAGTTCTGGCGGAGATTATATCGCAGCGCACAGCGCCCAGGACCCGCTCGAGATCCTGCGGGCGCAGCTCCACTCCTGCATCCGGGATACCAGCGCTTATATCGACAAAATCCTCGGAGAATATGCTGTGGTCCATGTAAAAACTGGCCCGGCCAGCTAACTGAGTGGGAGAGATCGCCCCGACAGTCAGGCCGAGAGAGTCTGAAATCTCATCCGGCCTGAGGAGATCGATCCTCACTCCACCGGCGACCTGGCGCACCCGTTTCAGCTTGAGAGTCCTGTCTCCCGGTACCAGCATCACGTGAACCCCGCCTTGCGCGTCCCTGCCTATCATGGACTTGACAATCTGCGAGAGCCTGACTCCCCTTTCTGCGGCAGCCTCCTCGCAAGTGTAAACCTTACGAG
>Ga0307379_10004483_pt1 | contig 19900 bp, 16 predicted proteins | sample UN2MG_FD_202237 | JGI IMG/M metagenome (GOLD analysis project Ga0307379, IMG submission 202237) | Soil microbial communities from Risofladan, Vaasa, Finland - UN-2 | ecosystem: Environmental > Terrestrial > Soil > Coastal area > Acid sulfate soil | place: Finland: Risofladan, Vaasa | collected... | reverse complement strand
GCAACATCAACCCAAAGACGTGCAGTGGCAGTGTTAAATGTATTAAAGTATAATTTAGGGTCATTAACCTCGATTCCCTCAGTCATAATCCCGTTAATTCTTTTACGTCCCAAGTTGGTGTGTTCAAAAGACAAAAGTTCTAATAGAAAGTCTTTTGGATCTTTTTGTCCTGCGTCCAAATCGAGTATTCCAGCATCGATTGTTTTGTGGACATACACTTTTGCTTCCGGGAAGAGCGTTATCATTTCATTCTTTTCATAATTCAAATACTCTATCGAAAAAAGTTTTTGGTCGACATATGTATCTATTCGCCGGGCTTTTTTACAAGAGATGTAAAGCGACGCGTTAGTTTTTTCCGGCATTCCAAACTTTTCCATGCCCTCAGATTCAATCTCGATCCGACATGTAAATGTTTGAACTTGCTCGATATTTTTAACAACATCTGCCCAGGCTACGCTTGCTCCATCAAGTGACCCGCCGAATTGATTTATACCGATAAGTATTGGAATAATTATTACCGCCGCAGCGGCTAATTTAGTAATTGGACTTTTCATGATAATTCTCCGGATATTATCCTCAGAAGAAACGGATTGCGTCTGATCCGATTCGTCGAGAGCAGTTAAAGCATCATTGATAATCCTGTCATCGATTTTCGAGTTGACCGTGATATCTGACTTGGCGAACAGTCTTTTTATCTTTTCTTCTGAGCTCATTTTTATATCTCACTATTTAAGATCGACCGTAATTTACGAATTCCATACCTGTATCGACCCTTGACCGTATTGACAGAGATGCCTAATGATTTAGCGATAAGCCTGAATCGCATTTGGCCGTGTATGTGCAGCACAATCACTTCTCTTTGCTCATGCGGCAGCGTAGCCAGCGCCGAACTTAACAGTTTTAATTCTTCGTTGCAGACAATAAGACGACCTGGTTCACTCAAATCCTGTGGTGTCGGGTAAGCCTGCTCAGGATTAAGAGTCCGGCTTCTTTTTTTCCGCATCAGGTCGCGAACGCGGTTGACAACGCATTTAGCTAAGTAACCTTTCAGACTACCGGTCAGCTTAAAGCTCTCAAAATTCCGGGCAAAGGCAACGAAAACATCATGAACTGCGTCTTCTGCAATATTCACATCATGTGAAAGAGCAATAGCTAATATCAACAAGCCGTCTCTGTACTTTTCATAGATGCCGCGCAGAGCGTCTCTGCTTCCTTGTTTACGTCTGGTCATACGCAAGCTGTCTGTCATTAAACAACCTCATGGATGAGCAATGAACGTCCACTACTCATATAACGATTCGGACGGCTGTTTGGGTATAAAGAAAATGTGAGTATTTATCAATTTTAGCAGGTTCCGGCTTCAAAAGCGCATAAAAAAGGCCGAACCATAAACGGCCCGGCCATTCGGAAATCTGTTTTGTTCATTTTTTTAACCATGGAACCTCAGGCAAATCACCCGGTTCAACATCACGGATACTTAGATCACCATAGACTACCCGGTAGGTTTTTGAGCCCGGCGGTCTCCACCAGCACACAGGTGTGTTTGCATCACCAAATTTGACATCTTCACCGACGTATTGAAAGTCGCTGCCTTCTGGCAAATGCTCGATAAATGCACAACCTAAGGTGCTCTTGTTAGCTTCCTCGTCAGACCAACTTTCGATCTTCTCCACTTCTGCTTTACATTTCTTTCTTACCTCTTCCGTCAAAGGTCTTCCACCTATGTACCGGGTACAGAACTTCCCGTCCAGATATTTCGGATACACGGCCAGGCCTTCAATCAGATGTTTTTCAGTAAGTTCGAATGGGGTTTGTACTCGCTGAGTTGCAAGGTCCACAATACTGTAGTCCGCTGGAGGCACAAAAAGTTGGTCATCCATCTCAACATCAAACCTGATGTCACTCCTTACTACCTTCTTTATGTCTCCGTTTTCTTCTGATATTTCCTCGATTTGTATTGGAAGGGCGGTGTTCGGGTCTGCCCAGACGGTGATTTTTGTGTTTGCCTTGGAAAATTCAAAGCAAATAGCATCCCGACCATTCAATTTAACCCGGCCAAGATTTTTCTCAGTGCCGTCTCGAAAATCTTTTTTGAGTCTCTCATACGCACGGATTTCATCGCCGCCAGAACCTTCATCATTGTTGACTACTGCCGTTTTGGTATTAGGATATAAAATCCAGCGCTTGTTACTCCCCGCGTTTCGCATAGATACCTTGTAATCACTGGGACTCTCTATTACATCGTTCCGTTGGAGATATGGCTCCTTAATCCTGGTCTTAAAAACTTCCTTGATATCGCCTTTTTCAATCTCAAAAATGTACGTCAATGTTCGTGCGGCCTCAATTTTTTCGAGCACGTCCGCCCAGGCGACGCTCGCGCCGTCAGGTGAGCCTCCGATGTAATTAATACCGAGCATTACTGCTATGATTATCACCGCCGCAGCGGCTAACTTTGTCATTCTGTTTTTCATAATATTTTCTCCGGTAAATGCCAATAGATGGCTGATTCGTCCCGCCCGTTTGTGCTGCTTGGAACGGTCGGGCAATGAAGCCGTCAGCTTTTGGCGAAGGTTATTGTGGTTTTGGTTAAACGACTCATATGCTTTATTTAAATCTTTATCCAGCGGTGTTTTCATCGGATATTCTCCTGCTCTTCGAGCATTAACTTTTCCAGGCGGTTGCGTGCCCTTTCGAGGACGCGGTAAAATCCTGACCTTGACAGTCCCATTGTCCTGCGTGCGGTCTCAGCCGAGTTACCCTGCAGATAAAACGTATGCAAAGCCAGGCGTTCTTTTTCCGGAAGCGTTGTAATCATCTTTCGAAGCAGCTCTATACGACTGTCATCCGGCTTCTCAGGGACAACCGCCTGGACCTCAGTAAGCCTAGCATTGTTGTTTTGGCTTTGAAACTTCCGTCGTTGCCATTCCTTACAGCGAAGCCTGGCAATTCCAACAAGCCACTTTCCAAAACTGTCCCGATTGCGCAATCGGTCTAACTTCTCATACGCCCGCATAAACACGTCCTGTGCGAGGTCCTGTGCGTCGGCAAGGTTGCATGTAGTATCGTAACAGACCGCCCGAACCAGCGGTGCGTAACGGTCGTACAGTTTTTCGTAGGCGGCTTTGTCGCCGGCGAACACTGCCTCAATCAGCGTTTTATCACTTGGTGTCGTCAAATCAGGGCCCTTAAGATTATGACATTCTCTGTAAACATAGTGACTGGGAGGGGCGATTTGTCCACCGGAATCTTTAAATATTTGTGTATTTCATAAGATTTTAGCCTTGATTGACATCAGCGGGATAATACAGTAAAAAGGTGTGGATATATATGAGTTAAAAGGTACGAAATATGAATATAATCGCAGTAGATATCGGCAATACGAATATCAGCATAGGGCTGTTCCTCGAAGGAAAGGAGCAGTTTATTAAATCTATCCCGGGCGGCTCCCGCGCAAAGCTGGCAAGCTGTCTGAAATCCGCCTGGGCTAAAATCCCCGTCGCCGAAAGCTCGAAAGAGAACAAACCCGACGGAGTAATCGTTGTCAGCAGTGTAAAACCCGCCTGGACCAAAACAATCAGGGAAATAGCAAAAGACGATCTCGGTGAGAAAATTTATGTCATAGGTAAAGAGATACCCCTGCCGATTAGTCTCTGGGTGGATGAGCCGGACAAAGTCGGCACAGACCGGGTGGTCTCGGCGGCGGCGGCTTACGATGTTGTCGAAGATGCGGTGGTAGTAGCGGATTTCGGTACGGCTGTAACCATCGACCTGGTTGATGGAAATGGTATTTTTCTCGGAGGTGTTATCTGTCCGGGTTTTGAAATAAGCGCAAAGGCCCTGAAAGAAAATACCGCCCAGCTACCGAAAGCAAAAATAACCAAACCCAGGGAACCGTACGGCAAAAACACCGTCGAGGCCATAAACTGCGGCCTGTATTATTCCGCTGTCGGGATGCTGCAGGAGGTTATCAGGCGCTACGCGGAGAAAATCGGCAAATGGCCGCAAACCGTCATTACCGGCTCAGCGGCGAAAACCATCAAGGAAGATTGTGAATTCATAGACTCATGGGTTCCCAACTTGGTCGTAAAAGGTATCGTTCTGGCCTATAAAAAATATATCGAAGAAAAAGCTAAGTCTATCTGACTTGTGTGTTTTAGAGGTTCCCTTAAGTAATGCCCCATCCGTGAAGAGAGGAATCCGGTTTCTAATCTTAAATGTCTTATGAAAACTTTCGCAGCAGTAATGACCGGCAAGGGCACCGGTGCCATATCGACTGTTCAGGTCTTAGGCGATTCGGCCGAGGCGGTCGTCAAAAAAATATTCACCCCGGCCGCAGCAATGCCGGCGAAATTTAAGACCGGCGAAATTCTGCTCGGCAAAATCCTCGACGGCGATGAAACCATCGACCAGGTTACACTCGGCTGTGAAGGACAAAAAAATTTCGCGATACACTGCCACGGCAATCCGTTAATTGTTGCCGATATAATGCAAATGCTCCAGCGCTATGGAGTAACGCTGCTGACCGCAGAGCAGCTTCTAACTAAAATCCTCTCTTCACAAAAAGCCGTCAATACAATTGCTCTCGAAGCAGGCTTGGCCCGGTTGAATGCCAAAACCATCGAGGGCACAAAAATAATCGTAAATCAAATCGAAGCCGGCTTAAGTACAACAGCCGCAGGGTGGCTTGAGAACATAAACGAAATTTCTCTTAACCAAATTTCAACGCAGATCGAGCGGATACTTGAAAGTAGTAAAACGGCGAAACTGATTATCGACGGCTGCACCGCTGCTTTGATAGGCCCCCCCAACAGCGGCAAAAGCACGCTTCTCAATTGCTTGGCCGGACGGCAAAAAGCGATAGTTACCGATATCAAAGGCACGACCAGAGACTGGGTTGAAGCTGTCTGCCGAATCGAATCTCTTTCTCTAAGGTTAATCGATACGGCGGGACTGGATGAAGAACTCAACTTGGCCGAAGATGTTATTGAGCAAGTCGCTCAGAAGAAAAGCATTGAGATTTTACAGCAGGCCGACCTCGTCCTGCTCGTTCTGGATAACAGCCAAACGAATGACCGGCTTGACAAGGGGCTTCTTAAAACAATAGCCGGCAAAATTGTCCTCACAGTCTTGAACAAATGCGATTTGCCCGCCGGTTTCGATGCTGGCAAATTTATCCGCCGTGGCGGACTGCCGGAAGCTCTGTCAAGCTCGGTGAAGATAAGCGCCAAAGAAGGCACTGGTATCGAGAATCTGCTCGAAAAGGTCCGGCAGATTTGCGGCATCACAGACTTCGATTTGAAAACTGCTGTTTGTTTTACCCAAAGACAAAACAACCTGATGAATCAATTGATACATACCAAATCAACACAACAGGCAGCCTCAATCATAACAGAGTTGTTAAACGGCAGGCTTCGTGTATAATCTGCATCTATGACGGTAAATGCTGAAAAATTAACACCTGCTATGAAGCAGTTTCACAAGTTCAAACAACAGCACCCGGACTCCATACTGTTTTTTCGCATGGGCGATTTCTACGAGACCTTCTACGAAGATGCCAAAACATGCTCGAAGGTCCTGGGTCTGACGTTGACCAGCCGGAGCAAAGGAACCAATCCCATCCCGTTGGCTGGCGTGCCGTATCACGCTGTTGACGGGTATCTGAAAAAGATGTTACAGGCCGGCTACAAGGTCGCCGTTTGTGAGCAGGTCGAAGACCCCAAAACCGCAAAGGGCGTCGTAAAACGTGACGTCGTGCGCATCGTAACACCCGGTACACTGACCGACGATATGTTGTTGACCGCCAAAGAAGACAATTTTCTCTGTGCCGTCAGTATGGGAACAAAGCACAAGGCTGCCATAAGCTGGGTCGATATTTCGACCGGACATTTTTTCGCCCAGGAGCTGCCCGAAGATAGACTGCTCGATGAGTTGCTGCGATTATCGCCCGCCGAGTGTCTGCTGGCCGACAGGCGAGGCGAGCTGTTCGAAGCCGAGACGAAAAAGCTCATAAGAGACATTACGCAGCTGACCAACGCCGTTGTTACCGAACGCCCGGCTTGGTATTTCGACCCTTATCAGGCAAGGCAGCGCCTGCTGAAACATTTCGGAACAGCTACGCTCGAAGGCTTCGGTATCAGTGACGGCGAGGACGGTCTTATCTGCCCGGCCGGTGCTGTTATCGAATACCTCAACGAGACCCAAAAAACCACGCTTGGCCACATCCGGAATCTAAAGAAAATCAGCCGTCAAAACTATCTGCAAATCGACCCTTCCAGCCTGCGGAGCCTGGAAATCCTGCGGACAATTCGCACCGAAAGCAAAAAAGGCTCGCTGCTGGACTGTCTCGACGAAACGATAACAGGTATGGGCGGCAGAATGTTCAGAAACTGGTTGTGTATGCCGCTCTGCGAGCTTGGCGCCATCGGGCGGCGACAGGATGCCGTCGAAGAAATCAAAGACGCCGATGACAAATTAGCCGAGGTTCGCAAGCTGCTCTCGAACATATCCGATACCGAGCGAATCGCAGCACGAATCAGCACGTTCCGGGCGTCTCCGAGGGATCTGGTAGCGCTGACTTCTACACTGCGGCAAATACCGCAGTTGCGTGAAATACTGCAGCAATTCGGCGCCGAACTGCTCGTGCAATTAGCGGGCCAATGCGACAGTATGGACGAACTGGCTGACCTGCTTGAATCGGCAATCAAGCCGGAACCTCCCTCGCATCTTCGAGATGGCGGCGTGATAAAGACAGGCTTTTCCGAAGAGCTTGACCGCCTGCGCTCAATCTCCACTGATGGTCAAAGCTGGCTTCGGAATTACCAGAAAGAGCAGTCCGGGCGGACCGGCATAGCGAATCTTAAAATCGGATATAACAAGGTCTTCGGCTACTACATCGAGATAAACCACTCCGCAGCCGATAAGGTGCCGGCAGATTACGTCCGCAAGCAGACAATCAAAAACGCCGAGCGCTATATCACCGAGCAGCTCAAGGAGTACGAGACCCAGGCCCTCAGCGCCGAAGAAAAGGCGCTCGAATTGGAACAGCAGCTCTTCGACCAGCTTCGCCGTCAATCCGCCCAGTACGTAAACCGGTTGCAGCAGCTTGCCGATACTATCGCCCAGTGCGATTGTCTTACCGGCCTTGCATATTTAGCTCGCCGGCGAAACTATATCCGCCCGAAACTAACCGCCGGCTCTGAGTTTATTATTAACGAAGGAAAACATCCGGTCTTAAGTGAAATGCTCGGGGCACAGTTTGTTCCGAACGATATAGAGCTAAGTGGCGGCGCAGGCGATATCCTCATCATCACAGGGCCGAATATGAGCGGCAAAAGCACATACATCAGGCAGGTTGCTCTGCTCGTCCTGATGGCACAGACCGGCTCGTTCATCCCGGCCAAAGACGCCGAGATTGGCCTGGTCGATAGAATCTTTACCCGTGTGGGCGCTTCGGATGAATTGGTTCGAGGCCAGTCAACCTTTATGGTCGAAATGACCGAAACGGCAAATATCATCAACAACGCCACCGATAAGTCCCTCGTAATTCTCGACGAGGTCGGACGCGGCACAAGCACTTATGATGGCCTGTCCCTGGCCTGGGCGATTACCGAACATATCGCCGGCAAAATAAAATGCCGGACACTTTTCGCCACCCACTATCACGAATTGACCGAATTAGCCGAGCTTTTCGGAAACGTCAAAAACTGCAACGTAGCCGTCCGCGAATGGATGGACGAAGTGGTATTTTTGCACAAGATTCTCCCCGGCGGAACAGACAAAAGCTACGGCATACACGTTGCCAAGTTGGCCGGCCTGCCCAAAACCATCCTCGAAAGGTCTAAGGAAATCCTTGAAGAGCTCGAAAGCACATTCCAGAAAGAAGCTACTGGCCAGCATCTCTCAAAGCACAAAACGAAAGAACCGGACAAAGACTCCCTCTTTGTCCAGAAACATAAGAGCGTTTTAGAGAAGCTGGGCTCAACCGACGTTAACAATTTGACCCCCATCGAAGCGATAAACTTACTGAATCAAATAAAGAACGAAATAAATGAAAAATAATAAAACTCCGGCAAATAATTCTTGTAAAAGGGTGCTCCAGCCTGCTTAATATATACAGTTCAGAACGCGGCAAAATATTTACTTTACCTTATCACGAAAGGGGCAAGTACTATGAAACACACACTAAAATCGAAACTGGTCGTTTTGTGTGGCCTTCTGTTATTGCTGTCCGGCTGCACGGAGGTCGCTATCACAGGCAGAAAACAGTTCAATCTCGTTCCCGATTCGACGATGAATTCGATGGGTTTCCAGGCCTACAGCGAATTCCTTACTCAAAGCAATCTCAGCAAAGACTCCGGCAGCACGCAGATGGTCAAGCGTGTGGGAAGCAGAATTCAAAAGGCCGTGGAACAGTATTGCGCACAAAACAACCTTTCAGACAGATTGCAGGGATACCAGTGGGAAGTTAATCTCATCGAAGACGACCAGATAAATGCCTGGGCCATGCCGGGGGGAAAGATGGTCGTTTATACCGGCCTGCTGAAAGTGACCCAATCGGAGGCCGGGCTGGCAACGGTTATGGGCCATGAAATCGCACACGTCTTCGCCAAGCACGGTGCCGAAAGAATGACCCAGAACCTTATCGTGGAAATGGGAGGTGTGGCCCTGTCGAAGGCCCTGGCAAACAGTCCCGCAAAAACAAAGGACCTGTTTATGCAGTCCTATGGTGTGGGAACTCAGGTCGGTGTATTGCTTCGATACAGCAAGGTCCACGAGACCGAGGCGGACCATCTGGGCCTGATATTTATGGCGATGGCAGGCTATAATCCTAACGAGGCCGTCAATTTCTGGCAGAGAATGTCCGTCGCAAAACAGGGTCCCCAGACGCTTGAAATATTGTCCACACACCCGGCCGACTCAACCAGAATCAGAAACCTCCAAAAACTGATTCCGGAAGCAATGCAGTATTACCGACAGTAGTGATATTGAACGATCAGTAAAATCCTATCCCAGTGATTAACTTGTTCGATTGCGATATTGACTATTTGGGATGATGGATATTTTTTTTCCAACTTTACGAGGAGTGTTTTTGAGCAGTTTTTTCTGAGATTCTAATCGGACACAATCTTTTCCAGTTGCGAAATTAGAGGCGGAAGGTCTTCAGTGACTGTCTTCCAGACTACCTCAAGGTTGATATCGAAATAGCCGTGAATGAGCCGGTCACGCATTCCAATCATATACTCTTCCATGGTAAATCAGGATATTCCTGACGAAATTCAGCAGAAGTTCCACGTGCTGCTTCACCTATTATTTCAAGCAAGCGCACAAGTGATAGATTCAGCTTCCTGTCGGTGTCAAGGTCGCCCGTTTATGACTCTTTGCAAAAGTAACCGCCTCACGGGCAGAGTCAAGAATATGGTAAAGTCGAATGTTGTCATCCTCGAACATACTGCACCTGTGCTGTGGCAACAACTTTATCGCGAAAATACCTGCTCAGATCCTCCGGTGTTCGCATGTCTATATTACGACCCCCGAATAAGCTCGATAATTCCTCCTGCATCTCAAACAACCGAAAAAAACCCGGAACGTGATCCGGCTCGAAATCCACCAGTACATCAACATCACTTTCAGGGCCAAAATCATCGCGCAGGGCAGAACCAAAAATAGCCAGACGATGGATATGATGGCGTTCGCAAAACTCCCGGATTTTTTCTTCCGCTATTGCAATATTTCTGTTCATAAATATTCCCTGATGTATTCTTTATCATACATAAAACTACAGCACCTGTCAAACCTAAATCTCACCCCCAAGACCTTAACCTGTTTAATGATTCTATTTTTTTGGGCTTTACGATGTATGTTTTTGAGCAGCGGCAGAAGTGCCAGCCAATGCCCCGGTCGAAAAGCAGATTTGCAGATTATATCCGCCGCACGGGCCGTCAACATCGAGCGCTTCGCCTGCGAAAAACAGGTCCGGACAAATCTTCGATTCCATAGTTTTAGCCTCAATTTCTTTAATGCTGACACCTCCTCGGGTCACAGTTGCCGCGGCAATCTCTCTGGTGCGCACGATTGAAAGAGGCAGGGCTTTGACGTCCGCGATGAGTTTTTTTCGAGCGTCTTTTTTAAGCCTGCTTGCCGAAAGTTCGTCATCACAGCCCGCCCGCTTGCATAGAAAGATTCCAATGCGCTTCGGCAGGAATTCAGCGAGTATATTAACGATTTTCTTTTTGGGATTATTGTTTAGAAGCTCGGTCATTTCTTTATCGAAAGCGGATTGTTCGACATTCGGCGCAAAATCCAGAGTAATTTGGATTGGTTTTTTTTCGGCGGGAAGATAATCAGTAAGCTGCCGGCTCATATCGAGCACAGCAGGGCCGCCAATACCATCATCGGTGAAAATAAGCGCTCCGGTGGTAGTAACCTTTTTGTTATTTATGCGAGCCGAGACTCTGACATTTTCAAGAGATGTACCTGAAAGCTGCCCCGGCCAGTCTTCAAGGCTTACCAGCGGGACTAAAGAGGCTCTGGTTTGGGTTATATTATGACCAAAGCTGCGGGCGAAGCGGTAGCCGTCTCCTGTGCAGCCTGTTTTGGGCCATGAAAGCCCGCCTGTTGCGATAATAACTTTTTCGGCGCGTACAGGTTCTTTTGGGGTGTGAATTATAAACGTATCTGCCTGTTTGGTTATCTTGGCTGCTCTCTTGTCATAGAGAAAATTAACGCCGAGTTTTTTGGCTCGGTTTACCAGCGCATCTCTTACATCGCCGGAACGGTTGGAGGCCGGAAAAACGCATCCGTCTTGTTCGGTCCTGGTTTTGAGTCCCATAGAGGTGAAGAATTTCAGCACGTCCTGCGGTGAAAACTTATATAAGCAGTAGCTCAGGAATCTGCCCTGCGCAGAGCCGAACGTCAGGACAAGCTCTGCAGGGCTGGCTTTATGTGTAAGGTTGCAGCGTCCGGCCCCTGTGAGCATCAGTTTTCTACCGGGCGTTGTATTGCACTCGATTATGGTAGTATGAGCACCGGCTTGGGCCGCGAAAATCGCCGCAGTCAGCCCCGCCGGCCCTGCTCCGATTATACATATTTCTGTTTCCATAGGCATACATTACAAAAAAAGTGTTGGCCTATCAATCTAATCGGTTAAGACGCTGTGTCAAACGTATCTCGCTATGAAATTCCTAATTCGATATTCACATCTCAGCTTTCAACTCTTGTAATTAGCGCTTTTGTCTTTATAATAAACCCAATCAATAATTTTGGAGACTAAATATGGCAAAAATTACCAAGCTTGATGAAATTGTATCGCTGTGTAAGCGAAGAGGTTTTATATTCCAGTCCAGTGAAATCTACGGCGGCCTTGCAAGCTGCTACGACTACGGCCCCCTCGGCGTCGAATTAAAGAACAACGTCAAAAAGGCATGGTGGAAAAGCGTCGTGCAGATGCGCGATGATGTGGTCGGGCTCGACTGCAGTATCCTTATGCACCCGATGGTCTGGAAATCGTCCGGCCACGCCGACAAATTCGCCGACCTGATAGCCGAGTGCAAAAAGTGCAACACCCGCACCCGCGTTGACCACCTCAAGGAAAAAGCTGCCGAACAGGCCGATGAGCACACCGAGCATATTGCAATCGACGAGGCTATGGCAAAGGCCCAGGACTTGAGTAATAAGCTTTGTCCGAACTGTGGTGTAGTGGGGCAGTTTACCGAGCCGATGCCGTTTAAGCTGATGTTCGAGACCCGGATGGGCGCCAATGTTGACGATTCGATGACTATGCACCTTCGCCCGGAGACCGCTCAGGGAATCTTTGCCAATTTCAGAAACGTGCTCGATACCACCAGAGTAAAGATACCATTCGGCATCGCCCAGATTGGCAAGAGTTTCCGCAATGAGGTAACGACCAAGGCATTTATCTTCAGGACGCGCGAATTCGAGCAGGCCGAGCTTGAGTTTTTCTGCGAGCCGGGCACCGACGAGCAGTGGTTCGACCACTGGAAGCAGGCGCGGTTCGACTGGTATCTTGAGTTGGGTATAAAAAAAGAAAATCTCCACTTCCGCGTGCACGATGCCGATGAGCTTGCCCATTACGCCAAGGGCTGTGTCGATGTCGAATACAAATTCCCGTTCGGCTCCGGCGACTGGCAGGAGCTTGAAGGCATTGCCAACCGCACCGACTACGACCTGCGCCAGCATCAGCGAGGCATGAGGACCCTCAATAAATGGTATGAAAACGACCGCCGGCTTACGAATATCGAGTTGGCAGATGAGGCCGAGGATTACCATAAAGGCCCGCTGTCTTATTTCGATGACCAGAATAAAAAGCGGTACATCCCTTATGTGATTGAGCCCAGTGCCGGCATCGATAGAAGTGCGCTTGCCTTTCTTGTCGATGCTTATGACGAGGAGGAAGTTCGCGGCGAGACAAGGAACCTTTTAAGGTTTCATCCGGCCCTTGCCCCCGTCAAGGCCGCTGTTTTCCCGCTGGTCAAAAAAGATGGCATGCCCGAAATAGCGGCGAATATCTACAACGGCCTTAAAAAATATTTCAACTGCTTTTATGACCAAAAGGGCGCGGTCGGCCGGCGCTACAGAAGACAGGATGAGGCCGGAACCCCGTTCTGCCTCACCGTTGACGGCCAGACAAAAGAAGACAATACCGTCACCGTCCGCGAGCGTGACTCAATGGAGCAGATAAGAATCTCCGCCGACCAACTGCTCAGCTACATGCGCGAAAAACTGGACGTCTGACCGGGCAAAAACAAAAAAAATGAAGAAAACCACTCTCCTGAGCGTTTCTGTTAGAAGAAGCGGTTTCAAAACTGCTTTCGTCGCGGAAATTGAGTTTTGAAGCAGCTTCTCAGGAAGAATAGGAGCACTGAAATGAGAAAATTGTACCTGTCCAAAGAAGATAGTAAAATTTTCGGCGTCTGCGGCGGCATCGGCCAGACATACGACATCGACCCTACGTTAGTCCGGCTGGTAGTGGTCTTCTTATGCTTGTCAACCGGGATATTACCCTTAGTTCTCACCTATATCATAGCATGGGTAATCGTGCCGAAAGAACCAAAAACATAGGTGCCTATCGACTGGGCCCCGAAAGATAAATTGAAGAAAATCACCCTCGTGAGCGGCTCTTGTTTGAGGGAGAGTTGGAGCGTAAAAGAGATGGTTGAAAAAAAACAGCAAACGGATAAGAGAAAGACCAGATTGATCTGGCGAATCTTCAAATGGATTGGCTTGGGTCTGCTCATATTGCTGTTAATCGCGTCTGTTATCTATCAGGCCCCCTGGAAGGTGATAACATTCTTTACTATTATTCTTGCAGCCTGTACCGTTCTTCCCAAACCTTTCAGAAAATGGTTCTGGCTCGCAGCCGGTGTTGTGGTTATAGCTTTGATTACTTGGGTCCTTTTACCCGAGAACAACGAAGGCTGGCGCCCCTACACGTTTGATAAAGAACAAGCCGCCCTTGAAGCCGGATATGCAATACCAGATGAAGAAAACGCCGCTTTGATTTACGACGAACTGTTTGAAACTTTTGACATACATTCCAATCAGCCCGAATTCTTTACTAAATCAAAACCTTCATCGTTCTCCGATCCCTGGCTTTCAATAGACCACCCGGAAACCGCCGAATGGCTCAAAGGTCACCAGGGCACGATAGATAAATTGCTGCAAGCCTCAAAAAAAGATAAATGTATATTTCTTCCGATATACATTGAATCTGTTCGCTTTGGAGAGTATATAGAGCGTTTGCCCAAAATACGTCAATGTGCATTTTTGCTTATTTCGGTTGCCAATAATGATATAGCCGAAGGAAGAATTGATGCCGCTCTTGAAAAACACTTCTGCATTGTCCAAATGGCCAATCATATGTACCAGCAGCCAACTACGATACAACACCTCGTAGGCTTTGCAATTGAATCTTTAACCTTACAACAACTTAATCGGTTCGTTATAGAAGGCCGGACCAGCCCGAAACATTTACTTGTGATATCTGATTCCATAATTGGCGTCGAAAATAATTGGAGTACCGATTGGCCAAGAATACTTGATTTTGAGAAATTATATGCCAAGAATGGGATTAGCTCCATGTTTTACGAGGTAAATGCCCAAAACAAAATAAGACTGAGTCGAGGCCAATTAGCGTTAACAAATGAGCAATTTCAGCCCAAAAAACTCTCACAGTCATATTGTCGCCGAAAACTTTTCAAAGCTAAAACTATATTGCTCTTGTTCTATTTACCTCCTTCACCTGAAAAGATTTCAGAAATGTTCGACGCGGGTTTTGAAAAGCTTTATGCAATGGCCAAACCTGAATTTGACTGGGATAAGGAACCTGCTGAAATGCAAACGTCTCAAAAAGCTAACTACGGAGCTTTGATTGAGATGCTAACAAGTTCATTGGGACCGGCTTATCGAGGAATTCACGATATATTTTTAAGAAACCTTGCTTTGCGCAGAGGCTCGCGGCTTTTGATAGCAATAAAACAATATCATACCCAACATGGCACTTGGCCTGCAAGCCTTAATGTAATAAAATCCGATGTCCCTGCCGAGGCTTTCATAGACCCGGCTAATGGAAACGAGTTCGAATACGAGAACCACGGCGAACGCTTTTCATTATTTGGAGAAACAATTAACATCTGGCCGAAATAGATGAAGTGTTCAGAAAAATAATGCTGCAGATAATACATTAGGAATCTTTGAATTATGAACAATGACTACACAACAATAAACTGTTTATCGAAACACGATGGAAAAGAAGTAACATTAGCCGGCTGGCTGTACAAAGGCCGTTCGAGCGGCAAGGTCCAGTTTTTAGTCATACGGGACGGCACCGGCTTATGCCAGTGCATCGTTGAAAAAAGCAAAGTTCCCGAAGAGCTTTTCACCCAGTTAAAACACCTCGGCCAGGAATCGTCACTGTCTGTGACCGGAACAGTGCGGGCCGACGAAAGAAGCGTCGGAGGTTACGAATTAGCGGTAACCGGCGCCCAAATTATCTCACCCGCCGATGGCTATCCTATCACGCCGAAATCACACGGCATCGATTTTCTGCTCAGGCACCGCCACCTCCACTTTCGTTCGCAGCAGCAGTGGTGTATCGGTAAAATTCGCCACACCGTCATCGACGCCATCCGAAGATTTTTCAACGACAATGGTTTTATCCTTATCGATACCCCCATCCTCACCGCAACAGCAGGTGAGGAGCAGCAGTCACTTTTTGAAGTCGACTATTTCGGCTCACCTTTATTTCTGAGCCAGACCGGCCAGTTGCATCTGGAATCGGCCGCGATGAGTTTCGGCAAAGTATATTGTTTCGGCCCGACCTTCAGGGCCGAAAAGAGCAAGACCCGAAGGCATCTGACCGAGTTTTGGATGGTCGAGCCGGAGGTCGCATTCATAGACCTTGACGGCCTGCTCGAATTGGCTGAAAATTTCGTCTCCTTCATCGTCGCCCGCGTCCTGCAAAATAACAAAAGTGACCTTGAAACTTTAGAGGCCGATATTGCTTCTCTTGAAAAAATCAAGCCGCCTTTTTACAGATTAACTTACACCGACTCCGTTGACATCCTGACAAGCCAAAAGGCGCGGGACTTTCTCGCCGGGCAATTAAAAGAGCTGCAAAACCAAAAACAGCAATACGAAACTAAAATCAGCGAGCTTGAAACCAAGCAGGCAGGAAATATAAAGCAGTGGCAGAAAGATAAAATCGCCGCTGAGCTTATTGAATTGCGTACCGTCCTTACCGAGACGAATACGAAAATCGAAAACAATCCAAAACACGCCGCCCTGGCCGCCGAATTTCGATGGGGCAAAGACCTCGGCGGCTCGGATGAAACCATTATTTCACAGATGCACGATAAACCCGTCTTCGTAACACACTATCCGAAAAAGGCAAAGGCCTTTTATATGAAAGCCGACAGGGAAAATGAAAAGGTGGTCTTGAATTTCGATTTGCTTGCCCCCGCCGGTTTTGGTGAAATCATCGGCGGCTCGATGAGAGAGGACGACCACGACCTGCTGGTCGCACGAATCAAAGATCAGGGCCTGAAAGTTAAAGATTACGATTGGTACCTGGATTTGCGAAAATACGGCTCGGTGCCGCACGGCGGCTTCGGACTCGGCGTCGAAAGAACAATCGCATGGCTCACCGCCCAAAAACACATCCGCCAGTGCATCCCATTCCCAAGGATGATGGACAAAGTTTACATCTGACAACGATTTTTCATAAAGAAAGAAAAACAGAGAAATCATTCCGGTACATAAAAAATAAAACGGGGCGTCTGATACGAATATCAAACGCCCCGGTAAGCTCAAATTTAATCTATACTGATTTATGTCAATCGACCGTTGACCATTCTTCAGTCAGTGAATTATCCTTCAGCCAGTTTTCTTCCAGCAATGCCATATCGGCTTCATCGACCCGGCAGTCACCATTAAGGTCTCCAACCAGTGGCTCATAGTCCGGCAGCGACTGGGCCGCCTCGCAACTGTCGCTATAGACGTTTATCGTAATCGTGTCCGAGCTGCTGTATTCACCGTCGGAAGCCTCTAACTGCAGGACATACTCGCCCAGGGCCGAAAGGGTAATACCCGTATCTTCGGCGGTAGCGGTCTCTATAACAGCCGTCCCTTCATTCGGTTCACTAACCACCGTCCACTGCACAGTGTAGGGACTTATCGAACCGTCGTCGATGACGGTTGCATCCAGGTTCCCGGCCCTTACACCATCTACCAGCCATGTCACTACATCTGAACCGGCGTTCACTTGTGGAGGTATGTTATCCACCATAAAGCTGAAGATAGGACCGATAACCGGAAATTCAGCGGCGCTGTCAACATAGGTATCGACGGCCCAATAGTAACGCGTCTTTGGTTTAGTCTGGACGACAACCGAACTCACGTTCTGCTTGTTAACGATCTGGATGGCTGCCGGATTGGTAAACTGTTGCAGCGCTGTCAAATCGTCGGTGAAATAGACGTCAACCGGCACCGGCTGACCCGGAACACATGGATCAGGCAAAGTCCAGCTCAACTCCACCTCGCCGCTTGATACAGCGCCGTCATCTGTCGGCGATGGCTTAAGAGAATGAACACCCCTTACCGTTAACGTGCCCAGTTCTTCATCAGTAACCACTTCAATCTCACCATCTCCGCCATACGCCTTGATAACGCTGCCAATAGCCCCGGCCACAAACTCTTGATTTTGCGTCGTATTCTGAAGTACTATAGCGCCGCCCCGGAAATCTATAAGGCCATTGCCAACACTCCGCAATCCAGATGCATCACTCCCTTCGAGGATGTTAATTCTGCCACCTTCCAGTGTAAGAACGCCAGTCCCCGTCGCGGTTTGAGCGACATTGAGGTGTTGACCGAGTATGTTGATCGTTCCACCTTCATACACGGTAATGTGCCCTTCGCCCATACGGCCCGCATAAAGACGCATCATGGAATTCAGCACACCGCCATCATATACCTCTAAAACACCTGCATTATCATCAACGTCGCCTTCGCCATAACCCAATATGTGCCAATCGAGGACCGTTAGGATTCCTCCAGCGACTATTTTCAATGGGCCTCCACCGTGGTCAATCTGCTTTACCGTACCTGCGTCAAAATCAAGTATGCACTCAGACACGCCATTAAAATAAAGCTTATCCGCCGCCGTGGGCAATGCCCCACCCCAATTAGCAGGGTCGCTCCATAGGCCCCCTTTCGGCGGCCCCATCCATGTCATGTCGGCATGAACAGTGCCGGCCAGACACAAAAAAATAACTGCACACAATAAAATTCGAGTTCTCATTATAAGTCCTCCTGCTAAAAAAGTTAAAATTACAACGATTTTGTTTTGACTACATATCAAAACACCTTTGGCCTAAAAGACCACTGAAAAACACAGATAAAAACGGACTCCTCAGGCTGGATAACTCCTCCTACCAAGGAAAACTGCAAAATACCGTCAACTCAGAAAACTAAAATATTATAACTTACCTTATTTATTTATACCAAATCAGCTATATCATCGTCAAGGAATATTATTCAAAATCTACAGCGAGCCTCTATAAAAAAACATTGGCATAATCACCGATTTTCTTATACAGTATTGGCTGAATCCGCATGATTGTTTAATGTTACTCCCCCAAAGCGGGAGCAGTTTGAATATTTTTTTCAGGAGGTGCATTATGAGAAAGTCAATTTTTGGTTCGATAACTCCAACACTGCCGCTACTGGTACTTTTAACAGTTGCCTTTGCTTCTCTGGCTGCCGCATCTGGATCCGGCTCTCCACTGGGTAGTGAGCGTGCCAGGGCCGCCAAATCGGACAACCCCGGCAAGCTCCGCATCATCGCCTTCGGGGCACACCCGGACGACTGCGAGATTAGAGCAGGAGGCGTAGCCGCTATGTGGGCCGCTCAGGGCCATCACGTAAAATTCGTCTCCACCACCAACGGCGACATCGGCCACTGGAAAATGGCCGGCGGCCCACTGGCTCAACGCCGGAACGAGGAAGTTCAAAAGGCCGCTAAGATATTAAACATCGAAACAGAAGTGCTGGACATCCACGATGGCGAGCTTATGCCGACACTCGAAAACCGAAAGACCTTTGTAAAGCTCATCCGCGAATGGAAGGCCGATATAGTCCTGGGCCCTCGTACCAATGACTACCATCCCGACCACCGTTACACGGGAGTCCTTGTCCAGGATGCCGCGTATATGGTAATCTGTCCGTTCATCTGCCCGGATGTCCCCCACCTGAAAACCAACCCGGTTTTCCTGTACTTCTCGGACCGCTTCCAGAAACCCAATCCCTTTGAGCCGAGCCTGGTCGTTTCTATTGACGACGTCATCGAGAAAAAGCTCGATGCAATGGTCGTTCTCGAATCGCAGTTTGTCGAAGGCGGCGTTTCCGGCAATGAGTCAATGGTCCCCAAAAACGATAGAGAGCGTGCCGCCGCTCACAAAAGAGTTCGCCAGAGCTTTCGCCGTCGCTTTGAATCCACCGCCAATCAATACCGCGATAAACTGATTGAGCTCTACGGTGAAGATAAGGGCAAAAAGGTACGCTACGCCGAGGCCTTCGAGGTCTGTGAATACGGCCGCCGGCCATCCGAAAATGACCTTAAAACAAAGCTCTTCCCCTTCTTCGAAAAATAAAAAAAATATGGCGGGAATTGCAGATTGAAAGGGTAGGGTGCGATACTTCGCACCACTTTGACTTTCATTGCTTGTGCTCTGTCCGGCAGTTTATCACGGCACCTGTCTCTTTAGGTGTTGAACCTTTTGCTCTATCCACATCAAGCCTGGTACGTGCTCAAGTACTCCAGATACTCGTCCGAGAAATCAATCTCCAGTTCCACCCAGAGCGGAAGATGATCGCTCATCTGGAATGTCCGCCACTCGTCGTAGTATTCCTCCAGAGACGCCTCAGATGCTCCGGCGGCATTAAGACTGGCAATCTGATCCTTGGCCTTCTTCTTTTCCGTCTTCGACGTTGCCGCGGCCAGATCCTCTTCCGCCTTCTCCAGCTTCTCCTTCAGGCTTTTCTGGATGATCGGTTTGTAGGTTGAAAAATCATCAGCTCGAAAGACACTGTCGAAGAACTGGAAAACCCGGTCATCCCGGTCAGGCTCCATCTGTACGAGTACGTTCTTACGCGACCGAAACGAAATCTGATCATAGAATTTCGTCTGGTCCCGGTTGCTGCCCATCCGGTTATGTACCATCGTAAAACCATTTTTTACCAGCGCGTTGAATCCTGCGCTGCCGGGTTTCAGGATGTTGAAATCGCCCACCAGTATCTGGTTTGAGCTGCTCGCCTTCGCTTCTTTCGCCAGGTACTTCGCGACCGCATCGATCTCCTTGACCCTTCGAGCGTATTCAGGGCTTGTCTT
>Ga0307379_10004482_pt1 | contig 19903 bp, 19 predicted proteins | sample UN2MG_FD_202237 | JGI IMG/M metagenome (GOLD analysis project Ga0307379, IMG submission 202237) | Soil microbial communities from Risofladan, Vaasa, Finland - UN-2 | ecosystem: Environmental > Terrestrial > Soil > Coastal area > Acid sulfate soil | place: Finland: Risofladan, Vaasa | collected... | reverse complement strand
CAGTGCTGCCACCCTTGCCGCCTCCAGCCCAGCCGGTCCACCACCAACCACCATAACCCTCTTTTTCTTCTTTGCTGCTTTGATTTCATATTCCCGCTCTTTCCCCAGGGCAGCGTTTACCCGGCATGTCACCGGTTCATGGGTAACATAAATCCTCTCAATGCAGCCGAGGCAGGCGGTGCACGGGGCGATGTCCTCTAGCCTTCCTGATGCTATCTTGTTGGGAAGCTCTGGGTCTGCCAGCAGACGTCTGCCGAGAGCAATAAAATCCGCTTTACCCTCTCTCAGTATCTTCTCTCCAATGAAAGGGTCGAGCCAGTTGGCAGCAATAACTGGTATGGAGACTACCCTCTTGATTGCCGCTGCCGCCGGTACCAGAACCCCCTTGTCCTTTTGGTTAAGCCTTTCTGCCAGGGGCTTGGGCGGCTCAGGATAGAAAACCAACTCAGGCAACATTAGCGTGGCATAGTCACCGAAACCGTAGCCAGTTACATGAATGGCATCAGCCCCTGCCTCCTGTAGTATCTGAGCAAACCCTTGACTTTCCTCAGAGGTTATGCCCTCCCCCTGCCCATATTCAACGCCATTAATCCTGACGCAGACCGGGAAGTCTTGCCCGGCTCGCTCCTTAATTGCCTGCACGATCTCAACAATAAATCGGGCTCTGCTCTTCAAATCCTGACAGCCATAGGCATCCTGTCGTTTATTCCAGGTGCGGGACAAAAAGGTATTAATCAGGTCAGTGTGGCAGGCGTGTAGCTCTACGCCATCAAAGTCAGCCTTCTGAGCTCGCTCAGCCCCCCTGGCGAACTTATCCACAATATCTTCAATCTCAGGGATGGTTAGCTCTTTGGCTGGCCCAAACTCTGACAGTGGGTCTTCACTATCGCTCAGAGTTGAAGCCGCTAGCGGCTGAAGACCGGGGATGCTTTGGTAAGGTCCAGCATGAACCAGTTGCAGAAATGTTGGGCAGCCATATTGGTGGATAGCCTGAACCAGTTGGCTAAGGCCGGGAATGAATTTATCATCATCTATAAGTAGCTCGTTGACTGCATAGGCTAGACCCCTGGAATCAGGAAATGCCCAGGGTATCATCAATAGACCTACGCCACCCTTGGCTTGTGCTTCATATATGCCTATCTTGGTATCAGTGACATAGCCATCCCTGCTAGCCGAGTACATTCCCTGAGGTGCCTTTACTATTCGGTTCTTGGTCGTTACTTGTCCGATGTGATAAGGTGAGAGTAGCCTCTCAAATCTTGCTTTTCCAAACATTTACTTGCCTCCTTCTTGAATAGATTATACAACATGCAGCAAATTACCAAAATTATCAGTATCAGTAGTATCGTTTATCAGGAAGTTTACCGGGGTAAGCCCCTTTGGCATAAAGCAGCGGTAGACTAAAGTAGTCGGTTCTTTATAGTCCTCATTACTTGTTAACGCCCACGGTGGTCAATTTTCTGTAATTGCAAGTAGGCTGCCCGAAGTGTTATGATTAAATTCACCATTATTAATAGTTGGAAACTAACTGCTCTAATATCAATATAGGGGGCTAATATAATGGGCTACTTTACAATACTGGCGGCTATACCAGGCTTCTTTCTGAGTTCCTTTATTTTCATGCTTCTCTGGGGTGTTATTACCCCAAATTTAGGGATAGAAAAAATAGGCTATCCCATGGCTATGTTGATAACTATCACCCTTTGGCTTGCCGTGGCACCTTTGGCGGCAGCTGCTGGTCGAAGATCAAAAAGATAGCCGCATTTTTACCTAAGGAGGCAAGCAGATTAAGCAAACCTATGCCGCTGCTGGGGTTAATATTGACCTTGCTGCTAAAGCCAAAGAGATGATTGGGAAGCACGCCCGGTCTACCCTCCGCCCTGAGGTCTTGAGCGGCATCGGCTTCTTTGGCGGGCTTTTTGAGTTCAAGGGGCTTAACCAGCCGGTTCTGGTGTCCAGCGTTGATGGAGTGGGAACCAAGCTGAAGATTGCTTGCGCTTTAGCCAGGCACAACACCATTGGCATTGATATAGTTAACCACTGTGTTAATGACATCCTTACCTGTGGTGCTGAGCCACTCTTCTTTCTGGACTACATTGCTATGGGTAAGCTGGTGCCAGAACAGGTGGAGGCTATTGCCCAGGGTTTAGCTCAAGCCTGCCGTGAAGTCGGCTGTGCCCTTATTGGCGGTGAAACAGCAGAGATGCCCGGGCTATATGCTGGGGAGGATTATGACCTGGTAGGTTTTATCATCGGTGTGGTGGAGAAGGAAAAGATTATCCAGGGGAAGACGATTGCGCTTGGTGATACTATTATTGGCTTACCCTCCAGCGGACTTCACACCAATGGTTATTCTCTGGTGCGCAAGCTCTTTGGCGTTACCAAATCAGCATTAAATACTCATTACCCTGAGCTGGGTAGGACGCTAGGTGAGGAACTTTTAGAACCCCACCGGTGCTACTACCACCAGTTAAAGCTGCTACTGCCGAGTATTAAGGGCATGGCGCATATTACCGGTGGCGGTTTGGTTGGTAATGTGCCGAGGATTTTGCCTCAGGGTGTAGCAGCCCAATTTCATAGTCAAGCATGGACGATACTACCTATTTTCCATCTCATTCAGCAGCGGGGTAATATTGACCAAAGCGAAATGTATCGCGTGTTCAATATGGGCATCGGTATGGTGGTTATTTGCTCACCCAGGGATGCTGACCAGCTCACCCAGGCCCTACCACAGTTAAAAATCATCGGTGAGGTGGTAAAGCAGAGAGGGGAGGCGAGGGTAGTTATCAAGTAGTTAGCCGACATTGTCTAAGATGTTTACGAATAAGAATATCATAATACGAAAGGGGCTTCTGGAAGATACACCGGATTTCGCTAATCTTATCTTCCTGTCCGAACCAAACTTGTTCCCCGTAATCTTTGGCTTTAGCGCAAGAGGCGTGATTCAAAATCTATTCCGTCACAGAAAGAATCTATTCAGTTTTGAACATTCATATTTTATTGAGGTAGATGGTACTAAAGCAGGCGTGATTATCGGATATGATTGGCACACTGAAAGAGGGGAAGGGTGGAGAACTGGGCTATTGCTGATTAAGTATATGAGGCTGGAATTTTTTTCCAAATTTCCATCTTTGCTAAAAGCTCTGAGTCTTGTCGGAAGAGTTGAAAATAATGAATACTACATTAGTAGCGTTGCTGTGTATCCAGAATTTAGGAGCATTAGTTTAGGGACAAATCTTCTTTTGAAAACGGAGGAGGAAGCAAGGGGATGTGGCGCCGAAAAAATCGCTTTAGATGTTGACGTAGATAATAAAGGTGCGATTAGATTATATGACCGGCTCGGCTACTCAATAGTGGGAAAGCCAAGCACAGCTAAAATTAACAGCAAAGAGTTTGCAGTTTTAAGAATGTATAAAAAATTGTGATGACACGCCAAGCAAAAAGAAATTGGAGGTATTCATGCGAGCTATTATCAGTGTTTCTGACAAAGTCGGCGTAACCGATTTTGCTAAAGGCTTGAGTCAGTTGGGGTTTGAAATATTCTCAACCGGCGGCACCAAAAAGGCTCTGAGCCAGGCTGAAGTGCCAGTTAAGACTGTCTCTGAAATTACCGGCTTCCCTGAGATTCTTGACGGCAGGGTAAAGACCCTGCACCCCGTCATCTATGGTGGCATTCTGGCTAGGCGTGACCTTCCTGACCATATGGCACAGCTAGCCAAGAATAATATCCAGACTATTGACCTGGTGGCGGTTAACCTCTACCCCTTTGTCCAGACGGTATCTAGGGAGGGTGTTACCCTTGATGAGGCTGTGGAGAATATTGATATTGGTGGACCAACCCTGATTCGGGCGGCAGCCAAGAATTTCCCCAGCGTCATCGTGGTGGTCGACCCTGCTGATTACCAGCTAGTTCTGGAGAAATTGAAGCAGGGAGGCATAGACTTAGCTGAGCGCCAACGGCTGGCTCAGAAGGCTTTCCAGCATGTAGCTGTTTATGATACCGCTATTTCGCAGTATCTGAGGCAGGATATGCAGGGCTTCCCTGAAGAGATGACTATAGCCCTCAAGAGGCGCTACGGACTTCGTTACGGTGAAAACCCTCACCAGCCGGCTGCCTTCTATGCTGAGCAGGCGGTAGGGGCAAGACAGGAGACTGGCATTACCTGGGCTGAGCAATTATGGGGCAAGGAGCTTTCATTTAATAATATTCTGGATGCCGATGCTGCCTGGGGAGCGGTAACCGATTTTGCTGCCCCTGCAGTAGCCGTTATCAAGCACACTAATCCCTGCGGGCTGGCTAGTCATGACGATATTGCTGAGGCTTACCGCCGGGCCTTTAGCGGCGACTCGGTAGCCGCCTTCGGCGGCATTGTCGCTTCCAACCGGGCGGTTACGCTGGCTATGGCTGAGGCAATGAAGCCAGTCTTCTATGAGATTGTTATCGCCCCCGAATATGAGCCAGAAGCGCTAAAACTGCTAAAGCGCAAGAAGGATTTACGCATTCTCATTGCCCAGTTACCACCGGGCTATAGTAAGGCTCAGCCGGGCTACCTCGATTTCCGCCGGGTAAAGGGAGGATTTCTCCTCCAGGCCTCGGATTCCTTACCTGAAGATAGCGTCAGCCTGAAGACGGTAACCAAGCGTGATCCGACTCAAACTGAAGTAGAAGACCTGCTCTTTGCCTGGCGCGCCGTTAAGCATGTGAAGTCTAACGCCATTATATTGGTTAAGAATAAAACACTTTTAGGCATGGGGGCAGGACAGCCCAGTCGTATTGTCAGTGCTCAGATAGCTAGAGAAAAGGCTGGAGAAAAGAGCAAGGGCAGTGTTCTGGCTTCGGATGCTATGTTCCCCTTCCCTGATGTGGTGGAGGCGGCAGCTGAGTGCGGAGTAACCGCTATTATCCAACCCGGCGGCTCAATAAGGGATGAAGAGTCAATCAAGGCAGCTAACAAATATAATATAGCCATGGCTTTTACCGGCGTCAGGCATTTCAGGCATTAAAGATGATGAAGGTAACCAACCCAGGTATCACCGCTCTAAAGGAAATAGTAGATTCGCTACCAGCTGATAAAAAGGAGCTATTTCAGCGAATATACGCTGTTACTGCCACCGTGGGTGAGCTGCGCACCCCGCCGCCAATGCAACCCTGGGTCAGACAGCAGTTCGGCTCGGTAGAAGCCGTCACTAGGCAGCAGATTGTTAAAGTAACCAATATGATAACCAGCGAGGAGGCGCTATTTAATAGGCTGCGAAGCTCTCGCCCCGTTGAAGCTAAGGCAAACAGAGGCATAAATGCCCAGCTTGCCCATGCCAGTAAAAACGATTTGTTTAAATACCCACAGGACAATACCCCCGAAGACCTCTTTGGCCGGGTAGCGGGAAAGCACTGTGTTACTGCCAGCAATATCGCCAAGTATGACGGGGTGCACGGCCTGGTGATTTTTAACGAATTTAATCCCCTTAGTTTTTCCCGAGAACAGGTTATTGATTATATTGATGTTGCTTGGGAATGGGCAAAGAGGGCACGGGCTGGGCAGCCTCAGGCTAAGTATTTCTTTCTCTGTTGGAATTGCCTGTGGCGCTCCGGTGCCTCTATATACCATGGTCATGCCCAGGTAATGCTGACCAGTGGCCGGCACTATGCCAAAATTGATGGACTGCGCCGGGTGGCACTGGGCTACCGGCAAGATTACGGCTCAAACTATTTTACAGACCTGTTCCAGGCTCACCGCTCTGTGGGTTGCGCTGTGGACAAGGGAGGGGTCAAAATCCTTGCCCATCTTACCCCATTCAGAGATAATGAGGTTATGCTTATGGCTGATGAGCTGAACCTCTCTATTAAAGAGAGAATTTATGAGGTGCTGGCTTGCCTCAGGGATAGGCTGGGTGTAACCTCTTTTAATCTTGGCTTGGCAACACCGCCGCTGGCTGAAACCGAGGAGAGCTGGGAAGGCTTCCCGGTAATCGCCCGCGTAATAGATAGAGGCGACCCCGCTAGCCAGGCCTCAGATATAGGCGGCATAGAGATTTACGCCTCTAGCGTTGTCTCCAGCGACCCCTTTGAGCTGGCCAGGCAGCTACAGCAATACTTAGGCTAGAAGTTGAGGACACTAATCAATATAATATAGCCCCACGGGGTGAGGTTGATGAACAATATCAAAGAGGGAAAAGGCTATGGCTAAGGTAGTTTTAGTTATAGATATGCTCAGGGGTTTCCTGGAGCCGGCTTACCCCCTCTATTGTGGGGCTAGAGCCCGTCGCATAATCTCTAGTGTTCAGGCTCTTCTGGAACGGGAGCTTGCCCAGGACTCTAAGGTGTTCTTCATCTGTGACCATCATGCCCCCGATGACCCCGAGTTCAAGCTGTTCCCTCCCCACTGCATTGAAGGCACCGCTGAGGCAGAGGTCATTCCTGAATTAGCCCGCTATAAGGGTGAGGTAATACCCAAAAGGCATTTTAGTGCCTTTTTTGATACCCCTCTTGAAGAAAAACTGCTTAAGCTCAAGCCAGACAAGTTGATTGTTTGTGGCGTATGCACCGATATTTGTGTACTGCATACCGTGGCTGATGCCCGAAATCGTAACTATCAGGTGGAGGTGCCGGTTGACTGTGTTGCCTCCTTTGATGAAAAGGCACATCGCTTTGCCTTGGAGCATATGGAAAAGGTGTTGGGGGTAAGGCTAACCAGCTTCAGGGTCAGCCCGGTTAAGCCGCCTGAATTTGAACCCTCTGAGGCTGTCCTGTCTGGAGAGACGGCTGATATTTACTTTGCCCGCACGATAGATATATTACGTCACGAGGCACTTAACCCGGTAGCCACTATGGAGGTGTTCTCCAGTCGTGCCGGCATACTCTGTGGCATAGAAGAAGTCAAGGCTCTGCTTTCCCAGGCTCTGCCTGAGAATAACCGTCAGGTATGGGCTCTGGCTGAGGGTGAGACTATGGACAGCAAAGAGGTGGTGCTGCGCATAACCGCCCCCTATCAGAGTTATGGACTTTATGAAACAGCTATTTGCGGCATTCTAGCCCACGGCAGTGGTTGGGCAACAGCCGCCAGGGAGTGCGTCCAGGTCGCCCAGGGAATACCCGTCATCAGCTTTGGTGCCCGTCATGTCCACCCTTCAGTAGTCGGGGTGATGGAGTATGCGGCTACTGTCGGTGGGTGTGCCGGCTGCTCCAGTACCGCTGGGGCTAAGCTGGCTGGAATTAAACCGTCAGGGACTATGCCTCACGCCCTGATTATAATTATGGGTGATACGGTTAAGACGACTGTAGCCTTTGATAAGTATATGCCAGTCGAGGTGCCCCGTGTATCTCTGGTTGACACCTTTAAGGATGAGGCTGAGGAGAGCCTGCTGGTGGCTCAGGCGCTGGGAGAAAGGCTTGATAGTGTGCGGCTTGATACCCCTGGCGAAAGGGGTGGAGTTACCGCTGACCTAATCAAGGAGGTGAGAGCCCGACTGGATTTAGCCGGCTTCAAAAAGGTGGGCATTTTCGTTAGCGGTGGCGTTACCCCGGAGCGCATCACCTACTTTATTGACAGCGGGGCTCCGGTTGATGGTTTCGGCATCGGTAGCTATATCAGCGGGGCTAAGCCCATTGATTTTACCGCTGACCTGCATGAGGTAGAGGGTAAGCCAATTGCCAAGAGAGGCAGAATCCCCGGCATTACCCCCAACCCCAGACTTAAACGAGTGATGTGATGAGATTATTTTCTACCTCACCCCCTTCAACCTGCCCTTGATAAACAACCTATTAAGTAAGGCTGATAAGTACTAAATAAACGGAGGATATTATGGGAGAACAAGTGGTTGGTTTCTTCGTCTCTGGGTTCATCCACCCCGGCATCTTGTGGACTTCTCTGCTCCTGGGGATTGGTCTGGCTATAGTCTTTGGTGCAATCTGGTTTGCTCTTTACTGGACGCCAATCCTCAAAAAACCATGGGCTTGGGCAATTCTCGTCGGCAGCGCCATCCTGACCTGGGCTGCTGCTGCCTTTGTTCAAGTTCCCCTCCAAGCCTGGACGGGACAGGTACTAAGCCACTTCTGGAGCCAGGAAATTCTCTTACGCTGGCTCCTGCTTGCTGTAATACCACAAATACTCCTCAGTGGGCTGGTTCAGGAGGGGTCAAAGCTACTGCCAGTGGTTATCTACTGGTGGCGCAAGGGCAGGAATATTGACCCTAAACTGGGGTTGGCTATCGGGGCGGTAGCCGGAGCAGGCTTTGGCATTTTTGAGGCGCAGTGGGCACACAATACCATCTTCGCTTCTGGCTGGAATTGGGAGGCTGTGCAAACCATCGGGATTGTAGCACTGGCTCCCTTCTGGGAGAGGTTCTTTGTTGTTGCCTTCCATACCGCTTCCTGCGCTCTGGCTGGTTGGGGTCTGGCTAGGGGTTGGGGGTGGCAGTTCTATCTTCTGGCCTCTTTCCTGCACGGCTTCTTGAACTACAGCGCTGTTGTCCTTCAATCGGGGCTTATCACAGTCATTCAAATAGAAATATTTGTTGCCGTGTGGGCGGTGCTGGTAACCGGTGGTGCCCTCTGGCTGCGGTGGAGAAAGCCAGCCGAATTAGCCATGTCAGAAGTCTAGTGGTGCTCGAATTTCAGGCATAGAACCTGCTTGGTGTTTTGGGTAACCTTGACCCGCTCATCTATGCGCCAGCCGACCACCCAGAGGATATGCTGGGGGGAGCAGACAATGGGCACTCTCTCCCGCCAGGCACTAGGGATTTTGGCATCAATCATGAACTCGCCTAGTTTCTTGGGCTGGCTCATCCCCAGCGGCTGAAATTGGTCCCCAGGCTGGCGACCTCGCACCATTGCTTTCTTGCCAGCCTTGTCAAGGTCAAAGTAGGCGGTAAAGTCGTTATCCCCTTCAGGTTTCCCTTTTACTACAGAGGGGCTTATTATGTCTGCCTCTATACGCCACCCAGGTAGCAGGGTTTCCCCCGGTATCTTTAGCTGAAACTCACCTCCTAGAGGGGGGAAGGGGGCTAGAGCCGCCGGGTCTTGACCTATCAGGTATTGGTGGTAGTCTATGTAAAAGCTTAAGCCTCCCGGCAGACTGAGCCTTTTCCCCGCCGGCTTGGTCAGGGCAGCCATTATCTCTTCAATATGGCGTGTCTCAATATCCTTAACATTGCCCAACAACTTTTCTATGGACATTCGCAGCAGGTGTCGTTTAAGAGCCGGGGGCAACTCAAGAAAACTTTCCTTATCTAAGGTAATTGTGTTTCCTTGTTTCTGACCAATTTTACCCCACAATCGGCTGCCCTCTTTATCTATAAAGGCAAGGTCATCACCGGTAATGCGGGCGGTTCGGAGTAAGGCTTCAGCCACCCGTGGGTTATAGCTCTTGAGCAGGGGCAGGAGCTGATGGCGGATTCTATTTCTTAGTGGCGGTAGTGACAGGTTGGAGGTGTCAATTCGGGGCGTAAGCTGGTGGCTATGACAATAGCCATCTGTCTCCTCCCGGCTTACCTGTAGCAGCGGTCTGATTATAATCAGGCTATTACCCGAAGCTTGCCATAGGCTTGATGGTTGCAGCCCACCAAGCCCCCTGGTTCCTGTCCCCCGAATTAGATGCATCAGTATGGTCTCTATATGGTCGTCAAAGGTATGCCCCACGGCTACTCGGTTAGCTCCGATAGACTTGGCTACCTGAGTTAGGAAGGTATATCTCACCTCACGGGCTGCCTCTTCCAGCGAGATACGTTTATCGGCTTGATAAGCCTTTACATCACGCTGCTCTATAGTGGCTGGAATGCCTAGGCGGTGAGCTAGGTCGGAAACATACTGAGCGTCAGCATCAGCCTCAGCCCCCCGCAGCTGGTGGTTAAGGTGAGCTATATGTAACCCTATCCCCAGCTTCTCGCAGAGCTTAACCAGAATAAGCAGCAGGCAGACTGAATCTGGTCCACCGGATACCGCCACCAGTAGCTTCGGCTGGCTTGATATCAGCTGGTGTTCCTGAATGAAGTGTAATATCCTCTGCTCTAGTGGTTCTTTGCGCCTTCCCCTTGTGGTTGCCAATTTCCTCCCCTTTGACGGAAGTTTAATCTCCCCGTTATCAGCTAACCTGTTTCTAGAATAAGCTTGGCGCGATGGATGGACTGTGGATAGTGGCTAAAGCCTAGGGCGGCAGTAATCTGCTCCGCTCTTCCCGAACCACTATTATCACAGCGTAGCCTCATCCCTATAGTGCAGTATGGGCGGTGCCAATCAATGAGCCATAGGTCATCAATTAATGCCCGCAGGTCGTAGCTTCGTATGCTGCCATCCCTCTGGTGTTGCCACGGCAGATGCTTGGTTGACAGCAAGCTGGTAACTGCTGATTCTACATCCTTTGGCCCCTTTTCTGTTTCCATTTCAACCCTATACTCGGCATAGCGAACCTGGGTTTGTAACGATGGCTGATTCAAAGCTATTTGATATACGTGTAGTATTTCAATGCCGGGCGGCAGTTGCTGGCTTACAGCAGCGGTAAAGTAGTGGGGGGAGACCCATTTACTGCAGAGAATATCCATTAGCTCAGCCTCGCTGGTTACCCCTACCGCCAGTGGTGCCGCTAATGATATTTGGGGATGGGGGCTAAATCCCTCTGAATAGGTCAGCCATATCCCGGCGCGGTGAAACGCTCTTTGCCATAGACGCATAATATCCAGGTGGGATATAAACTTTATCTCTTCTCCTCGCTTGAACCTAACCCTCAGCCGCTGCATGCTTCTTTTCCTTGGTCAGCAATATTTCTTCTATTTTTAGCCCGCGCATCTTGGTTATTACTAGCTTTAACCCCTTATACCTTAGCTGTTCGCCTGTTTTAGGTATATGCCCCAAAAGTTCAAGCATGAAGCCAGCTACAGTTTCATATTCGCCCCCAGGCAGCTCCAGCCCCATCTCTTCATTAACCTCCTCAATGCGCATGCTACCATCAATTTGGAAGGTATACTCATTGATTACTTCATACTCTTTTTCTACAGCGGCTAGCTCATCCCCTACCGGTCCTACAATTTCCTCAACTAACCGACTGAGGCTGACTATGCCAGCCGTGCCGCCATATTCATCTACCACTACTGCCATCCGATAGTTCTTATCACGCATCTCGGCAAAGAGCTCATTGATGCGCTTGGTCTCAGGGGTAAAGTAAGCCGGGCGAACCAGGTCATCAATGGCACTCTGGTTACTGATGGTGCCTTTAGCCTGAGCCATAAGCACATCCTTTACCGACAGAATGCCGACCACATTATCCATATTCTCTTGATATACCGGAAAGCGGGATAGGGGGGATTCAGCGTAGAGGCTAAGGAAATCGGCTAGTTTGGAGCCTTGTGCTATGCAGACAACCTCTGGTCGTGGCACCATGACCTCACGAACTGGTCGGTCGCCAAAGTCAAAAACCTTGTGCAGCATCTCAGCCTCATCCTTTTCTACCGTTCCCTCCTTATGCCCTACCGATATCATAGTCCGAATCTCCTCCTCGCTGACCAGAGACCTGGGCACCGGGGCTCCCCCGGCTAGCTTGCTGAACCCCGAGGCTATCCAACTCAGTGCTACCACCAGTGGGGTAAATAACCACGATATTATCTCTATTGGTCGAGCCAAGACTAGAGATAGCCTCTCAGCGTGCTGGGTGGCTATAGTTTTAGGCGTGGTTTCACAGAATACCAGTAGAGTGATAGTCACTACGATAGTAGCAATAAGCACCCCCCGCTCCTCACCCCATAGAGACACAGCCAGGACGGTACCCAGGGCGGCAGCAGCGGTGTTGACGAAGTTATTGCCCAGCAGGATAGTGGATAGAAGCTTCTCTGGATGCTGAAGCATCCTTGATACTCGGTCAGCACCCTTTACCTTGGTGCTAACCAGGTGCTCAACCCTTATCCGCTGTAAAGCAATAAAGGCTGTTTCTGAAGAGGAAAAGAAGGCTGATAACAGTAGACAAACAAAAAGAAACACTATATATAGTGTTTCAGTACCAGACATATAGCATCACCCCACTCTTAATTATATAAGAACCCCGATTTATTCTCTTTTCTCCATCATATCATTGGCTAATAATTGTGTCAAAATAGCTATTTGAGATTGCTTAACAACCCTATCCCCTTCCCATTAATAAGGGGAAGGGGATGATAATGTTTAAGAGGGCGTTAGCCCCTCTAAAACTCCCCAATCATCATTTCAAGTAAAGAAAGTCAAAGAGAGGCGAAGCCTCTCTTACATAACAATCCCCCTCATGCAAGGAAGATGTTCCTATCATGGAGAGGGGGATAAAGGGGGTGAGGTAGATAAGCAATCTCTAAGGAGCAAGGTTATTTCACTAATGGTATCTATGCTATAATCCAGATATATGAAAATCTTGGGCATTGAGACCTCTTGCGATGAAACCGCAGCCGCAGTGGTGGAGGATGGGGCTAAAATTCTGTCCAATCAGATTGCCTCGCAGGTAGAAATCCATGCCCGCTATGGTGGAATTGTTCCCGAGGTAGCCTCAAGACAGCACATTCTGGCTATTATCCCCACTATTGAGCAGGCAATGGCTAAGGCTGAGACTACCTGGAGTGATTTGGCTGGCATTGCTGTTACCAATGGACCTGGCCTAGTCGGCTCACTGCTGGTGGGGGTAAATGCGGCTAAGGCTATTTCTCTAGCTCACCGGTTACCTATTACCGGAGTTAACCACCTGGAGGGTCATATCTACGCTAGCTGGCTGGGTAACCACAGTATTCATTTCCCCTTGGTTTGCCTTATTGTTTCTGGAGGGCATAGTGATTTGGTGTTGATGCGGGGACACGGCGACTACGTTGTATTGGGGCGGACACGAGACGATGCTTCCGGCGAGGCCTTTGATAAAGCAGCTAGGATATTGGGGCTGGGCTATCCCGGTGGTCCAGCCATTGAGCAGGCAGCTAGAAATGGTACTGCTTCTATTCAGTTGCCTCGTGCCTGGTTGAAGGGGACTAGTGACTTCAGCTTTAGCGGTGTCAAGACAGCCCTGCTGCGCTTGGTGGAGGCGGGCAAGATTGCTCTATCAGCCAACCAGAGTGATGAGCTTCCTACCCGGGCTGATGCTGCTGCCAGCTTTCAGGAGGCAGTGATTGATGTCTTGGTCACCAAGGCTGTAGCCGCAGCCAAAGAGCGCCGGGTGAAGCAGATTTTACTGGTGGGTGGGGTAGCCTCCAATGAGTTGCTTCGTAAACGCTTGGCTGAAAACTCATCAATCCCGGTTCTGGTTCCTGAGCCAGTGTTGTGTACTGATAACGCAGCTATGATAGCCGCCTGTGGCTACTATCACTTCCAGGCTGGCAGGGTAGATGGCTTGGATTTAGATGTGGTGGCTAGCCTAAGGTTGGCTTAAATGGCTTCTCCTAAACGGCAGGAGTTACACCTCCCCTGGGTGCACAGGGTAGTATAGATGTGGATTAGTCCCTGTTGCCGCTGGGCTGAGTTGACCACCCTGCCACTCAGCCCCAGCTGCCCTCTCATGTGCCTTTCCACTGAGTTTGTTGCCAGCCTGGGGTAATGGCAATAAAGGTCAAACGCCTTCCCCTCAAGTTCTGGCTGGGAGGTAACCTTGCTCCAGGCAACGGTAAACGGCAGCAATACATTGACGGCAATATCACCCGCTCGCCTACTACCCAGAAGGGTTGGGCTTCTTATCCTCTTGCCTAAACCAAAATCAAAGTGGTTTGCCCAGTACCCATTGGTGGTAACTACTAATCCCCTTTCTAGCCAGTGGTAGCCTTGGCTGACCGGCACCTCCCTTACCATATTAACTAGCTCTTCAACCATCCCCCTTCCCCTATAGCGGAGTACAAGGTAGCTCATGGCTACTAGGCGGCGAATGGGGGAGTTGTTTGGTCTGACCTTAAACAAGTGCCAGGCGTTGACCGACATTGCCTCGGTGTGACGGGAAGAAGCCCATAGCCTTTCCAATTTGTCTACCCACTTGTCATCCAATCTAATTCCCTGGTGCCGGCTTGGGCGCTGTGAGGGAAGTAGCCCGGCAGTACCCAATAGTAGAGCCTGCTGTTGGGCAAGATATTCCTCATCTGTTTTTTTACCTTGAGTCATAGACTCTAGAAGCTGAAGTGGCAACCTGCAGGCTAGCTCCAGGAAGGGAAGCTTATTCTTGGCGTAACCCAGGGCGCCCATTATCCCCTGGTAAAGGGACTGACTCGCCTCCGTTTTAGCCAAGTCGGCTTGAAACCTGGCTGCCTTGGCTAAAAACCTTTCCTCCCCGGCATTATCCAGAAATTCAGTGATGATACCTGTAGCCAAACTGTCTGCCGCTTTAAGGCACGGCACATTTAAACCACCCCGCTGGCTAATCGGGGCTTTTAGGTATTTATCTAGAGCCAGAATAGGGACAACTTTTCCACTCTGGAGGCTGGTAGCCCCCTTACTATCGTGCCACATCACTACATGCAGAATTACCCGATTATAGACCGGGTCGTGGTGGTGTTGGTGAGCCTGCCAGCCACTGGATTTAACATGAACCTCTATATCCCCCCTTCTTACCCCTTCCGTGGTAGCAATAACTGCGTCCCGAAAATCAGCCCCCTGGTCATCGTTAACCATTCCCGGGTAGATTATCCTTATCACCTTACCATCTTCAGCGGTCAGCTCAGTTCTATTAAGTAACAGGTGCTGCCAGATTTTAACCGTTTGACTCTCTGAGAGGTTATTTATCAAACCTCATCACCTTCAGGTTTTTATTAGGCAACCCTCCCCCTTTATCCCCCCCTTCATTAAGGGGGGAAGTGATTATAGAGCAGAGGCTTGCCTCTCTTCAACCCTCCTTAAAGCATCTCCTTTCCATTTCTATAGATGGGCGAAGCCCTTCTACATCCCTTCCTCTCTTAACACGTTATCGTGTATCAATGGCTTAATAAAAACGGTTCCTTTAGCCAAACCGCACTATCTTAACCGCTTCTAAGCGATGGAGTTTTTTAGTTATTATACACGCTTCCGTGTATTTGTCAAGCCTCTTTAGGCGCTTCTTTTGACGGGGTAGCCTCGTATTCAAATCTGGCTCGTTCAGCAATAATAGACAGCAGGGTGGAAGAGGTACCCCGGGGTCTATACCTCCCTACCTCCCACTCACTTATTGTTTGCTGACGTGTGCCTAACCTGTCTGCCAGCTCACGCTGGGTTAGCCCTAAATGCTGCCTCAGGGCTTGGATGCGCTGGTCATCCCACTGTGGTCGCTTCACTTTACGCTGGTTGCTCATAGCCAAAATTTACACGATTCAGGGTAAACTGTCAAGCCTATGTACTCGTTCACATGATTAGTGACACATTGTTTCCTTGCCTTGTCATTGTCCCCTTTCCCTGTCATTGCGAGCCGAAGGCGTGGCAATCCCCGGGCATTTCTGGAGATTGCTTCGGCACTTTGTGCCTCGCAATGACAATAGGAAGGGGCTCCTCACAATGAAACGAACAACCAGGGCTTGTTCCCAACCTAAAGTGGAGGATACTCTTATACTTTGAACTGTCACTCATCTATCCGAACGAGAGCAGTAATCAGGTCTCGCCTGAGAGATAGGAAATGAAGGATTGCTGGAAAATAGAGCATTTTATAGAGAATGAAGGCACAGAGCAGGCTATAAATGCCTGCTAATTGTTGCCAGTAACTGTAAATCATATTTATTGGGTTGCGACATATTTCTATTTAGGCTAATATATAGAATTAGCAGTCTCAGGGTGAGAGTGCTAACAAATTGAGGAAGGAGGATCGAAATGGCGGTTAAGCTTCAACCGTTAGCTGACCGGCTGGTAGTCAAGCCTATTGAGCGGGAGGAGGTGACCAAGGGGGGGATTGTTCTCCCCGACACAGCTAAGGAGAAGCCCCAGGAGGGGAAGGTCCTGGCTGTTGGTCCGGGCAGGTTATCCGAGGATGGCAAGCGGATAGCTATGGATATTAAGGTTGGAGACACAGTGATTTATGCTAAGTATGGAGGCACTGAAATTAAGATTGACGATGAGGAACTGATAATCTTGCGTGAGAGCGATATTCTGGCTAAGAAAACTAAATAACCAAGCGGGTTAAAGGAGGAGAAAATTGGCAAAACAGATTATTTTTGATGAGGAAGTCAGGCATTCCCTAAGGAGAGGTATAGATGCTTTAACCGATGCCGTCAAGGTAACCTTGGGACCTAAGGGTCATTGTGTCGCCCTGGATAAAAAATGGGGCGCACCCTCAGTAATTGACGATGGGGTTACTATTGCCAAGGATATTGAGCTTCCTGACCCCTTTGAGAACATGGGTGTCCAGTTGGTTAAGGAGGCAGCCACCAAGACCAACGATGCTTGTGGCGATGGTACTACTACCTCAACCATTCTAGCTCACGCTATTATTAGCGGCGGCTTTAAGAATGTGGCGGCTGGAGCCGAGGCTATGGGGCTAAAGAGAGGTATTGAGAAGGCAACCAAGGCTATTGTTGATGAGCTTAAGCAATTATCTACTGAGGTAAAGGGTAAGGAGCAGATTGCTCAGGTGGCTACTATAACCGCTGTTGACCGAGAGATTGGCGACTTAATTGCTGAGGTTATGGAGAAGGTGGGCAAGGACGGGGTTATCACTGTTGAGGAGTCCAAGGGGGTAAAGTATGAGACCGAGTATGTGGAGGGGATGCAATTTGACCGCGGCTATATCAGCCCCTATTTCATCACCAATGCCGAGCGTATGGAAACGGTGATAGAAGACCCCTACATCCTTATTACTGATAAGAAAATCTCGGCTGTATCTGACCTTTTACCAGCCCTGGAAAAGATATTACAGGTATCAAAAAACCTGCTTATCGTTGCTGAAGATGTAGATGGTGAAGCCTTAGCCACCCTGGTAGTCAATAAGCTGCGGGGCACGCTGAATGTTCTGACAGTGAAGGCTCCTGGTTTTGGTGACCGGCGTAAGGCAATGCTGGAAGACATGGCAATTCTTACCGGTGGTAAGGTGATTTCGGAGGATGTGGGGCGCAAGCTGGACTCGGTTACCGTGGAAGATTTAGGTCGGGCTCGCCGGGTAACCTGTGATAAGGATAATACCACTATTGTTGAGGGCAAGGGCTCGGAAGAGGCGATTAAGGTCAGAATCAAGCAGATTAAGGCTCAAATTGAGGAGACTACCTCTGATTTTGACCGTGAGAAGCTTCAGGAGAGACAGGCCAAGCTGGTAGGCGGAGTAGCTGTAATTAAGGTAGGTGCCGCTACTGAGGTTGAGCTTAAGGAAAGAAAGCACCGGGTTGAGGATGCGTTATCGGCAACCCGCGCCGCTGTAGAAGAAGGCATCCTGCCTGGCGGTGGTGTCGCCTTACTCAATTCTCTCTCGGCTCTGGATAAACTAGAGGTTAGTGGTGATGAAGCTACTGGCGTTGACATAATAAGAAAAGCGGTGGAAGAGCCGCTTCGCTGGATTGCCATAAATGCCGGTAGGGATGGCTCTGTGGTGCTGAATGCGGTAAAGAATAGCCCGCCCGGGGTTGGTTATGATGCTGAAGCCGATGACTTTGGTAATATGGTAGACAAGGGTATCATTGACCCAACCAAGGTGGTAAGGTCTAGCCTGGAAAATGCAGCTAGCATTGCCGCTATGGTCTTGATTACTGAAGCACTGGTTACCGATATCCCGGAAAAGGAGAAGGCACCAGCAATGCCGGGTGGTGGGTATCCTGAGTACTAATTGAATTTGCTTGAATAAAAATAAGGAGGCAAGAGTGCAGAAGAAACCCAAGCCCAAACCCAAATAGCGCCCTAGGGTATAACAAGGAGCAAAAATAGCCGTGGTCTTTTGGCTGCGGCTATTTTTTATTTATATTGCGAGGGTAGATTGAAGGGGCGAAGCCCCTTCAAAAACTATATTCCCCCTCTCCTTCAACCGTGGTGTACGAAAGGTAAAACTCCCACGGTTTCCTCGGAGACGCTATACGGAGGCATAGGGATAGTATAATACACCTTTGCTTCTGATTCATCCACCTCAATCCTTTCTACAAAGGACTTGAGGAAGCTCCCTTGCTCAGTTATGGAGGATTTCGCCAACAAGCTTCTCAGGTCATCGGCATAGTCCTGCACTACTTGAGGGTCAGCCATGTCCACACTCTTATAGTGTAAAATCTCCTCTGCGTCGGCCTTTGCCTGCAATAACTCCTCCTTTTTCCAGGAGAGAGCCTTTATCCTAGGGGCAAGCTCTCCACCCTTAAACTCCCCTGCCTCTATGGCATCGTAGAGTTTGCCCAGCCTGCTATCCATTTCTTCGATTTGAGCCTGAATAAGCTCCAGCCTTTTCAAAACACTACGCTGCTGAATTTCTAGCGTATAAGTGCAATCACAGTGACTATTCGGAACAATTACAGCTCTCCTCTTCAAGAAGAAGTAGCTTATTCCGGTTTTACAGCAGTTCTGCTTTCGCATTGTACATGATACATTCAATTTGAATGAATTGAGCATATCGACGAGTTGCGCACCGCACTAGACTTACGATGTTCAGCTTTACCTTAGCGAAAACCTCTCTTATACCGCAATGTACGTTCAGTTTTCTTTTATTGAGCAAAACCTCTACGTCTTGGTCCCTGCTGATACTTTTGTGACCTTTAATACTCGCGTATTTGCTGCCGGGATTAAGGTGGAGAAACTGCCCCAAGATCTCCTCTCTCGCTTCACCAAGCTTCACTTCGCCCCCTACACTGAGCAGGAGTTTATTGAGGTATCGCAAAGGGTGCTGACGACAAGGGAAAACACCAACCTAGAAAATGCCGAATACATTGTCAGGGGTGGAGGCATTACTCAATAAAGAGATATAAAGAGAGTCAAAGAGAGGCGAAGCCTCTCTTACATAACCAAGGGCAAATTCCCCTTATCAAGGAGAAGGGAATAAAGGGGGTGAGGTTGATTATAATTAATTTAGAGCCAAACCACGGGTAATTTCAACTATGGGGACCAAATTATGGTCTTAGTAGAAGGACAAGCTGTTAAATCTTATCAGGAATTAATACGTGTAGCAAGCCATTAGCATAAGCATAAGGAGTTCATCGAAGTAGTGTTGCTACCTGCCATAGCTGGTGTATAATTAAAGAGGAGACCATGTCAAGAACATCTAAGGGGCCTGAATTAAAAGTTCGGTCTTTTCTGAGAGGAGTCGAGGAAAAGACAGCCATTTGTGATCTTGAACAAATAAAAAAATACTTTGATTACGAGTGTGACGCTATAGTCGTTGTGGAGGGAGTAGTAGTTGGATCTTATGAGAAGCTTGTCAAAATGGTTACTCAGTATAGTAATAAACAGTTATTCGAAGTAGTAATATTGCCTTTCATAGCAGGTGGATAAGCAGAAAAGAGGCAATATTATCAATATAGCATCTACTAATGCAATAAAACCATTGTTAGGGCAGGGGCCCTACTCTGCCGCTAAGGCTGTGGCTATGCTCACTAAATCATTGGCGTTGGAACTAGCCAGCAGCAATATACGGGCTACTTGTGGATGGTGGCTTTAATTTGACTTAGCGTTTAATGGTCAACAGAAATAGGCGGGCTCTGCCAGGGGAAACTGAGGTACGAGGTGTTTTTATAATCTTTTTACCCCCAGTCTAACTTCCTCCCCCTCCCGTGTGGTAGCCTCAGCTGTAATCGGGCAAGTGGCATCCCGCCTAAAAGACAAAAAGGGGGTGGTGGTAGTGGGGTGGTTTAATGAGTTTGCACAGGCTTGGTCTGCCGTACCGGGTGAAGCAACTGTGCACTGCTGATTTAGGCTTTGCGTCTACTAAATCCTATGACATTGAGATGGGCTCCGGGGTGTGGTGAGTGGTTAGAGGTAAGCTCCTGCTCCAACTGCGGTGATTTTCAAGCCCGGCGAGCCAGCATCCGCTACCGCCCCTCCCCTGAGGCTAAACCCCAGTTTGTCCATACT
>Ga0307379_10004479_pt1 | contig 19907 bp, 17 predicted proteins | sample UN2MG_FD_202237 | JGI IMG/M metagenome (GOLD analysis project Ga0307379, IMG submission 202237) | Soil microbial communities from Risofladan, Vaasa, Finland - UN-2 | ecosystem: Environmental > Terrestrial > Soil > Coastal area > Acid sulfate soil | place: Finland: Risofladan, Vaasa | collected... | reverse complement strand
TTCTTATCCCGTCAGCGTGCTCGAAGGTTATTCCAATTTCCTGGCCGCCGACACCCAGGCTATGGAGAACATGTTCCGAATCATACTTCAGTAACTCTTCAGTCCTTTTGCTTGCCATTTTTTATCACTCCTTATTATTACTCTTCGTTTCTGTAAATGGCCTATGTCCTATAAGTTAAGCTTAAAGGTACGGGCTTTACCTTTTTTAATCGCCTTCTCGTATACCAGCTTAGCACAAATTATATCTTGAACAGCCAGACCGGTTGAATCGAAAATGGTTATCTCCTGGTCGTTCTCGCGGCCTTGCTTAATGTTAGCGACGACCTCACCAAGAGTGCCGTAGATATCCTCAACCTTGATTGCGCCCTGTTTAAGGGGGACATTAACCTCGCCGGAATGGGAGGCTTGCGTAATGTCATCGACTATAACCTTTGCCTTCTTTAGCAATGTTGATTCCAGTTCCTGTTTCCCCTCAGCGTCAGCGCCAATCGCATTTATGTGAGTCCCCGGTCTAACTAGTTGACTACTAACAATAGGTGCTGTTGACGGGGTGGTTGTGACCAGAATGTCTGCCTCTGTTACCTCCTGGATGGTTGCCACGTAATGGACGTTAATGCCCAATTCCGCTCCCATTTCTTCAGCATACTTCAGGCCTGCCTCTCTAAATTTGTCGTATACCTTTACTTCTTCAATTTTGGGCAGCACTTTAGCTGTAGCCATCAGTTGTGTCCTGGCCTGTGCGCCGGCCCCTACCATGCCGATAACAGACGAGTCCTTCTTAGCCAGGTATTTGGCGGCTACAGCTCCTGCCGCTCCGGTTCTGATTTTAGTAATATATGTACCGTCCATAACGGCAAGAGGACAACCGGTGTTGGGGTCGCATAATAAAATGGTGGCCAGCACGGTTGGTAGATTGCGCTTTTGGTTGTTTGGGTATACGCTTACCCATTTAATCCCGGCACTGCCACTAATGTAGGCCGGCATTGCCCTAAAATCGCCGTGATAGTCAGGTAAGTCTAAATATAATTTGGGGGGCATAGCCGTTTTGCCTTCAGCGGTAAGCCTAAAAGCATCTTCAACAGCTTCTACGGCTTCGCCCACGCTAAGCAGCTCCTCGATTTCACTTCTTGATAGTAGTAGTGTTTGGTTCACATTAGCCGAATTACTCATATGTTCTCCTGAAATAACTATTATTTCTACCCTGTGGTTAACCTTTTTCTAAGGTCTTTTTACCAGAAAGGGACTTTTATTCTTTTCTAATCAACTTTCTTATTTTTAATGCTTACTTAATCATCGTGCTGGGAAGCCATAGTCCTATCTGGGGGAATATTATAACTAGGCTCAGACCAATTAGTTGAAGTATAACAAAGGGGAGGGTGGAGCGGTAAATATCCATCATAGTCACTCCTGGCGGCACGATGCCCCGTAGCCAGAACAAAACAAAGCCGAAGGGTGGGGATAGATAAGCAATCTGTATATTAACGATGAAGATGATGCCAAACCATAGCTTGCTGAAGCCGAGGGCCAAAATTATGGGAACGTACAGGGGAGTACACAGGGTTATTATTGCCCACTCGTCCATAACACAGCCGAGTATCAAAATACTCACCATCATCGTGATTAGAATGCCCCACTTACCACCGGGCATTGACATAACTAACGAGGTTATTAGTTCCTGGCAGCCTAGAGCACTGAAGATATTAATAAAGAGGTTGGCTCCAACCAAGATCCAGATACCCATAGCCGCGAGTTTTACAGTGGTGGAGAGGGAGTCCCTAAGCACCTGCCAGGTTAGCCTGCGGTATATGCCATTGATAAGGAGAGCACCAGCCGCACCGAAATAGGAAGCTTCAACCGGAGTAGCTATTCCAAGCCAAATCACCCCGAGAACGAGGAAGATAAGGACTAGGAATGGCCAGATAGCGGTGACAGACTTAATTCTCTCCCCCCGAGAGACCTTCTCCTCTGGAGGTATGCTCGGACCTAACTTTGGGTTCAGTTTGCACCTTATACCAACGTAACTTATATATAAAGTGGCCAGCAGCAGACCCGGCATAATTCCACCGAGAAACAGGCGCCCGATTGACTCCTGAGCTATGATGCCATATAGAATGAAAGGGACACTCGGCGGAATGAGAGCTCCCAACGCTCCCCCAGCTCCTACAGCACCTATGGCTATTTTCTTATCGTATTTATACTTTAGCATGGAGGGGATGGCGATTAGCCCCATGGCAATTGTAGCCGGGGGTGTTATCCCGGTAATAGCAGCAAAAACGGTGCAGATGAGAATGGTCGCCATTGCCAGCCCACCCTTAATACCACCCAACAGCTTATATCCCATATCATAAGCGGCACTGGCAATACCCGAATATCTGACCAGATTGCCCATGAAGATGAACATGGGGATAGTTATCAGAACGTCCTGCCATGCCGTAGAGAAAATAGCCATGGAAGTTAACGGGAGACTCCTCGGACTCGCCAGGACAGCGAATAGAACCGCCGTGCCGCCCATAGCAAAAGCAACCGGCAACCCCAGGGCAAGGAAAAAGAAAAGGCAAGCGAATATTAGTAGGGTGGTAAGCTCAACACTCAATTTGCTACTTCCCCACTAGTACTAAAATTTGCCAACGGTTGGCTCAAAATATCTCTCCTTATCTTTTACTATTCGGTAGGACTGCCTCCATGCTCAGTCGGAGTTCAACTATCTGGCTCAACGTCTGCTTGGCTTTTTCCTTTGCCAAACAGTGTGCCTATGTCAGTGACAAGTTTCCTGATTGCTACAATCAGCAGGAACAAAGCTCCGAGAGGTACCAGCGGATGAATGATATACAAGGGTAGCTGGTACGGGTAGCTTGGAGTCAGGCGACGGATTCCTATGGACCATTGAGCTTCTTCTATGCCCATCCATATTGCTATGACGCAAAACAGCGCGGTGAGGGCAAAGGTGAAGGTATCGGTAATCGCCTTGCCTCGGGGCGAAAAATGACTATAAAGGATATCTACTTTGACAAAAGAACCAGCGTGGAGGGCGTATCCCCCAGCGAAGCAGGCAAGTGCAACCATACTGGCTTTATTCACTAAGTAAACCCAATGGGTAGGCATGGCAAACATGTATCTCATTATTACGTCGTATACGCCTAAGGTCATCATTATAACAATGAGAAACCAACCCACCCTCCCCATTCCTTCATTCGCATAAGTAAAAAACTTACGTATCTTATTCAAAGCCCTGCCTTTACTCCGCTAAGTTACTACGCCCTCCATTCCGCTAGATTACAGCCGACCCTTGTCGGCGAGGAACTCCTTGGCAAGTTCCATTGCCTCGGCAATATTTGGCGAGACTGCTTCGAATGTGGGCCAGACCTTCTCCATTACTCTGGCGTCCTTCCTGGCTGACTCCTCGGCAGACATTTCAGATTTTTCACAGCCGTAGTCGAGAGCCGCCAGTTCAGATTTGGCTTCAAATCCGGCAGCAAGTTCAGCGGCAGCACTGTGCAGGTCTTCCTGAATTGAGTCAATGGCATCCTGCTGCCATGGTTCCAGGGCATTCCAGCTGTCAAGGTTTATGTCTATTTCCTCATACATGGCATCAATCCAGCCTGGGATATGATAATACTGAGCAACTTCATAGAATTTCATACCTCCGACTGACGCCATGTCAACGTAGAAGCCATCAATAGTTCCTAGCTTGGCAGCCATATATATGTCTCCCCAGGCTACATCCATGGGCACACCGTTCATGGCCTCGTGGTAGAAAGCTTGAGGACCACTGGCGCGCATCTTCTTGTCCGTGAGGTCCTCCCATTTGTAGACCGGGAAGTTGCCCCAGCCCAGGTTCTTGCCGTTGATGATGAGGCCCTTCAAAATAACATTGTGATTGGCATATCCCCTTTGGATGATATCGACGGCTCCATAATCATACAAGAACTCCCAATGATCGGCAGCATTCTTAGCCACCGAGGGAATGCCATATGTTATGTATGACTCGGGCACATCACCGGCGATGGCAGTGCCCCAGACACAAGTCGCATCTAACACGCCACGGCTGGTAGCACTAAAGGTTTCCTCTTCAGCAACTATAGTACCGACAGTATACAGGTTGACTCTTACGGTGCCTTCGGTCACTTTCTCTACCATTTCCTTCCACGGCACTAATCCACAGTACCAGCCAGCATCGCCCTCACCACCCAGGTGTTGAACTGTCCACTCGGTTACTTTGGGTCCTGGAGCTGGAGCTGGAGCTGGAGCTGGGGCTGGAGCCGGGGCTGGAGCCGGGGCTGGAGCTGGAGCTGGAGCTGGCTTTGCGCAACTAACAGCAATCAAGCTGATAAGCAACAGGAGCGCCAGCGAAATTAGCAACATCTTCTTACTCACCTAGCTACCTCCTTTTGTTAACACTTACTATTAATATTATAATATTAACCAATTATCAACCGCCCCCAACTACTACATAGCTAATTTCAAAGTCTTATAAGGCACCACCCCCCTTTGTTAAAAAAATTAACCTGTAAACAAATGAAAACACGATAAATATAATGAATATGATAAATATAATGAATAGTCTAACTTTAGCCGGTTATTTCTCTGAATCACCTGATTTTTCCCATGTGTGATTGCACTGCCTTAATTTCATTAGAAAATAACCCCTCTTCTCAAGTACACCCCAATCCATTCTACCTCGACGAGATGTAGTTTGCATTGAGGTAAAATATGCTGACATTTAGTTTGTTGCACTTTATTAGAAGGAGGCCCAGCACCAGCCAATGCTATACTAGCCTGTTGGGGACATAGATTTCATCCGTAAAATTTAGTAACTTCATAAGCGATAGCGATAGACAATTAGTACATCATTACACTGAGAGCACACTAAGTATATTTAACTATAAACACTACAAATAATAAGCATATCGCTTGAAAAATTTCTTTAAAAGGGCTCATAATTGTGTTATTGGCATAACCGCCCCCGGTATTGATAATATGGGTAAAATTATAGTTCTTATTGGCCATGGGCAACCGGTTTATAGTAAAGGCTTAAGTCGCCCCCTGACGGATGAAAAGAAACCAGACATAATTTAAAACGTAAGAGATGAAAGCACAGAGCCGGGAGGTGGTGGCGATGCTGACAGGCCTTACTGCTTACTCTAATTAAAATTCTATCACTCTGGAAGACTCAAGAAAACCATTCCTTTTTGTTTGCAAAGTGTTCACTTCCCCATTAGGTTGACTCCAGTAGAAAAGTCACTATGAGTGTTAACGCAGTTACCAATATTACTGAAGTAGCAATCCTCTTAAAAAGAGCCGCGTTTATTTTAGGTCGCACTTTGATGCCTGCGTAGAAACCTATTACCAGGGTGGGTAAAAGGATAATGATGTCTATCAGCAGGCCAGTTGTAACCATACCTATGAACGAAAAAGCACCAACACTTACCAGGCCACCAAAAAGGAAGTAGGCTGCAAGGGTTGCAACAAACTGTTCCTTAACTAAACCCTGATTCAATAAGAAAAGTACTACCGGGGGACCAGAAAGGCTAGTACTAGTTGTAAGTGCTCCACTAACAAACCCAGCGGTACCACAGCCGAGGCTATCCCTCTTAAACCAGAGTGCTTTACCCAATAGCAAGAATACAGAGAATGGAATGACTAGTACCGCTATAACTAACTTTATCATTGATGGGTTAATGCTTGACAATAGATAAGCGCCTAGAGGAATACCGAATATACTACCCACGCAAATGAGTGCCACTCGTCGTATATCGATATGCTGCCTCGAATGAAATAAAATAAATGCACAGAGAACGGTATTGAGGATGACACTGATTACGACTACCGATTTTGTTTCAAACACAAATAGAAGTAAGGGCGTGGCAACAAGGCAAAAGCCAAAACCAGTAACAGACTGAACAAAACTGGCTAGCAGAACGATAGCACTAGCTGCAATCAAAGCATACTCTCACTATTCTCTTGCTCTCGCCTTTCGAAGTTCTGACTGCCTCTGAACTAGGGCTTTCTTCTTGTACGAAATGGTGGGCGGTGCCAGGCGATAGACAGAACCTTTAGCCTAGCTTTCAGTATTCCTTAGCCAGATGGTTTGAGTCCCCTCAGGTGGAGTTGGGATAACAATAGGTAGAACTTTTGAACTGGCTTTTGGCTTTACCATTTCACCCGGTTGCTACTGTTAAAGATGATTGTAACATCAAAGCATACGGGTCACAAGTGGCAACTGGGCATCCAGTTTGATAACAGTTTGATATTTTGTTGTTCACGCTTGTATCTACAGTACTCCCCAGGTAAAGCTAAATATTATAATCAAAAAGGAACGGCTCTCAGATTAGACCTGTATAGATAGCGTGTGACTTGTCCGACAAGGAACAAGCAAAAGTGATTACGGTGACTACTTTATTTCAGCTAGGTCGTCAAAGGCTATCCAGCCTTTCTTTAACGCACACGTTGCTGCCCCGGTGCGTGAACCAACTTCCAGCTTCCTGAAGATGTTTGCCAGATGAGTGGATACTGTCCGCTCACTGATGGTAAGCTCTCTACCGATGTCCTTGTTGGACATACCTTTGGTAACTAGTCTGAGTACTTCCAGTTCGCGAGGGTGCAAATCCTCAGGATGTACATTCTCACCACGTTGGGCGGCTAGACGATGCAGGACATCGGCAGCAGCCTTCGGGGCAAATACTTCTTCCCCGGCATGCACTGAGTGGATAGCACTGACCAGTTCGCTGAGAGGGCAGGTCTCCAACAAATACCCTAGTGCGCCCGCCCTCAAAGAAGGAAGCATGTTTGCCCCATATTCATATTTACTGAGCATCAGGATAGCAGTAGTCGGGCAGTATGTTTTGATTTGCTTGGCAACCTCAATACCATTAAGCTTGGGCATGGCGATGTCAATTAAAGCTACATCTGGTGTTAATTCCCTTGCCATCCTGACAGCTTCCTCACCGTCCATTGCTGTGGCTACAACCTCGATATCCTTTTCATCCGTCAGGAGACGACTTAACCCTTCGCTAAAAACCGGGTGTCCGTGTCCAACAAGGACCTTAATTTTATCCATAATGGCATTGTTGAGTATATGACCTGTTAAAAAATTTGTCAAGTAATATACTTATTTGGTTGGTAAGTAAATTTACTTAATTTAGCCACTGCAACTATGTAGTTGCTGTAGAGCGTATTCAGTCTACAAATTTACTATGTTTGACGGATTGTATTAACCCCTACAATTACTTATTATATTATTGACTGGTAACAGGACAATTAAAAAACGTGCAAAAGATTGTCATAGTTGGTGACAGAGCTAGTGGCGGTGGTGGTTTAGTACACGTAACAAGCTAAATATTAGCGTGTATCCTGATGTAAGCTGCACCTCACCAAGACGTAGTGAAAGGTGATAAGAGCCTGGTATAGCGTTATAATGTGCCGGCTTGTATCTGTTCCTAATTTGGATAAGGGGGGGTGGTGCCGTATAAGAGTATAAACTTGGATAGCAGTTAGAGGTAGTTGGTAATCTCAAGTGTTAACAAAAGGAGGCAAATCGGTGAGCAAGAAATTATTACTAATTTCGTTGGCGTTGTTACTAACCGCAGTCTTAATTATTGGTGGCTGTGCGAAACCAGCGCCAGCACCTGCACCCGCACCGGCACCAGCACCTGCACCTGCACCAGCACCAGCACCCGCAGCACATGAAATAGTCACGATTAACATTGTCGGTAATCCGCTTGGCAGCATAGGTTACCGCATGTCAATGGCATGCTCCCAACTAATCGAGAAGACGCATCCCTGGTTGCGGCTTAACGCAATGGAGGGTCTGGGCACCACTGCCAATGTCTACAACATGCTGACCGACCCCGCAACATGGGGAAGCAGCATGATCACTTGTAGCCAGGTTGATTACTTCCTGGCGTCACGAGGTCTAACACTGTTTGAAGAGACGGGGCCTCTTCCTGAGGTAGTGGACAAAGTAGGATTTCTTGGGAACCACTTTATCGGCGTAGCTGGACTTTACACGTTGGACCCCAACATCAAGACCGAGAAAGACCTCGTCGGCAAGAGGATTGCCCTGGGCAAAATTGGGCAGGTAGCCTGGGCGCTGATCCAAACAACAGTGTTAAAGGAGATAGCCGAGATAGATTGTCAGATTGAATACTTGCTGCCTGACACTGCGACCCAGGCATTGATAGACGGTAAGGCTGATGCCGCGGGTATTTTAATGGTCATGTCCCCAGACGCCACGGTAATGAGACCACCTGCTGCCTATACTATCATGGAGGCATCGGGGAAAACGCCTTACTGGATTACCTGGAGCGATGACACGATAAAGAAAGCCGAGGCAACCGGCTGGACTCCGTATTTAAACCCGAGGTTGGTCGCTCCCGGATCATTCATCGGGGTCCAGCCCGACCCGCTCTACCTTAGTTACATAGTGAATGGCTGGGCGCTGCATAAGGACTATCCTGAAGAGGTGGCCTACGAGTTTACCAAATGGTACATAGAAAATAGCGTGAAGCTAGGGGAAATCGACAAAGTAGCAGATACCTTTGCCAAACCAGAGTGGCTGGTTTCTGGTATGAAAAAGGAGTGGGCACACCCCGGCGCGACGAGAGCATATCAGGAAGCCGGGATACCTCTAGAATAGAGGAGCCCAAGTCGAGTAGCTGGGGTTTGAGGGTTCTGATATCACGCCGTAGTGCAGTCACCGGAGGTGCTCAACTCTTATTTTAGCCCCTCTGGTGACTGTATTAGTGAGATGGCTTGGTACAACAGGTTAAGCAATGGATAACGTAGAAGAGAACACATGGGCTAAGGTTTTGCGTTTAGCCACTGTCATTATTGCTATAGTGATGGGGGTGTACCACATTTTGTTCATGGTCACCCCCCTATGGGGGTATAGTAGGCACAATATCATCCATATGGGCTTTGCTATCGCCCTTGTCGTCTTGGGGTTTATTGCTTCACAGACTAGCCGTGTCAAGCGCGGGCTTCTGTTTCTTGTGATGGTAGCGAGTATTGGGAGTTTAGGCTATCTCATTAGCCAGTCGTTTCGGCTGGAGATGCAGATGGGCATGCGCCTAAGTGACCTGGATTTTGCTATAGGTGTTATTCTCATTGTTACTATCATCATTGTTACCTGGCTACAGTGGGGATGGGTGCTGGCTACAGTAGCCATACTCTCTTTACTCTTTCTCTTCTTCGGCTATTATGTTCCCGGCCCCATGAAGGCTCCAGTCATGACTCCACAGTATGCGATGAGCTTCGCCGCCATGAATTTGGGCACCGGTCTTTTTGGCTTAGTCACTCCGCTCTCGTCGGGGATAATCTTCTACTTTATGCTGTTCTCAGGAGTTATGGCAGGAACAGGGGTAACAGCCATGTTCCTGGAAACGGGGAAGGCTCTCGGGCGGCTGTTTAGAGGTGGTGCTGCATTTACCGCCATTATCGGTAGCTCTCTAATGGGCACGGTTACCGGAGCTACAGCGGCTAACGTGGCTCTCACCGGCAGTTTTACCATTCCTACGATGAAAAAGCAGGGGTTTCCTCCCCCGGCAGCGTCGGCGATTGAAAGCGTGGCTTCATCCGGTGGGCAGATAATGCCCCCAATAATGGGCGCCGGAGCTTTTCTCATGGCATCCTTGCTGGGTGTGCCTTATGCCCTCATCATGCTGAAGGCTATTATTCCTGCCCTGCTCTATTACGGGGTGACCATCATCGGAACCCTGGTTCTGATCCGTCACTTTAACATTAGTCCGCCGCCGGAAGAGGTGGACGTGCGTTTGATACTGACCCGGATGCCAGTATTCGTGATTCCGCTGGGGATTCTAGCTGTGCTTCTTGTCCAGGGGCACTCGCCAGGATGGACAGCCATCTGGGCTATGCTGGCATGCACAGTGCTTAGCCTGTTCAGCAAAGGCACTCGACCAAAAAGTCTCTGGGGTTTCTTACAAGACTTTGCGCGAGGCGCAATCTCAGGAGCCGAGATTGCTATTGCCTTTTTTGCCATAGCACTGGTATCACAGGCAGTCATCACTACCGGGCTGGCACCCAAGGTAAGCAGCCTAATCATAGGCCTGTCGCAGGGCATAGTGTTTTTGGGTTTGCTTATGATTATGGTCGGCTGCTTAATTCTGGGTATGGGTATGACCACTATGGCTGCCTACTTGCTGACCGCCATTGTGATGGTCCCCTCACTGACGGCGCTTGGAGTAGACATGACAGAAGGACACTTCTTCGCCTTCTACTTCGCTGTCTTTTCGGCGGTGACCCCACCAATAGCCACCGCTGCTATCGTTGGCAGCAAGATAGCCAAGGCTAATTTTTGGGACTGTGCCCTGCAAGGCTTCAGGTTATCCATACCCCTCTTTCTCATCCCCTTCGCCTTTATATCGGAGCCGGAGCTTCTCAGCTTCCCCCATTTTGGCTGGGGTGCCCTTTACATGAGTATTATTCTCCTGGTGAGTGGCCTGGCGCTAGCCATGACCATATATCGTCACCTCCTGGTAAGATTAAACAACTTTGAATTTGCCGCAGCTTTGATATCATCAGCGCTTTTCGCTGCTTACATTATAGTCGTGCAGAACGGGTACCTAGTCGCGGCAGCGGCGGCTCTTCTGGCATTGGCGATTGTTTTGCAGTTCAAACGCTGGAGAAGCAGCCGGAAAGCCAGTTTTGCAAGCAAATACTAAAAGGAAAGGATAGATTCTTAAATGAGTATTTTATGGGAGAAGCACGGTGTAAGGCTTTATAATCCCGAGAAGGCGTGTGAGGGCTATACCCTGGTTGACCCGTTCACGTCAAGAGATGTCTGGTTAATGGACATGAAAGGCAATTATGTGCACAGATGGGTACTGCCAAGCTCACCGCGTAACCACGGTGTAATTTTGCCGAATGGTCATCTGCTTTACGCCACGGCAGAACCGTTACCACCAGATACCAGCGATTTGTCTGTTCCAAGAATTGGAAGCTGGGGCATAGGTATGGGGCTGGTGGAAGTGGACTGGGAAAGCAATGTGGTATGGAAATATGTGGACAAAGTCCAGAGTCACTCTTTTCATCGGATGAAGAACGGGAACACAATTTTCCCCAGAGTGATACCTGTACCCGATGATATGGCCCGCCGGCTGAAGGGAGGTATTCCCAAGACTGAAGACAGAGGAATAATCTGGACTGATGGACTCCACGAGGTTACCCCGGATGGTAAGATAGCCTGGGAATGGTCGGCAGTGGACCATCTTCTGGACCCTGACTACCATACGCTGTGTCCCTTGGAGCCCCGTGGGGATTTCACACATATGAACTCAGTTGAAGAACTTCCCGATGGGAATATCCTGGTTGGCTTTCGTAACATTGATACTATTTGTATTATTGAGAAGCCGTCAGGCAAGGTAACCTGGCAGTGGGGTAGAGGTGAAGTATCCCATCAGCATTACCCAAACATGCTGGACAACGGCAACATCTTACTGTTTGACAATGGTGTGCATCGCAAGAATGATTCGCTGATAACCTACTCCCGAGGGGTGGAGGTTAATCCAGAGACCAATAAGATTGAATGGGAATACGTAGCTGACCCACCACAAAGTTTTTATGCCGCTCTGATCTCTGGCTGCCAGCGATTCCCCAATGGCAATACCCTGATATGTGAAGGACCGCGGGGAAGAGTCTTTGAAGTGACCAAAGACGGGGAGAAGGTCTGGGAATATCTAAATCCTTTCTATGCCACCCATCTCAGTGTCGGCAAGCAACCCAGCATTCTGCCTTGGAGACACTCAAATGCACTATTTCGTGCCTACCGCTACCCGCCAGACTTTCCCGGGCTTAAGGGGAAGGAACTCAACCCAGAAAAACTTGAGTGGGTGAATCGCATTTACGGGCCCGCGGCTTATAAGAATTAAGTGAGCGAAAAATAACAGCAGGAGGCGTTTAATGAGTATCACGCAAAATGTTAGTCCAGATATACATTACAATGAGGTAAAAGCCTACAATGGTTACACATTATTAACTGCCGCAGGGGCTAAAGATGTGTACCTGGTGGATACGAAAGGGCAGGCCGTACACACCTGGAAAATGCCTGCCGAAGTTGGAGCCCCTGGGGTACTTCTTCCTAACGGCAACCTGCTTTGCGCCGTCAGGACTCCTGAAGAAATGCTGACAGATTTAGAGGGTGGTGTCGGGAAACTACTTGAGGTAGATTGGGACGGAAAGGTAGTCTGGCAGTATGAAGACCCCTATATGCACCATCACTTTTATCGTCTGCCCAACGGTAACACCATGCTACTCCGATGGGTTCCCACGCCCAAGGATGTTGTGCTTAAGGTGAGTGGTGGCCTCCCCAACACCGAAAGAGAAGGAGCCATGTGGAGTGATTCACTTCGCGAAATCAGTCCTGCCGGCGAAATAGTGTGGGAGTGGCTGGGTTATGAACACCTGAACACCGAGGTTGATATTGTCTGCCCGTTGTGCTTCCGCAGCGAGTGGACACATGCTAACTCATTCGTCGTTGCTCCCAGCGGGGATATCTTAATCAGTTTTATGAAAACCAACAGCATTGCCATTATCAATAAAGAAACAGGCAATATTGACTGGCGGTGGGGAGGGTTCTTAAGACTCGGGCACCCGCATGATGTCTGCTGGCTGGACGACGAAAGTGTCACGGTACTTGGCTGCGGGGGACATATGTCTGGTTTTGAAATGGGCAATTCTGAGGTTCTGCGGATCGACTTAAAAAGCAGCGATATAGTGTGGGAGTATACAGAGGTCCCGGTTCTTCGTTTCTATACTGCTCTCAAGGGCAGCCTTCAGCGATTACCTAATGGCAACACCCTGGTTTGTGAGGGAGATACCGGCCGGGTTTTCGAACTGACCGAGGGCAAAGAGATAGTCTGGGAATTTGTTAATCCTTTTTATCATCCCTCGCCTGCCTATGGAAAGAATAACAATATACTCCTCGGTGCTTATCGCTATGGCTCTGATTACGGAGGCTTAAAAGGGAACGTCGGGATTGCTGAGAAAGTTAAACCCGTACCGGAGAAAAAGGCTCAGACCCGGGCTGAGAAGGGGGCGAGTCCCAAGGGAGAGGAAGCTCTGAAGGAGCGACTTGCTAACCTTGGTTACTAATTTTCGATATACAGGAAGTGAGGAATATAGATGTCTTATTTAGTGCCACCGCATGGAGGTAAGTTACTGCCATTACTAGTTCGCGATAGCGAGTTAGAAGAGAGTCTCAAAGAAGCTGAGACGCTACCCAGGGTCAGGCTGGACTCGAGAGAGGTATCCGACCTGATTATGCTGGCTATGGGAGCGTTCAGCCCGCTTGATGGCTTCGTCAAGAAAGAAGACTATGAAGGTGTCGTCGCTGATATGCACCTGAAGAATGGGACACTCTGGCCCATCCCCATCACCCTTGCTGTCTCGAAAGAAGAGGCAGAAAAAATCAAGGAAGGACAGAGGATTGCCCTGCTCAATTCGGACAATGATGAGATTATGGCCAGCATGCTTGTTGAAGAGAAATATACCTACGATAAACATAGGGAAGCTCTCCAAGTCTTTGGCACCGATGATGAGCAGCACCCCGGTGTCCAGAAAATATATGAGCAGGGTGAGGTTTACCTGGGAGGCCCGGTAAAGGTCTTCAGCGAAGGTGACTATCCAGGGAGGTTTGCCGAGTTTGCCCGGCCCGCAGAAACCAGAGCTATATTTACTGAAAAAGGCTGGACAACGATAGCTGCCTTTCAGACGCGAAACCCGCTGCATCGCTCCCACGAGTACCTGACCAAGGTTGCCTTAGAAGTTTGCGACGGACTTCTCATCCATCCTATCGTGGGTAAGCTAAAGGCCGGTGATATTCCTGCCGAGGTGCGCATGGAATGCTATAAAGTGCTCCTGGACAACTATTATCCCAAAGACAGGGCGATATTAAAGGTCTATCCCATGGAGATGCGATATGGTGGGCCAAGAGAGGCAATACTGCATGCTATCATTCGGCAAAATTTTGGCTGCAGCCATCTAATCGTCGGTAGAGACCATGCCGGCGTCGGCAGCTACTACGGTCCCTTTGATGCTCAGAAGATTTTTGACGAATTAAATCCTGGGGATTTGCACATACAGCCATTGAAACTGGACCCCACTTTCTGGTGCAATAAGTGCAGCTCAATGGCATCTCCCAAGACCTGTCCCCATGGTAAAGAAGACCATTTGTCAATTAGCGGCACCAAACTGCGTGAAATGCTGACTAAGGGAGAGCGACCTACCGAGCAGTTCAGCCGAAAAGAAGTGGTGGACATCCTGGTCAAGTATTATCAAAGCAAAGACGGGAGCTAGAGATGAAGAATGTGGTTCTGCTGACAATAGATACACTGAGGCAGAATGCTCTGGGTTGCTACGGCAATAAAAGAGGGTTAGCACCATTCATTGATTCTCTGCAGGATAAATGCACCAGGTTCACCAGGGGACAGGCTAGCGGTCCGTACACACAGGCATCATTTCCGGGGCTGCTTACCTCCTCCTATTACCTGGAGTATGGGAAACCGAAGGGACTGGCGCCGGAAAGGACCTTGATTTCTGAGCCGCTGCAAGAAGCCGGGATAGTAACCGCCGCCTTCCATTCCAACCCGTATATTTGCGGTTTTCTGGGCTGGAACCGCGGCTGGGATGTTTTCTATGACTCCATGGAGGATGAGGTTGAGCCCAGAATACCCTATATCAGGGGCCATGTAATAAACACCAAGGTAAGTGACTGGCTGTCATCGCATGCCGGCAAAGGGGAATACAAACCGTTTTTCCTCTGGCTCCACTATATGGATATCCACGAGCCCTATATGCCGGAAAAGAAATACGTTGACATGGTGGACCCTTCCGTTACCGTCAGCCAGGATGAAATGTACAGCCTGTTTGAAAACACGCTTTTAAAGAGGGATACCTCCGACCCGGCCAAAATCACCCTCTTGAAGAAACTCTATGACATACATGTCCGGGAGGCGGATACCTACGTCCAGGAGTTCTTTGGCACTCTGGAAAAACTCGATATCTTGAAAGATACGCTAGTTATCATCACCAACGACCATGGTGACGAGTTTAACGAGCACGGTGGGCTTTCCCATGACGACAAAATGTATTCCGAGCTTATAGATATGCCACTCCTTATCTACGACCCGAGCAAGGATAAGGGAGAAGTCAGTGATAACGTGGTCAGCAATCTTGATATACCACCGACAATAGTACACCTCTTTGGTCTCGCCCCGGTGGAAGGCTTCAAGGGTCATTCCCTTCTCCCGCTCAAGGACTATCCCCGGACGGGAGTTTTCGGTGAAGCTATTGACCAGCGGAGTCAAAGGGGTGGCAACATGGATAAGGATATCTACTATTATCGGGAGGGAGACCTCAAGATAATCTATCGCGCCGATATTGATGCCTGGGAAATGTATGACCTCAGAGAAGACCCCAGGGAATTGAATAATATAGCCAATACATCCCCAAAGGCTGAGGAGCTTAAAAACAAGTTATTACCCAGAGTCAGAAGATGGATCAGTTAAAAAAAATAAAAGGAGAAAGGAAAAAATAATGACTGACAAAGAGAAGGAATGTGCGGAACTGATTGAAAAATCAAAGGAAGTAGTACGGGAAACATTTAAGAAATTCAAGGTGGAAGACCTGGCTATCACCTGGACAGGCGGCAAGGACAGCGGCCTGGGTCTGTGGATTATCCGCCAGGTATGCCAGGAAGATGGTATCAAGATACCCAAGGTGATGACTATTGACGAATTCGATGTCTTTCAAGAAGTTCATGATTTTATGGAAAAGTATGCTAAGGAATGGAACTTGGACTTGGAATGGTGCCGCAATGACGATCTCATTAAAGCCGCCGGCGGCAAACTTAATGCCACCGTTAAGGTAAAGGACTTAAACGAAAGAAACCAGTCTGAGCTCAAGCGCATCGGCTTTGAAGAGGAGACCTTCCCGTTTGAAGCTGAATCATACACCGGTAACCACCTGATGAAGACGGTTATGTTCAATATGTATATTGAACGGCATAATGTCAAGGGTATCTTCCAGGGTCTGCGGAGAGACGAGCAGGCAGCCAGGGTTCAGGATGAGTACTTTGAAGAGAAAGAAGCCGCCCACCTGATACCGGGGCACCTTCGCATCAAGCCAATCCTGCACTTCACCGAGAGATTGCTTTGGAATACCTATCAGGTATACAAGATTCCCTACTGCATACTCTACGAACAGGGATACCGCTCCCTCGGCGCCAAGACTACCAGTGCTATAGCCGAAGCCGGAGTTCCTGCCTGGGAGCAGGACCTGGAGCATACGACGGAGAGAGCCGGCAGAAGGCAGGACAAAGAACAGATGATGGGGAGGCTGCGGAAGTTAGGTTACATGTAATTGCCGAAAAGGCATGACATCGTTCTATCTTTGACAGGCGGAGCTGGCTGGCTGGGAAGAGGCAAAATATGAATCAAAGAAAGAAAGCCGCTATTTAATTAGTCGGTTTTGTTCTTGATATGCGGATTAATAACCTGGCATGTAGTTTACTGGTGCTTTGGCTCCCAGCTACCGCGTAGATACCAAAGAGAAAGGACGGATTCTCAAATGAGTATTCAGTGGGGAAAGCACGGTGTTAGGCTCTATAACCTGGATAAGGCCTGTGAGGGTTATACCTTAATTGACCCATTCACATCAAGGGATGTCTGGCTAATGGACATGGAAGGTAATTACGTACATAGATGGGTGATGCCGACCATACCACGTCATCATGGTGTGCTTCTGCCAAATGGTCATCTACTCTACGCTACACTGGCACCGCTCCCAGAGGAAAGTGATATGTCTTTCCCAAGAGTTGCAGCCTGGGCTATGAGCGGTGGCCTTGTAGAGGTAGATTGGGAGGGTAATCTGGTATGGAAATATGTGGACAAATATCAGACCCATACCTTCTACCGGATGAAGAATGGGAATACGATGGTTCCTAGGCTGACACGTGTACCCGATGAGATGGCTTCTAGAGTGAAGGGAGGTATTCCTGAAACTGAAGATAGAGGTATGATTTGGACTGACGGACTACATGAAGTTACCCCTGACGGCGAGGTAGTCTGGGAATGGTCGGCAGTTGACCATCTGAATCCTGAAGTCCACGTATTATGTCCCTTGGAACGCCGGGGTGATTGGACACACCTGAACTCCTGTGAAGTACTTTCTGATGGCAATGTTCTAGTTGGCTTCCGCAATATTGATACACTTTGTATCATTGAGAAGACGACAGGTAACATAAAATGGCAATGGGTTGGAGGTGGAATATCTCATCAGCATTCCCCAACCATGCTGGACAATGGTAACATTCTGCTATTTGATAATGGCTCACACCGTAAAGATGACTTACCCATAAGCTACTCGCGAGCGGTGGAGCTAAATCCGGCTACTAACAAGATTGAATGGGAGTATAAAGCCGATCCCCCCCAAAGCTTCTATTCTGCCCTAATTTCCGGTTGTCAGCGGTTACATAACGGCAACACCCTGATATGTGAAGGATTAAAGGGGCGGGTTTTTGAAATTACTACGGATGGGGAGGTAGTCTGGGAGTATCTTAGTCCTTTTTATGCTCCTCTTCAAACCATTGGTAGAAGATGGGGACGTTTAAATGCGCTGTTCCGCGCCTACCGCTACATGCTAGATTTCCCCGGGTTGAAAGGGAAGGAACTCGACCCGGAAAAACTTAATTGGGTGAATTGTATTTATGGGGCAGAGACTTCCGGAAACTAAGCAAGCCCAGAATATTAATATGAATCAGAGAAAGAAAGCTATTATTCAATTGGTAGTCTTGTTTCTGATATGCGTGTTAATAACCTGGCATGTAGTTTACTGGCACCTCACTGGAATACATCTGGAGATGTTCCAATGGCTACATACTGGTAGAGCCGGCATTACGGTGCTTTATAACCTGGGACTGATGCTGGTGCTGGGTATCACCTTGGGTTTTTTGATGGAGAGAACTGTTGACCTCATAAGCCACAAAGCTGGTGGACCGTCAGATAAAAAGTAACCGATAGTGAATGACGTACCGGCGCCAATCCCAGGCTGTTATCTAACGGATAAGGAGAAGTATGAATAAACTGCTCAAATCCCCCTGGCTTGAATTGATCACAATGTGTGGGGTCGTTATTCTGTCGTATATAGCCCTGGCGCTAATATCAAGGGGAGCCGAGACCCCTCCCGGGGGAATGTCTCTAAACAATATAGCTCTATTAACTTTTGGGTTCTTCCTGCTTAGCTTTGCTATTGGCACGATAGCGGTTATGGCTGGGATTGGCGGTGGCGTGTTATTCACTCCCCTCATGCTGGCCTTCACCCCTGTTGACAGTCTGATAATCAGGGGAACCGGGCTTATAGTAGCCATGTTCAGTGGCCTGATATCAACCGGACCATTCATGAAGAGTGGCTTGGGCAATCTCAAGCTTTCCATCTATTGTTGTACTGGCTACGGGTTGGGTGCCTTTGCCGGTGCCCAGGGCGCCATATTTGTTAGTGACCGGCTGGGTGACACTGGTGAGGGATTTGTCAGGATAAGCCTGGGTATTATTGTCTTTTTGCTCGCCCTCTACTTTTTCCGGGGAGGTGTGAAAATAGATTGGCCCCAAGTAAAGCAGGTAGGGCGCTTTACTAAATGGCTAAATCTCCCTCAACCCTACTATGAAAGCTCCCTTGACAGAGTTGTTACTTATCACATAACCAGAGCGGCATGGGGGCTTCTAACCATGGTCGGAGTTGGTGTGATATCTGGATTCTTTGGCATGGGAGCCGGCTGGGCAATAGTCCCGGTGATGAACCTTATAATGGGTGTCCCGCTTAAGGTCGCCGCTGCTTGCAGCGGGATCCTGATTGGTATGGGAGACTGCATATCGGTATGGCCTTATATCCTCGCCGGGGCGGTAATTCCGTTATTTGCTGCCCTCTGGTTGGTCGGGCAGGTTACCGGCGGAATAATAGGCGCCCAGATATTGATTAGAGTGAAAGCTGGTTCGGTAAGGCTCATACTAATTGGAATACTGCTCTTTTCCAGCTTCGGGTTGCTAACCAAAGGTTTAACAACCTTGGGATATATATCCAGAGTACCTGGGCCGGTTCATATAGCCGTGCTACTGGCTATCATGGCAGGAGTGGCTCTTAGCCTGACCGGTAAATTCCCCAAGCTAAAAGGTGGGAGGTAAGATAAATGGAAAAACCTAAGATTCCTCTTCCACAAATTGTTTACGGCAAGATTGTCTATTGGCTTTGCATCATAGCCGCCTTCATCTGCACGATAGGGCCAGTACTGGGTATGGCATTTAGAGATAATAATCTGCTGAACCCACACTATCTTTTCTTCACCATCTGGAAAGGTAGCAAACCTGAAGCCGTGTGGGAGGAAGTAGGCGGAGGATTTCCCGGAGGGCACTTCTGGATACATAATTTAAATACCTGGGATGGGCTTACGCAACTTGGCCTGGTAATAGGGTGCTCTTGTGCTTTTCTGGCGCTATTGGGTTCATCTATAGCCTACTTCAGGCAGAAGCCCACCGCCTATGGATGGGCGCTGGTCGCACTATTTGTGGCGGTACTGGTTTTATTATCCGCAGTTGGCATATATCATGTCTAAATAGTAACATATAAGACCAGAATAAATTTGGTGTTAGTTACCAACCACAGAAGAGGTAATCCCAATTGATAACTTTTCCAGGAATGCCAGGCGTAGATATTAATGTAATTTTACTGGTCTTCATCGGTCTCGGCGCTGGAGTTCTCAGTGGTTTTGCCGGCGTGGGCGGTGCCTTTATCGTGATGCCGGCGCTGATAATACTTGGCTTCCCAGCTCATTTTGCCGTAGGGACTAGCCTCATCTGGGTAATGGGCAACTCCGTCATCGGTGCTCTCAGACATGGAAGGCT
>Ga0307379_10004472_pt1 | contig 19922 bp, 19 predicted proteins | sample UN2MG_FD_202237 | JGI IMG/M metagenome (GOLD analysis project Ga0307379, IMG submission 202237) | Soil microbial communities from Risofladan, Vaasa, Finland - UN-2 | ecosystem: Environmental > Terrestrial > Soil > Coastal area > Acid sulfate soil | place: Finland: Risofladan, Vaasa | collected... | reverse complement strand
CAACGACACAGACACGTTTGATTTGCTGTGTTGGCTTGACGGTTACAACGCGACGCAGTCGCAGGGGGTGATGTGTGCTGAAGGTGACGCGTCGCCGATTCCCGAGCCGGCGACGCTCGTGCTGCTGGCCGTCGGGGGATCTCTGGTGCTGAGGAGGAGGAAGCCCAGAACCTGAGCAGCGCACGCGATCCCGGCGCGCCGGGACGTCCCTCCGGGGAATGGAGGGCCATCCGCCATTGGCGGATCGTGGCCGATAGGGTCGCGGCGGGCAACCCGCTTGCGGACGCGACGGAGCGCGTCCCTCCAGCGCGCTCGGTCGCCGGGGGCCTATCCCGTCGGGGCCTGGTCGTGGGTGAGGCTGCGATCCTTGGGGGGCCTGGGGAGCAGGTGCCGCTGGACGAAGCCGACGATCCGGAACAGCCAGGCCACCCTGCGGCTGGCGACGATGAGCGCCAGCGCGACGAGCAGGACGGCGACGTAGGTTCCTATCGCGGCCAGGAAGAACACGACGGCCGCACCGCCGCCGAGCTCGCCGCCCCAGGACATGACGATAATCGCCACCAGCCCTGCCCCCAATGCAAGCACGACGGCCGCCACCCAGCACAGCACGAACACAGCCGTCTCGTTGGTCGCCGGCTGCACTACCCTTTCGGGCACCACGTTGGGGCACCATTCGAGCTTGTCGGGCGACAGGCCGTCCGTCGGCGCCCCCTCCCAGCCCGACGACAGCCACGCGAAGTCGGACGGGGCAAACCGCTCGTCGGGCAGATCGTCTTTGTCGTCGCGGGCCGTCTCGGCCGCGAAGATGCCCCGCAGCCGACGGTAGGCCTCGACGAGCAGGCGGAAGCGCTGCATGGCCGTCGCCGCGTCGTCGGGGCAGCGGTCGGGGTGACACTGGAGCACGGCCCGGCGGAAGGCGCGGCGGATCTCCTCTCGGCCCGCGCCCGGGCCGACCCCCAGCACCTGATACGGATCGAGCTGTTCGGCCATGGCCAGTTCTGGATTTCTGATTTCGGATTTCGGATTCAGACAGGCCGCAGGCCGCTGCCCGGGCACCGAATCGTCCGCACTACTTGGTCTTGGCGTCTTCCAGGGGCGCGGCCTTGCCGTTCTTGGCGCGCCAGTCCTCGACCGCCTTGGCGATCGCGTCGGCCGCCAGCACCGAACAGTGCACCTTGATGGGAGGCAGCTCCAGCTCCCGCGCGATCTCTGTGTTCTTCAGCTTCAGCGCCTCATCGACGGTTCGGCCGACGATCTTCTCCGTCGCCAACGAGCTCGATGCGATGGCCGCCCCGCAGCCGAACGTCTTGAACTTGGCATCGACTATCTTCCCGTCTTCCGCCACCCGGATCTGGAACTTCATCACGTCGCCGCAGACGGGCGAGCCGACGACGCCGGTGCCCACGTCGGGGCAGCTCTTGTCCAGCGAGCCGACGTTTCGCGGGTTGGCAAAGTGGTCGTTGAACAGTTCGTTGTACGGCATTCTGTCCTTCCCGGTCAGTGCGAGTCCCACTTGACCTGGCTCAGGTCCACGCCTTCCTGGGCCATCTCGTAGAGCGGGCTCATCTGTCGCAGATAACTCGCCGCCTCGATCACCCGGCGGACGGCGTAGTCAACTTGCTCGGCGGTTGTCCGTCGGCCGAGCGAAAAACGGATCGACCCGTGTGCCAGCTCATCCGGCACGCCCATGGCCTTGAGCACGTGGCTGGGCTCCAGCGAGGCGCTGCTGCACGCCGAGCCGGTGGAGACGGCCACGTCGTTGGCCCGCAGCATCAGGCCCTCGCCTTCCACGTAGGCGAAGGACAGGTTGCTCGTGTTGGGCAGTCGCTCGGTGGGATGGCCGTTGAGAGTGACATGGTCGAGGCCGGCCGTGATGCCCCGCTCCAGGCGGTCGCGGAGTGCGGCGATTCGCCGCGACTCGGCCGGCATCTCGCGCCCGGCCAACTCGCACGCCGCGCCGAAGCCAACAATGCCGGGCACGTTCAGCGTGCCGCTGCGGAGCCCCCGCTCGTGCCCGCCGCCGTCCATCTGGCACGTCAGCCGCACGCGCGGGCCGCGCCCGCGGACGTACAGCGCGCCCGCGCCCTTCGGGCCATAGAGCTTGTGCGCCGAGAGGCTCATCAGGTCCACGCCCAAGGCCTCGACGTCCACGGGAATCTTGCCGACCGCCTGCGTGGCGTCGGTGTGCAGCAGCACGCCGCGCTCCTTGGCGAGCTTGGCGATCTCGGCGATGGGGTTCAGCGTGCCGACCTCGTTGTTAGCCAGCATGATCGTGATCAGGATGGTCTTGTCGGTGATGGCGGCCGCGACCTGATCGGGATGGATCACGCCGTGCTCATCCGGCTTCAACCAGGTGACCTCGTATCCGGCCCCGGCGAGTCGCTTGCACGGGTCGATGACGGCCTTGTGCTCGGCCAAGGAGGTGATGATGTGGTTTCCCTTGGCGCGGTACATCTCGGCGGCGCCCTTGATCGCGAGGTTGTCGCTCTCGGTGGCGCCGGAGGTGAAGACGATGTCCCTCGCCGCGGCGCCGACCAGAGCAGCGACCTGTTCACGGGCCTTCTCGACGGCGGCGCGGGCGCGGGTGCCGAAGGCGTGGTGGATGCTGGCCGCGTTGCCGTACTCGCTGGTAAGGTACGGCATCATCGCCTCGAGCACGCGCTCGTCGAGCGGCGTCGTGGCGTTGTGGTCCAGGTAGATCGCGCTGCCAGTATGAGTCCCGCTGGCGTCGACCCGAGCATCGCGCTTCGGGCCGCACGCGTCGCAGTTGCACTCCGACCCTTGATTGTCGGTCATGGCGTCACCTCACCTTCGGCCATCGCGGGTTGCCTGGCTCCCACCCGCACGCTCCGCATCGCCTCAGACGTCAGCAGGTCGGCCAGCGTCAGCCGCCGCAGAAAGTCGTTCAGGAGACGATGGAAGCGATGCACCGGGTCCGCGACCGGACAGCAGGCCATCATCTCCGGCGTACATTCACTGTGGTCGGCCATCTTGGTGACACACTCGGCCAGCAAGACCGGCCGCTCCACCGCCTCGACGAGGTCGGACAGCACAATCCGCTCCGGCGGAAGCGCGAGCCTGTATCCGCCGCCGGCGCCGCGGATCGACTCGACGTAGCCGGCGGCCGACAACTCCTTCAACACATTCATCAGCAGCGCCTTCGGCACGCCGTGGGTCCGCGCGATCTGGGCCGCGCTGGCGAGCCGGCCGTCCTCCAGCTTCGCCAAGTGCGCCAAGGCAATCAGGCCGTATCCAGTCTTCTTCGTCAGTCCAAGCACAGCTAGCTCCCACGCCTTCAACTTAAATATAGGACCATATCGGTACGATTCCAAGACAAATTCGTACAATTTCAATCCCATTTTGCGAAATGGGTTCGTTTTTTCAAGTCGGTAGTCAGGAGCCGGTAGTCGAGAGCCAGTAGGCGGTTATCAGAAACCGGGCCGTTGCCTGTTGCCTGCTGCCCGTTGCCTGCCCCTAAGGCGACATGACGTGCCACGGCCCGCCGAACCGGAGGGCACCTTGGCGCCGGGCGCGCGAAATGTGCGACGCTCTACTTGGTGGGTTTCGTAGTGGGACCAACGCGGTCGCAGGACAGCAGCTCCAGCCGGCGCCGCTTGTCGCCATCGGAAGTCATCCTCAGCCGGACGCGGTACTGCCCTGCGGCGCCGAATTTCAGCTTCTCGGACCGCGCCGCCCCGCAGTAGACGTAGAACTCCGTGTCGGCCGGCACATCGACCTCCCACACGCCGGCAGCATCGCTTCGCCCGTACGCGATCAGCGGTTCCCGAGGCCCGGGGCTCAGGCGAAGGTGCTGCTGAGCAAGCGGCACGTCACCAGCATCCACGAGGGACATCAGCAGCTCCGCGCCCGGCTGCAGGGGCACGTCCAGGCGACCGGGCCGGCGCGGCAGCAGCACGTCGTTGGGCTCGACGCCCTGGGGAATGTCCTGCTCCGGGCGCCGCCCGGCCGCGTGGAGCACAACTCCGCGCGGATGCCCCTGCACGAACCAGTGGGGCTTGACGAAGACCACGTGGATCTCCTTCAGGGGAATGTTGGCCTCGTCAATCGGGCGCCTCTGACCTGGAGCCCCCACGAAGAACCGAAGGCGGTAGCACCCGTTGGCGTCCGTTGTGGCTCGCGCAACCAAGGGCCCCCATTGAACTCTGGCAAGCACCGTGACATCCGGCATCGGCCCGCCGGCTGCATCCGTCGCGCGTCCGCACACCGACCACGGCCAACGCTTGGCGACCTGCTCCGGCGAGAGCTTCGCCCGTTGGAGGGGGATCGTGACCTCCTTGTCCTTCCCGGCGGCAAGCTCTACCTTCACCGGCCCGGTCAGCTCGTACCCATCTATCCCGTACACCCACGCCCTATGGCCGGCGTAGATGCGGTACGAGCCGGGCGCCAGGTGGGGCACAACGTGCACGCCCGGCGGCTTGCGTGGCGGGCGATTGGGCAGAAGCCTTCCTGGGCCGTACATTCGCAGCACGGCCAGGCCGTCTTCGCGTTGAACAAGGGCGTCGGCGGGGGCGGGCTCGCCTGTGACGGCATCGGTCAGGCGGACGGTCAGCGTCGGCCCGTCCACGGTCCGGGCTGTGACGGCCGCGGCGGGATGGTTGGCGTCCAGACGGACTCCGTCAACGAGTCCCTGCGGGGTGACCCCGCCGCCCCGCCCGAGCACGCGGAAGACGCCCGGGCGAAGCCCGTAGGCGACGAGCCGATTGCCGTCCTGCCTGGCGAGATACCGGACACACTCCCAAGTCCTCCCCGTGCCCGTGTGTCGCCAGTACTCGAGGGGGACGACATCGCTGAACGTGTACCCGTAACCCCCCTGTGGCACGGGCTCGTTGGGCGCCATGAGCCGCCACACGGTGACGCTTCGGTGCTGCAGCGCGTTGCCGTCCGGACCCAGCACCAGGACGGAAATCGAGTACTCCCGGTTCGCGTCCGAACCGTCCTCGCCGCAAACGGCGTCGGGCGACACCAGGATCACACTCAAAGCGATCCCGGCCACCGCAGCGATCGCGAGCTTCTCTTGCACGATCTGTTCTCCCGTAACGGTTCAGCTCAGTAGACGCTCAGCCGCCGGGGAAGTTCGCCCAACGAGGTGACCGCCGTTCTCTTGAGCCAAAGAGTCCACGAAGCACACAAAGGGCAAGAAGCGGCTTTCAACCCCTCTGTTTCCATCCCCTGCATCCCCTGCATCCCTGCCGGTTTCTCTGCATCCCTGCTGACTTCAATACCGCCCGACGGTGCGGGCCGTTTCGTACATCGCCAGGACGTTCTCGGTGGGCGAGTTGTCCTGGAGGGCGTGCGTGGGGGCGAAGCAGTACCCGCCGCCGGGCATCATGATCTCCAGCGTCCTGCGGCAGTACTCGCGGACGTCCTCGACGGTTCCGAACGCAACCGGCCCGGCGGTGCTGATGCAGCCGTGAAAGGCCAGCCGGTCGCCGAAGCGCCGCTTGAGATACTCCGGGGCCATGTTCGCGGCCTCGGGCTGAAGCGTGTCAACGGCGGCCAGACCCATCGCGATGTACTCATCGTAGGCCCAACTGCTCGAGCCGCACGTGTGGATCATCACCGGCAGGTCGTACGCCTTGGCCAGCTCGAAGAACGGGCGGTGCCGCGGGGCGATGTGCTTGCGGAAGGTCTCCATGCTGATGAGCGGCCCGTGCTGCGTGCCGAGGTCCTCGCCGATCCAGAGGAAGTCGGCGCCGCCGTCGGCCGCCTCCAGCGTGCGGCGCGCGACCTCGAGCTGGATCGCCAGCATGCGGTCGATCAGCAGCAGCCCGGCCGGCTCGTCGAGCGCCAGGTCCACGAACACCTGCTCCATGCCGCGCAGGAAGCCGGCCGTGTTCATGATGCACGCCAGACCCGGGTTGCCGACATGCACGCCGAAGTCGCCGAGCGCGCGGCACGAGGCGGCCACGCCCGAGCAGTCGTAGTCGTCCGGCGAGGGCATGGGCCAGTCGGCCGCCGCCTGCTCGTCGGCGTCGCGGAGGGGAAAGTCGCAGAAGTCCCAGTACTCGCCGCTGTCGTGCTCGATCCGCCGCGTGACCCAGCCCCACTCCGGCTGCACGCGCCGTCCCGGGCGCTCCGCGTGCAGCCGCGGGCCGGCGTACGGCGCGCCGACCCCGCGGAAGTCCACGCCAAGGGCCCGCCGCAGGCCTTCGGCATCGTCGCCCTTCAGGCCGTAGTGCGCCTTGAGCCGCGAGTCGATGCCCGGGTTGGCCTCGTAGTTGATCGGCACGCGGTCCGGCTGCTGCCGGGCCAACGCCGTCCGCACCCGTTCTTTCGACGTCATCGTCCGCATTTGATCCTATTGAACCACAAAGGACACAAAGGTCACAGAGAATGAACAACAGCTTCCTGCTCAGACACGTTCACGAGGCTGACGCCTCCGGCTACCCGCGTGGGCCTGTTCGAGGCCCTGTTTGCCAACAGCGTCTGGCCAATTCCCGTTCCGCCGCCACACTCCGACCGCACCCGGACATTCTTGCCTCTCTTTGTGCTCTTTGTGTCCTCTGTGGTTCAGATCCATCATCCGCTCGCGCGGACGGCCCGGAACATCGCCAGCAAGTTGTCAACAGGCGTGCCGGCCTGGATGTTGTGGATCGTGTTGAAGACAAACCCACCGCCGTCGTTGAAGACCTCGATCCGCCGGCGGACCTGGTCATACACCTCTTGGGGCGTGCCGAAGGGCAGAGTCCGCTGCGTGTCCACGCCGCCGCCCCAGAAGACCAGGTCGCCGCCGAACTCGCGCTTGAGCTTCGCCGGCTCCATGCCGGCTGCCGAGCACTGCACGGGATTCAGGATGTCGAAGCCCGCGTCGATGAAGTCGGGGATCAGATCGAAGACGCTCCCGCAGGAGTGGATGAGGGTCTTCCAGCCGGTCTGCGCGTGGATCAGTTCGTTGAGCTTCTTGTGGAACGGTTTGTACAGGTCACGGTACGTCTCGACGGAGACAAACGGCCCGCGCTGCGTGCCGAAGTCGGCGCCGGTGCCGAAGGCCACGTCCGCGCTGTCGCCGACGGCCGCCGCCAGCTTGGCGATGTTCGTCAGCGCGATCTCGCACTGGCCCTCGAAGACCTTCCGGACGTAGTCGCGCCGGATGGCCGTTGAGACGTACCATTCTTCGATGTCGCGTATGCCGGGCGTATGCTTCATCGACATGCCGGGCACAAGGGCGATGTCGCCGAAGCTGCAGCCGGGCAGCGCCAAGACGACGCCGCAGTCGCAGCGACTGCGCAGGCCCGCCGCCCTGGCGGCAATGTCCTGCACGTCGGCGTCGCTCATCACGGCGAACTCCACGAGGTTGTCGGCCGGATCGAGCTTGTCCTCGTCTATCGGCTGCTGACGGACGATGGCGTCGAAGTAGAATCCCCCTTTCGGCATGCGGCCGGATGGCGGCGCGGATGTATCGCCGCCGGGATGAATCAGCCAGTCGCCGTTGTCGTCCTCTGTGACGTTGAAATCGCCCGGCACGAGGACCGGCGTTCCGTCAAACAGCGTCAGCGGCTTCCAGTCGGCGTTCTCGAAGCCGAAGAGCGTCGCCCGCCCGCCGACGCCGACTACGTCGATGCCGAGGGCCTCGCGGAGGGCCTCGTCCACCTCGCCGAGCATCTGGTATGGCTCGACGACCTTGACGCGATAGCCCTTCTCCCCGAGCACCGCCTGGCGAAGCCTGGCCACCGCGCTGGCCGCGATGCCCGTGACAGCCGTCGCCCCCATGTCCACGCACACGCGGTCCGGGGACCGGTGATTCAAGGTCGCCTGAAGTCGTTCTCGCGAAGTCATCCCCCCATTGTACTCGCAGCCGGGCGGTCCTCAACCGCCAGCCGGATCGCTGTGTCCAAGCCACCCCACAGAGGAGGGGTTGTCCCCCACACGTCAGGCGGACGCACTTGCAGGCGTGAATGAGGCGCGGTAGCATTCGGTGGACACCTCCGGGGACTTCTGCGATGGATGCCAAGGCGTCTATGTCTCGTAGTGCACACCCGACGCGAGCATTCGTTGAGGCCGTCAAGCTGTCGCGCGTCATGGTACACTGGCCCGGTTCACGAGGAGCCAATGATGGTCGTGTTCGGATGCCACGAGTGCCATAGCTTCCTCGAGACGCCAGAATCCTGCGCGGGCAAGATCCAGGACTGTCCGGAGTGCGGCGCCGAGAACTTGGTACCAACCAGGGGCTTGCGACAGGTCTTCGGGTTTCTCCGGGCGGGTTGGCGGGAGTTCTGCGAGGGCGTGAAAAAGTCATCGCGGGATGCGGGATTGGAACTCGGAAGATGCGCCCCTCTGGAGGCTGCTTTCTACCTCCTCTATCGTATCGACATGGCCCTGTATATTGCCCAAGTGCCGCCTTTGCTGCGTCGGCAGACCTGTTGGGCTTGCACAATACTGACATGCATTCGTGAGCTTGGCAGCACCCCCAAGCGCGAGCAGATCGAGCGTTTGTCCTGGCTCGCTGAAGCGCGGCTCGGGGAATACGCGAAACGCGCGGCTCACGCGCAGGACGACACCGAGGGGATCCGGCAGACTCACAAGATGCTCGTCAACTACCTGCTGGCGTCTCCGAACGACTTCGAGGACATGCAGAGGGACGTTCCGATTGTCATAACCGGTTTCTTTCAGTCCTTTAGACTGCAAATCGCATTGAAGGCGTTTGAGTTGCATCTGGTCTTCCCGCTCTGTAGTGTCATTGGGCGTCTGTTCCATGATCACAAGAAGCTGTTGGAAATGAATGCGAGCGAGGTGGATTCCCGAGTGGAACAGGCCTGGGCCTCGGCACGCGCAGCGATCAAGAGGGCTGATGGCCATTAGGAACGGCATGCCCACCTGACGCTTCTGAGGAGGAGGCACAGAGAAGCTCCAGAACTGTTGCACAGCCATGTGGGATCCCACCCCGGGTTCGCCCCGGGTATGTTGGAGCCACTAGAGGGCAGGCCAATGTTCGGAATGCTCTTTCGGGAAAGAGACAAAGTCAAAGGAAAGGACCTGATGCACGCACTGGCGATTCTCCTCCAGCACGCGATTGAATCAGGCGGAGAAGAGCCAATTAGCGCACTCCCTCTCACCGATAGTCTGCACCTCAACGTGAGGATTTCGGAGAGAAATGCGTTCCTGGCGGTCACGGAGATACTCAACCTGCTCACACACCTGAGCATCATCAAACCGGTAGAAGAAGAAAGGCATTGGGTATTCACTGATGTAGGACGCCTCGTACTGCGCGCGGTTGCCGAGGACGTAACGAAGTTCGAGGAGACGGGTGGAGACCCTGCCGCAGAGCGTGAAGTCCTTGACGATTTGCGCCAGCCTCCGGTGTGACAGCTGTCGTGCCGTTCTGCTAAAGGACCCCTGCCAAGCGGCGCCCGACCGTCGTCCGGCGCTGGGTGCTCGCGCTTCCGCGCAAGAGGAGTTGTCACAGCGTCTTCGAAACCATACCCTCAGGCGCCAGCGGCTGCCGTGGGCTCCCGGCGACGGGCGTGACCGAGTATTGCCGAGCAGCAGGTGTTCGAGGGGATGCGGTCTGACGCCGGTCGGTCATGTCCAGACGAAGTCGCCCCATGAGGTCGAGTCGGCCGCTTCCTGCGCTGCCTCCGCAATACTCGACAATTGCGCGGAGGTCATATCCGTTGTGGCATCGTTCGCGCTGTTACCAGGGTCAATCAGTCTTGCTGAGTCGATATTCCCCGCGATCCATTCCAGTACTTGTTGCAGGTTCCGGTCAAGCCGAAGTCGCTGCTTCCCCTTCAGCGACCGTATGACGGCTAGCTCAAGAGCGAAGGAGGTGAATTCCAGCCTATTCAGGTTGCGCCAAATCTTGAGAAGCCGTATCTCATTCCGCCGACCTGACGTCTTCACGTAGTCAATCTGTTTCCTTATGTTCGTTTGGGTCCAAGTCTGCGCGCGCCTCCGGTACAGGCTTGCGGTGAAGCCAATCGCTTGCTGCCTGCGAGCAGGAACGACGTCGATCCTGAACCCATTCACGCTTACCTGTGCAGAGACGTTCTGGAGCTTCGCGGCATATCCAGCGTGACGCAACCACTGCGCTGCGGATTGGTAGAGTTCGGCAAGTGTGCCTTCCGTGTTCCGGCGAAGCAGAACAAGCATGTCAACGTCCGATCCTCCGACAACAGCGGTGCCTTTTGCGAAAGAGCCGCTTGGCCTGACGACAGCAAGTTGCTTGCCCGCCCATTTGACCATGGTCTTGCGGACGGTAGCAAAGGCGGCGGCCCTTCGAAGCAGGGCCGCCTTTGGCAGGGTGTAGTGGGCTAGAACCTTCCGCAAGTACGTCACGCCGCTCACGGCCTAGTTCCTCGTCCTACAACCAACAACGCGTTGGCCAAGGTTGCTGCCGAGTTCGCAAAAGTGACGTTCGGGCAGATCTCCTGAAGTCTCTCTACCGCCTCCTGCTGAATGTGTCGCGTTGTGTAGAGAACGCACCCCAGCCGCTTGGGATCGGGCTTGCGTTTCTCCAGAATCCGTGCGAGTCCCTCCACCTGTGAGTCATTCTCAACCGGACAAACAAGGAGCCCAGTAAGCGACGTCGCCTCAATCGAGTCATATGGTTTCAGGTCATCGAATCCGAGAGCGGACAAGCGCTGGCGCTCGTCTTCGAACCCTTCACCGGGGATGAGGACGGCGCGACACGTCGGGTCTACCGCGTATATTGCCTTCTCTATGGCTTGCCTTGTCCGAGCCTTGGCCCACTGAACGATGCGCCAGGCAGCAATCACGCCGGCCAGGCCTACGAACCCCATGACGAAGTAGATCAACTCGATTCGTCGTTTGAGGTCGGACACCTCCAACTTCAGTTCTCGAATCGAAAAGTCCGTATCGAACTCATGCTGCTGCTTCGCTGCAGCGAGAGAGCTTCGCCGAGATGCAGGACCAACAGACTCGGGGCCTTGTGATCTCGCCTCCCCGGTTAGAATGCACCAGATGGTGAGCAGCAATACTGCCGCTGTCCCCCATCTCATCCTTTCCCCAGTACTGGATCCAGCTATCCGTGCAGTCATTCTCCACCCTCGTGCCAAAGAACGTGAGCTAGTCACGCCCGGCCTTAGTGGCGACCCTGATCTCCCATGAGGATACGACGGAAGCGGCGGGCTGACAATCCCTTGCTGCTCGGCCAGCGGTGGGTAGGCATTCTCCAAACAGCGGTCGATGGCGCGCCGGTAGTCGTCCATCGTGCAGCGCCCACCCGGCTTTCGCCCGCGCTTCGCGCGTCGGGCACAGCCCGACCTACCCCTTCCCTCGGCCCCTGGCAAGCTCGTCGCGTGCGCGTAGAATGTGGCGCGTAGGACGAAGGAGCCCAATCATGGCCGTTGAGATCAAGTGGTATGGACACGCGAGCTTTCGCATCTCCGACGGGACGCACGTGGTCTATATCGACCCGTGGAAGCTGCCCGAGGCCCCGCACGACGCCGACGCAATCTTCGTGTCGCACAGCCACTACGACCACTGCTCCAAGCCGGACGTCGAGAAGGCCTCCAAGTCCGACACGGCCGTCGTCGCGCCGGCGGACACCATCAAGAAGCTCAAGGCCACCAACGCCATCACGCCGGGCGAGCACCTGTCCATCAAGGACATCACCATCGAGGGCGTGGCCGCGTACAACGTCGGCAAGGAGTTCCACCCGCGCGGGCACAACTGGTGCGGCGCGGTCATCACCATTGGCGGCAAGCGGATCTACTACGCCGGCGACACCGACCTGATCCCCGAGATGAGCGACCTGAAGGACGTGGACGTGGCCCTGCTGCCGGTCGGCGGCACGTACACGCTGAACGCCGCGGAGGCCGCCCGCGCCTGCAAGGCCGTCGGCTGCAAGGCCGCCATCCCCTACCACTGGGGAGACATCATCGGCTCGGAGGCCGATGCCAAGGCCTTCGCCGACGCCGCCGGATGCAGGGTGCACGTGCTCGCCCCAGGCGATTCGGTGAGCGTCAACAGCGGATAACGATCAGACCAACGGGCGGCGGTGCTACTTCTCGTCCATGCAGCCGCGCAAGGTCATTGACCCGAGCCTGTCCCGAATCGTGCGCTGCAACTGCCTCCAGATGGGGCGGATTCGGCAGCCCTTCCTGTCGCACTGGGGAGGAATGTGCTGGCAGAAGTTCAGGACGATGGGACCCTCGACGGCCTCCACCACCTCCAGCAGCGTGATACGCCCTGGTTCGCGAGTCAGCATGTAGCCTCCTCGCTTGCCGCGAATCGAGCTTACCAGGTCGGCACGGGTCAGAGAGCCGAAGATCTTCGTAAGGTACTGCTTGGGCAGGTCGCGCTCGGAGCAGATGGCGTCCAGCGTGACGGGGCCCTCGCCGTAGTGCTTGGACAGCACCAGCATGCCCCGGACGCCCAACTCCGCTGCAAACGACAGCCTCATGTCTCAGGTACCCGTCATCTTCTCGAGACCCGCCAACCCGCACGCCGGAGCCTCTCCGGCCCGGGCGCCAGGCCGACTCAGTCGTCCCGAGCGGCCTCGCGCAGCGGCGGGAGGAAGTAGTTCTGCACCACGTGCTCCCAACTCATCTTATCCGCCAGCTCGAGGCCGGCGTCGATCTTTCTTCGCATCGCATTATCGTCGCGGGGCAGACGTGGCACAATCAGCTCTGCCAGCCTGCGGGCCTCCTGCGATTCGATGGCATCCCGCTGGCGGATGGAGAGCTTCAGCAGCTCCGATATGGACATCGGCTCCGCCAGCGCCAGGAAGCTGCCCACGATGATGCTGTCATCGAAGGCCCCCGCGCCGGCGGCCTGGCGGGCGAACCCCACGCACCCGCATACATCGGACACCACGCACAGGGCCCCGAAGCACAGCGGCTCCAACTGGCTGATGCCGAACGGCTCGTACACGCTCAGCCCGAGCTCCACGTCGGTCCCCGCGCGGATGTCCCGGAACGTCATGCCCGCGGGCATGCGGTCGCCGCAGACATCCCGGTTCCAGTCCCATTGATTGACGAAGACAGCCTTGACCGTCTTGTGAGTGCCGTTGAAGTGGGCAAAGTTCTCACCGAGGACCTCTTCTCCCTGACAAAGGTCGGGATAGCCGTTCTCGTGGCCGACGGGCCAGCCGTACACGCGCTCCATCTGGCGGACGTCTTGGCGCCGGCGCTGGCCCGCCAGCGTACCGAGCATGAAGTACACCGCCGTCTCGTTCCGCTCGGCCAGCATCGGCTCGAGATGATGAAGGACGGCAAGGTCGCGCCAGACCCCCTTGCTCAAGACCGGCCTGGCGACGTGCGTGAAGATCCACGTCGGCTTGAGGCCGAAGAGGTTCTTGCCGTACTCCTGCATCCTGCTTCGGCTGGCGCGCTTCTGGTCCAGCGGCAGCTTCATCGCCGGAATGCCGTTGTACACCAGGTCGATCTCCATCGTACGGAAGTGCCGGTCGAGGAAGTGCAGCTCCGACCGGACGTGGTCGCCGACGGCAAAGACGCAGTCGCAGTATCTCGCCGCCTTCACCAGCGGGTGCTTGAAGTTGGCGTGTGCGGCGGGAAACACGTCTTCCAGGTCCCTGCCCTGCTCGACGGCCTGCTCAAGGACGTTGTAGAACATGGTGTCATGGCCGGGCATCTTTTCGACGACCGGGCGTACCGAGGCCACCTCGTGGGCATAGAACACCGTGCGCGTGCGCGGCGCGCCGTCCAGGACGCTCTTCAGCGCCAGCGGCATGCCCATGTACTCGTGCGCCAGTATCACGACGTCCTCGTCGGACCCGTCACAGCCGATCACCTTCAGGGCCTCGAAGCCCGGCTCCGCCAAACGCACGTACTCCTCGTATTCCCAGATGTTCTCGAACCGCTCGGACGGCACGCCGAATTTCTTGAACAGCTCGCCCTTGAAGAGGTTCAGCCTGTCCCTGTTGGCGTGGAACACGTCCACCAGGAGGACCTCGGCTTCGACGCTCCTGCCGCTGCACGAGTCCGTGATCGGCCGGCGCCCGTAGATGATGCCCACGTCATAGGTCCTCTCGATGGGCAGGAACTTCTCGCGCCACGGCGGGGTGTGCACCGCGTCGAGGGAGCTGTAGATCACCTGGCCCGCCCGCCCCAGGCGGAGGTTGACCGGCCGATCCGTGCTCAGAAGAGGCCCCACCAGGATCGTCCTGGAGACCACCTTGGCGTAGGCGTCGGCCGTCGATAGGCCGGAAACGACGGCGCCAATGCCGCCCATCTTCTCAACGGCTTCATGCGTCACGTGGACTACGATCATCTGCCAAATCCCAGGGGCATCGAAAAGCTGGCGGCCGGCGCGGACCCAGACGCCGTCCCACGCCGGCACGGCCTACATCGTGTTATCGGTTGTTCCGCACGCGCGATTTGCTATCCGCGCCCGCGAAGGCTTTCCGTACAATGTCCTGCGAGGAGCTCGCAATGGATGTTATCGGGCGCGGACAGCCAGGCAAAGCCCTTGGCCGTCAGGAAATCGACGAAATCACAGCCGCCGGCGCGGAGTCCATGTGCGTCGAGGGCAAGAGGGTCCTGGTTATTGTACCCGATCACACGCGAACCTGCCCCCTGCCTCAGATCGCGCGGGCCGTGCACCGCCGCTTGGCCAAGGAGGCCAGGCAGGTGGACTTCATCGTCGCACTCGGCACGCATCCGCCGATGACGGATGAGCAGATCGACCGGCTGCTGGGCGTGGAGCCGGGCGGCCGCCAGCAGGCATTCCCGGGCTCGAAGGTCTTCAATCACCGCTGGGACGATCCGTCGGCGCTGACGAACATCGGGCGGCTGCCCGCCCGACGCATCGACGAGATCACCGGCGGCCTGTTCGCCATGGACGTGGACGTCACGATCAACCGGCTCGCGATGGACTACGACGTGCTGCTGATCGTCGGGCCGGTCTTCCCCCACGAGGTGGTGGGCTTTTCCGGCGGCAGCAAGTATCTCTTCCCGGGCATCAGCGGGCCGGAGCTGCTGAACTTCTTCCACTGGCTGGGCGCGGTCATCACCAACCCGAAGATCATCGGCACCAAGCACACGCCCGTCCGCGCGACGATCGAGGCGGCCGCCGAGATGGTCCCCGCCGACAAGTACGCCCTCTGCATGGTCGTCCAGGGCGAAGACCTCGTCGGCCTGTACTTCGGCACCCCGCCAGACGCGTGGTCGGCCGCCGCCGACCTGTCGGACAAGGTTCACATCAAATACATGGACAGGGCCTTTGAGTCTGTCCTGTCGCGCGCCCCGCAGATGTACGACGACCTTTGGACCGGCGGCAAGTGCATGTACAAGCTCGAGCCGGTGGTCGCCGACGGCGGCGAGCTGATTATCTTCGCCCCGCACATCACCGAGATCTCCGTCACGCACGGGCGAGTCATCGAGCAGGTCGGCTACCACACGCGCGACTACTTCCTCAAGCAGTGGGACAAGTTCAAGGACTATCCCTGGGGCGTGCTCGCGCATTCGACGCACGTCCGTGGCATTGGCACATATGATGGCGGCGTCGAGCGGCCGCGCGTAAGGGTCACGCTCGCAACGGGCGTTCCCGAGGATGTCTGCAAGCGGATCAACCTGGGCTACCGCGACCCGGCCTCCATCGACGTGGCCGAATGGCAAGGCCGCGAGGCCGACGGCCGCCTCTACGTCCCCAAGGCCGGCGAGACGCTCTACAAGCTCAAGAACCCGCCCGCTTGGCAACGCTTCGACTCGTAGCACGGGCATCTTGCCCGTGCCGGTGTACCCGAAGGCCACACATAGCCCAGCCCAGAGCGCAGCCCTGGGTTTCAAACGACGCGAGACTGAGCCCTGCAAGGGCGACATAGTCCCCCGCCTGGCGACTTGAACTCCCGGGCATTCGCAGGTACGGTGCCAACTACCCGTCCGAGAGGTGCGCGATGAGAATCCGCACGATGGTCATCGTCCTGCCGCTGATTTGTGCGGTCGGCTGTGATTCCGGGCATTCTGCAGGTGCCGGCACGCAGGTCGTGGCATCCGGCCTGCGAGTATGATAGGCATCGCGGTCAAGATGATCCGAGCCCGCGCCGGCGAGGTTGTGGGGCCGGCCGACAGGGGCGTTGCGGGACAAGGAGCAAATCGATGACTCAAACACCAACAACCGAGCAGGAACCCCCTTCCCTGCCGACGCGCAGGCGGGTGTCCGTCCTGCTCATCGTGGGCTTGATCTGCCTGGCCCTCGGCGCGGCCGCGGCGCTGCACTGGGGAATACTGTACAGGCGCGCAATGCTGGACTGGACCGACCAGATGTGGGATCAAGCACGCCAGATGCCGGATCCGACGCGGATCGAAGCTGACCAGCCGATCGCTTCTCCCGAGGGACCGAACCCCAACGCACACTTGGCGATGACCTTCGCCGGCTTGGTGCTGGCCGCCGCAGGGGTGGTCATGACGGTGATCGGGATCGCCAAGTCGCGCAAGGCCGGGCAGGTGAGTCGCCAGACGGAGTAGCGCGGGCAGCCGGCGGCTTGGGGGTTGACATCGATGCGCCATGGAATTCGTGGCATGACGACACACCGTCAGGTACTCCAGCAGGTGGTCGAGACGCTGCAACAGGGCAATCCGCAGTGCGCCGTCCTGCTTGCCGGCAGCATTCTCCGGGGGACTGAAGACTCGCAGTCCGACATCGATTTGTTCGTCGTGGTCCCGGAGATCAACTCCTTCCGAGCCGTCCTCGGCAGAGTGGTGCACTCGACCGACCATGTGAGGGTCGTCCAGGAGCAGATCGAGGGCATCCCTGTGACGATGACGTGCTTCGACTCCGCGTTGCTCCGGGACATGGTGCGCCAGCCGTGGCGCAACTACCTCTTCGCGAAGGCGGGAGTTCTCCGCGATCCCCTCGGGATCGTGGGCGAGACCCAGCGGGCAATCAACGAATGGTACGCCGCGCACCCAGCCGTGACGGCCATCTGGACCGAGCAGGAGGGCAGGCACGCCGAGAGCAAGGCCGCCCTGCGCCAAGGGCGACAGGCGGCCCTGGAGTTTCGCTCCTGGGAGGCCTTCGCGAACCACGTGGACAGCCTTGTAAGGAGCGGCGAGGCCGATTCGTAGCACGGGCGTCTCGCCCGTGAGAAGTCTGGACGGAACCGGCGCCATGCCCAGAGACCTCCCGTACATGCCCAGCCGCTTCGCGTCAGGGCATGGCACCCGGCACCCGGTCACGGGGGTTTCGTCGAGCGCACACCAGCGACACCGTCAGATTCACGCGCGAAGTCGGTGGAGTCCCTCGTCGAGAATAAAGTCCGTCAGACGCCCCTGTGTACCCGATGACATGTTCGTTTCGCGTCCGGCGAGGACACACTCGATGTGGCGGATCAGGCCGAGGTGCGGTGCGGGATAGGGGTCAAACGCGAACTCCTCGGTGGCGCCGTCTGCGGACAGGCAGAAGGCGTGGCCGTCGAGGCGCCGGGCGTCGATAACGCCCTCGGTGCCGGCAATGACGAAACGGTCGGACGCGCGCCCTGAGGCGAAATCGCCACAGGCCGAGCAGATCGCGCCACCGGCGAAGCGAACCGTCAGGGAGGCAGCCTCTTCAACGCGGCTCGCGGGATCGAACGTTGCACTCACACCGTGAACCTCCGCAGGCTCACCCAGCAGGTAGATCATCAAGTCGATGCGGTGCGTAACCACGTCGACGAACAGGCCGCCGCCGCTGATCTCGGGCTGGACGCGCCATCCTCCGTCGTAACCGGGGGCGGACGGCTGGGCGTAGTCGATCTGGGCCGTCACGGGGCTGCCGATGCGGCCAGAGTCGATCAGCTCCTTCATCTTCAGAACGTGCGGCTGGAACCGGCGATAGTACGCCACGAACAGCTCCACGCCCGCCTGTTCACAAGCGGCGATCATCTCGGCGTCTTCGGCGGCCGACAGACCCATTGGCTTCTCGACCAGGACGTGCTTGCCCGCGCGGGCGGATGCCAGGACGTACTGCTTGTGCGACGACGGCGGCGTGGCCACGTAGACGATGTCGACGTCAGGATGGCCGATGATCTCCCCCGCATCGGCGGTGCAGATGCCAATCCCGTTGGCCTCGGCGAAGGGTCGGGCCTTGACGGCCTCGCGGCGCATCACGCCCACGATGCGGCTGCCGCCCGCCTGCAGGATCGAGGGGCCACTCTTCTTGAAGACCACGTCCCCGCAGCCGATGATGCCCCAGCCGAGAGAGGACGGCATCACTCCTTCGCTCCTTCGGCGGGCGCCCGCGAGGGACGTTTCTGCTCCAGTTCGTACGCCCCGACGTCGTACGCCTTGCCCTGCGGCCGCTTCACCCCGCGGAGGTCGGTCTTGATCGCCTCGATCGTCGTGCCCGCATCGACGCCGGGGGAGTCGGGCTTGAGGCGGAAGTCGCCCTTTTCAGGGTCCACGAACTGCGGCTCGGCGACGAAGTCATGCTTGCCGTATCCTCGGTTCTCGCAGCCCCAGAACATGTTGTAGTCGCAGACGACCTTTGCCTCGGGGTTCTTCTTCAGGGCGAAGTTGGCGATGCCGCTCTCGGCCGGCTTCCAGTCGAATGCCGCCACCTGCCTGTCGCGCTTCCAGTAGGCAATCAGGTTGTTGCGGACCACCGACCCCTCAGTCTCGCGCGCGGTCTGGAACCACACCGGGTACGCACCGCAGTTGATGAAGATGTTGTTCTCCACCGTGATGTGCGACCACTCCTTGCACAGTACACCAACGTAGACCGTGTTGACGAAGAGGTTGTTGCGATAGGTGATGTGCGAGGACTGCTTGTGCTGCTTGGCCTCCGGCTCGCTGGCGTGCGTGGCGTCGAAGCAGCGGTTGTTCTCGATCAGGATGCGATGACTGGAGCCGAAGATCCACGCGTCCCAGGTAGTGAAGAAGTCGACGCCCATTCCCTTCTTGAGCTGCGCCTGCGGTGCGCCATGCAGGTAGTTTCCGCGAAACGTGATGTCGTCGCCGGCGAAGAAGGTGTACTGCGTCTTCTTCGGCTGCGTCTTGCCGTTCTTCTCGATCATCTGCGCCGTCAGCGTGTCGACCTCGTTGTCCTCGACCAGCGTGCCGCTGTTGACGAACACGCCGCGGCATACGTTCTTCATCAGGTTGCCCTTGACCATCGCCTTCTCTCCGCTGGTGATGGCCGTCCCGCCGACGTCGTGAATGAAGTTGTTCACGAACCGGCACCCTGTACGGGCCGTCTTCCGGTGAGCCTCGCCCGCGAAGATGCCGTTGGCCTGGTCGGCGTCGTTGGTGATCTCGAAGCCCTCGATGCTGATGTAGTCGCCCTCGAGCACGAAGCCCCTGACGCGGGCCTTCCGCGCGGGCTCGGCGCGGAACGTGATGAGCTTGCCCTTCTCGCCTGAGACCTTCACCGTGAGCACCCCGTCGTAGGCGCCCGGCCGGACGATCACCGCGTCGCCGGCCTTGGCAACGCCGGCCGCCTTCTGGATCGTCTTCCACGGCGCCTTGGCCGACCCGTCGTTGTCGTCCTTGGCCGCCGCGTGCGTGCCGTCCACGTAGTAGGTCGCCGCAAGAGACTCCCCTGCCACGGCCAACCCAAGGGCCGCCGCCAAACAGAGAGCCGTCCATGAACCCGCGCTGTTCACAGTCATCACTTGATCTTCCCTTCCACAATGGCCTGATCGACGTCCTTCAATTCCGCCTTGTTGGCCACGAGCTTCCGAATGGCCTCGGCGGTCTGCTTCATCTCGATCGCGCCGCTTGTCGGCTGGACCTTGATCTCCAGATTGACACTGTCGCAGACGGCGTCGGCCACCGGCGTCGATACCTTGCTGTAGTCCACCGGCCCGCCGGCGTACTTCGGACACGAGAACGGGCAACCCTGCCCGAAGAAGTCCTGCTCCGCGAAGATCGGCCAGTGCTGCAGCGGCACGTAGAACATGTGAATGGGTATGCCCTCGGCCTTCAGCGCCGCAACGAACGCCTTGCGCGAGGCGCCAATCTTCGTCTGGTCATACTGAAGGATGAGGTTGTAGAAGACGGGCT
>Ga0307379_10004469_pt1 | contig 19934 bp, 14 predicted proteins | sample UN2MG_FD_202237 | JGI IMG/M metagenome (GOLD analysis project Ga0307379, IMG submission 202237) | Soil microbial communities from Risofladan, Vaasa, Finland - UN-2 | ecosystem: Environmental > Terrestrial > Soil > Coastal area > Acid sulfate soil | place: Finland: Risofladan, Vaasa | collected... | reverse complement strand
GGGCCGCATCAAGCAGATCAGGCACGAGATCGAGGCTACCACGTCGGACTACGATCGCGAGAAGCTGCAGGAGCGGCTGGCGAAGCTTGCCGGCGGCGTGGCGCAGATCAACGTGGGCGCGGCTACTGAAATCGAGATGAAAGAGAAAAAGGCCCGCGTTGAAGATGCACTCCACGCCACGCGCGCGGCCGTCGAGGAAGGCATTCTGCCGGGCGGCGGCGTAGCGCTCATCCGCGCGGCCGAAGGCCTCAAGCACCTGAAAACCAGCGGCGATGAGACCATCGGCGTCGATATCGTCCGCCGGGCGCTGTTTGCCCCGCTGTGGCAGATAGCCGAGAACGCCGGCGCACCGGGCGACATAGTGGTGAACAAGGTTTCGGAAGGCAAGGGCAACTTCGGCTACAACGCAGCGTCGGGCGAATATGTAGATCTCGTGGAGAGCGGCATAATCGATCCCAAGAAGGTAGTGCGTTTTGCGCTCACCAACGCCGCCAGCGTGGCCGGACTGCTGCTCACCACCGATGCCCTTGTGGGCGAGATGCCCAAGAAGGAAAGGCATGCGCACGCCGGAGAGGAATATCCGGAAATGTAACGCCGCGTGCACGTAGTGCATGACGCGACGGCGCCGCGATAATCGCGCCAGCAAATAGCAGAAGGGGCGTGGCTTGCCACGCCCCGATGCTTTTCGCCGAGTTGCCGAGTGCCGGTTATGGCCGGCGGCGGGCGACGGCCGGCAATCGTGGGCTGAGGCCCGAAGGGGCGCCGAGGACGGCGCCCCTTCGGGCCTCAGCCTGCGCCCTACCAAGACCGCGCGTTCGACATCTTCCCGGCATGGCTCGTTTGCTCAGCCTGCCGCGTGCAGGTTGCCCGCTGCCCATTTCACTCCGACGCGCCCAAAAATCGTTTACGGACCCGCCCAGCCGTGCCGCACGGATTCTGCTTGCCTTCAGCACCCTGCATTTGTATCATTTCTAGCGCTTTCAGATTGCGAGGTTGCGCCGCATCAAGTTAAAGCGCGATATTGATTTGAGGATTGCAACATGACAAAACGCGACGTGGTGATGGATGCATTGCATTTCAGGGAGCCGGCGTACGTGCCGTGGTCGTGGGGGCCTACATACCAGTGCGCCCAGCGGCTGCGGGAGTATCTCGGCACTGACGATCTGGCCGGATTCATGGACGATCACATTTTGAACTTGTACGTGCCGATCGGCGGCTGGGAGCAGACGAGGCCGGGTTTCTGGCGCGACGGCTATGGTGTGGTGTGGGACAAGACGGTGGACCAGGACATAGGCACGCCGTGCGATTGGCCGATCAGGCAGCCGGGCGACCTGGCCCGTTACACGTGGCCCGATGTCGGCCGCGAGGAAATCTACGCGCACATTCCGCAGGCGGTGAAAAATAATCCCGCGATGCTGGTGCGCTACGATCTGGGCTTTTCGCTGTTCGAGCGCGCGTGGACGATGCGCGGCATGGAAAACCTGCTGATGGATATGGTGGAGCGGCCGGAGTTTGTTGATGATTTTCTGGACATTATAGCCGACCACAATGTAACGCAGGTGCGCCATGTTTTGGCCGGCGGGGTGGACTGCGTAGGTTTCGGCGACGACTACGGGATGCAAACGGGGTTGATCATGGGCGCGCGGCACTGGCGGCGGTTCATCAAGCCGCGGCTCGCGCGGATGTTTGCCCCGGTGCGCGACGCGGGGAAGCTTGTAACGATGCACTCGTGCGGCTGCGTGTCGGAGCTGTTCGACGACCTCATCGAGATCGGTCTGCAGATGTTCAATCCGTTCCAGCCCGAGGTGATGGACGTGTTTGAGATGATGAAGCGCTACCGCGGGCGGCTGGCGTTTCACGGCGGGATGAGCATACAGAAAACGCTGCCTTTCGGCACGGAGGCCGAGGTGCGCGATATGACGCGGCGGCTGATCGAAGCGGGCCGCGCGGGCGGATACATTTTTTCGCCGTCGCACGGTGTGCCGCGCGACGTGCCGCCCAGGAACCTGGTGGCGATGATGGAGGAGCTGAAGCGGCAGCCGGGTTATCGGCGGTGAGTGCGCACAGCTCCGGAAAGTTTGCCCGATGAAGTGCCTGTCGTATTTGCTCTTGCTTGCAATAGCGCCGTTGTGGGCGGCGATGCCGTGCCATGCAGAAGGCGTGCACGTGGAGAGCGCGTTCTTTCATTCGTCCTGCTTCACGCCCACCGGGATAGCGGTGGATGGCCAAGACCGCGTTTGCGTGCGGGTGCAGCGGAGGCTTGGGCCGGGCAACAGGCCGCAGTCGGGCACGGCCCGGCTGACCTGGAGTGCCGAAGGCGAGTTTCTGGGCGAGACGAGCGACGAGCCGGCATCGGAAGCGTCCGCGCCGCAGACGGCGGCGCCGCAGACGGCGGCTCCGGCCGGCCCGAACGTGCGCGACTTGCAGGTGCGGCTGAAGGGCTTCCGCGGCGAGATACAGAGCGCCGCTACGGACAGCCTGGGGAATGCTTACATCATCGAGAAGGACGGCCCGCCTGGGCTTGCGTTTTCGAGCTACGATGCCGAGGGCCGGTTCAGGTTTGCACGCGGGGCCGATTTCGACTTGCTTGCGGTTTCGCTGCCGTCGCGCGTGCTTGAAACGGGCGAGGCGAACCCGCTGACGATCAGGCTGACCACCGGGCTGGGCAACGGCTGGCTGGCGCCCTCGCAGATGGGGGCGGCGCAGGGCCGGCCCGCGCCGCGGCTGGCGGCGTTTATGCGCGACATTCGCGGCGGCTCGTGGCATCGTGCGGCGCTCGCAAGGGACGCCGGCGACCGCTACACGCTTGCGCCGTCGACGCGGCTCACGTGCGGCGCTTACACGCTGCGCATCACGTCGGCCGCGGTTGCCGAGCCGCTTGACGCGCGGGCGATGCACTGCGACCTGCTGATAGTTACGCCCGCGCGAGGTAAGCTCGGCTCGCTCACGCTGCTGGCCGACCGCAACCGCTCGGTGTGGCAGTGCGGCGAGGAAGTGCCGTTTACGATTGTTGCGCGGTCGCGCGAGCGCCGGATTCCAGTGATCCTCGAGGTGGAGCTGGCGGGCGTGAAGCCGGTGAGGAAGCTGAGTGCAAGCATCATGCCGGGCTCGAACACGATTGCGATGTCCGTGCCGGCCGAGGTGACGGCGAGGCTGGCGCCGGGCCGGTATACGGTGGTTTGCCGCGAGCCGATGGCCACGCGCAAGCAGGACGAGATATTTTCGCCGTCTATGTTCACGTTCATCCTGGTATCGCCGTTGCGGCCAACGCGCTTCACGATGGGCCACTATTTGGAAACCGGCGGCGGCTGCACGCGCGAGGTGCTGGAATCGAGCGTTTCGATGCTCGCGCGCCGCGGGTTCAACCTCGACATCGCGCCGGCCTGTGCCGTTGCAACGTGCAACGCCGCTCCGGTGCAGGGCGGCATACACGCGCTGCGCGAGCCTGCCTCGCCCGAGCTTGCCGCCGAACTGGAGGCTCTCGCTAGGGCCGTAGCCTATGACCCCCGCCTGCCCGCGCCCGATCTGATCTATCACCGCGACCGCTACGAAACCTATCTGGAAACGGCTGCGCTGCATTCGATCGACACCCGCCTGCAACTCACTGCAAACGATACCGTGCTGCGTTTTCTGCCGGAGCAATGGCCCGACGAGCAGCGGCAGGTGCAGGTGCTCACGCAGTATGCGTCGCGTTACTCGAGCTTCGCGGGCTGGTCGTTTGCGGGCCGCGCGCACCTCGAACGCGCGGATGATCCGGCGGGCGGCACCGAAGCGATGGCAAAAGCGCGGGAGGATTTTACAAAGGAGTTCGGCTCGCCGCCCGAGCAGCGCCCGGACGAGTGGTTCGATGCATACAACGCATTCATCCCGCGGCTCTACCGTGCGTGGCACGATGCGGCGCTGGCCGTGAATCCAGCCATTAGCAACACGAGCAGCCCGGGCGAGCCGATGACGGCCGCGCAGGGCAAGTATCCGCCGCTCGTCTACGAGGGCTTTCCGCTGGTGCTGGCGCACGTTCATGGAAAGCAGTGGCACGAGCAGAGCATCTATCCATTCCAGACCGACCTGGCGCGTCGGCCGGGCAAGCCGCTGATCTCGCTGCAGAGCGGGCTGCACGCGGACGAGTCAGGGCAGTATTCGGGGCGTGAATACATGCTGGCGCTCACGCGGGGGCTGCAGGGCGTGGGCGTTTCGCAGTCGGGTTTGCACGCGGCTGGGGCGCCGAATCCGCCGTTCGATCCATATCGCGGCCTGCACGAGCTACTCACGATCTATGGCGACCTGTTTTATGGGCTGAGGCCGGCAAACGACATCGCGATCATGATGCCGTATCGCCAGCCGCTGTCGCCGCGCGGGGCGTGGCCGGCGATGCAGGTGTTCGAGCTTTACACGACGGCGCTGTTTGCGCACCTGCCCGTTTCGATTGTTTACCGGGAAGACATCGCCACGCTAAGGGATCCGGCCACGGCCACGATTCGCCCGCGAGCAGTGCTGCTGACGGGGCTGGCGGCCGAGCTGCCGGTGGAGGTTAGCGAGGGCCTGAAGGCTTTTCGGGCGCGCGGCGGCGTGGTGTTTGTCGATGCCGCCTTCAATCGCTCGATCGAGGGAGCGCGGCGGCTGCCGATGCAGTTCGACGAGCTGAGAAGCCTGCTGTCGCGCAGCCCCGCGCTGCACGGCTCAGACAGTTTGCGCGTGCACATCGCGCGCATTTGCGAGAAGAAGGCGCCGGCGCTGCGCCGCGCGGTGGCCGCTGCCGTGCCGCTCGAGGTGGATGTCGACAACCCGCGCTGCGTCATCGGTTTGCAGAAGTATGGCACCGCGCGTTATCTCGTGGTGGCAAACGCCGAGACGGTGCCGCTGAAGCCCGAGGCGCTGTGGCGCCAGGCTGCCTTCGAGCCAACTGCCTTCCCCGCGCGGACCACGATCACGCTTTCGGGCGCGCTGGCCGGGTGCGTGGTTTACGATCTGTTTTCCGGCCGCAAGGTGGAAACTATTGCAGGCGGGCTGACGGCCAGTTTCGTGGCCGATCTCACGATCGCGCCGGGCAGGGTTTTTGTTTTGCTTCCGGCCGAGGTGGCATCGGTGGGGCTTTCGGTGCCCCGCCGCGTGACGCTCGGAGCCGCCGTGCCGGTGCACGTGAACGTGCAGACGGACGACGGCCGGCCGCTGTCGGGCCTGGTGCCGGTGGAGATCACGATGATCGGCCCCGACAAGTCGGTGCAGGTTTTTCATCGCGCGGTGCCGCCCGAGGGGCTGCGTGTGCTGCTGCCGACGTCGGCAAACTCGAAGGCCGGCAGGATTCGCGTGCTCGTGCGCGAGCTGCTGGGCGGCCATGCGGCCGAGGCCGGCGCGGTTGCGGTGTCGGCATCGTTCAGTGAAGCGGTGCGGTCGAGGCCGCCGATCGAGGTTTTCGATTCGGCGGCGATTCGCCGGCTGATCCGCGGCGGCAAGAGATGTGCGATCTTGCACGAGGATTCGCAAACCGAGCTTGCACCGGCGGTCGACGAGCTGCTGGCGCTGTTTGACGGCAAGCAAGCAGCCGTTGTAAACGCGAACGCGTTGCAGGGGGCGGAGGCGAGTTTCGATTGCATCATCCTGCCGTGGATGCCGGGCTGCAGCAGCGTGCTGCTGGGCCAGATCGAGAAACTGAACTCGCTGCCCAGGCGGGTGTCCGTCGCCTGGCCGGGGCGCGGCCGCGGTGCGTTGCAGGTGGCGTTTGCGCCGCGGAGATTCGGCGAGGACGTGATCGTGGTGGCCGGCGGCGATGCCGTGGGCGTGGAGCGGGCAGCAGCAAAACTGGTGGAAATGGCAGGCGGCGACGTCGACAACCAGCCCGCCGAGGCACAGCAGCCGCCCGTGGAGTTTGCCTTTGGAACGCCATTGCCGGCGGTGCCGCTGCCCGACCGCATCCGCGAGCTGTTCGGGCCGCTTTGCCTGGAGGCGGCTGCCTCGCGCAAGGGCGATTTCCTGGCGATAGGCACGCAGGCGTGGGGCAACAATCTTTTCCTGCTGAACGGCAGGGGAGACCTGGTTTTTGGCGCGCGGGCGGGCAAGAGCTATCCGGCGGCGCCGAGGCAGCACGTGCGGCACCTGGCCGTGCTGGATAATGGAGACGTGTATGCGCAGATCGCCGATATCGAGCCGCCGCACGTTTTCCTGGGCCGCTATCGCAACGGACGACTTGTCGAACGTTTTGCGATGATGGGAAGACGAGCCGGCGGGCCGGGCGACGGCACGCAGGCGCCCGACCGCGACGATTGCACATTTGCGGTGTCGCGCGATGGCACGGTGGCCGCGGCCGGCAATTACGGCGTGGCCGTGTTTTCGAACGACGGCTCGGAGCTGTGGCGCGACGACGCGTGGAAGAGCTACGACACGCTGGAGGCGCTGGCGGCCAAGGTGAAATGGGACGCGGCGATCAGCGCGGACGGCAAGTGGCTGGCCGCGGCAAACGAGAAGACGGGCGTGTCGCTGCGCGATCTGGCAACCGGCGCGGCGGTGTGGAGCGCGCCGTGGCCCGACGGAATCGGGTTTGGCAGGCTGCTGGCCGTAGACGCGGGGCGCGTGGTGATGCACTCGGGCGAGGCGCTGGTGTGTTTCAGCGATGGCAGGCTGGCGTGGCGCTATGAGCCGCCGCTCGAGGAGAGGGCGTCGTATTACGGCAGCTATGGCAGGCTTGCTGCTCGCGCGTGCAGCGATGCACGGCACGCGATTGTTTGCGTGAGCGACGGCAGTGTGATCCTGCTGAAAGACGGCCGGCCGTTGTGGAGCTGCAAGCACGATGAAGCCGTTTTCGATGCGGCCTTCGCGCCGGACGCCTCGCGCGTGGCGGTGTCGACGCTCGACGGGCTGCTGGCGTGTTACGATGTATCGGGCAAGCGGCTGTGGTCGGTGCAGCTTGCGTCGCACGCGGCGCTGGCGTTTGTGGGTGGAAGGCTTGCGGCGGCCGACGCTCGAGGCGTGCTGCGTTTTTACAGCGCGAAGGGCAAACTGGTGCAGGCGGTGGACCTGTGGGCCCACGCGGTGCGGCCCGAGCTTGCGAAGGAGTTTGCCGCGCCGGAGCAGGGGCCGGTGCATCGCGCGGGGCTGCCGCCGTGGCGGAATCCGCCGCTGCCTGCCGGCAAGCCAAACGTGGCCCTCGGCTCACAGGCCGAGGTGCAGGGTCTTTCGGGCGCCGTGGAGAACGATCCGAAGGTGCTGACCAACGGCGTGGCGGATGACGTGGACCGCCCGTGGATGCCGATGCACGAAGCCTGCATGGCCGCGAGCTTCGGGCATCAGCCGAGGGTGAGTATCACGTTTGCCGGGCCGCGAACGGTGCAGGCAGTGCTGGTGAAGGAGCATAGCCGGCGGCCGGAGGCCGTGCCGTGCGAGGTGGCCATCGAGGCGTTGCAGGCGGACGGCACGTGGCAGACGGTTCGCACCGACATCAACGTAACCGGCGTTACGCACATTCATACATTTCAGCCTGTAACCACTACGGCCATACGTTACACGGTGGTGGCCGATCTGCTGAACAACCTGTGGACTACGGAGATCGAGATATATTAGGCTTTGGCCTTTTGGGCTTTTTGTCGTGAACTGCTGCGTTTCCGCGCCTTCTGAGGCGGTCCGGATGTCTAAAGCCTAGAAGGCTAAAGCCTGTTTCCGGCTTGGCCGGCTCAAGATTGCCCGCCCAAGACCTTTTTTCCTATAATCCTTGAACTGCCCGGCAATTTGCGGGTATACTGAACCTTGGATGATCCGCCGTTTTTTTCTTTCCATAGATGAGTCTGCCGCAGATGGCTTCTTGAATGTGGCGAGGGAGCAGGGAAACAGTGGCGAGTTTCCCTTTCGAGCCGCTCGAGATAAAACTCACTGGCGCAACCAGCGCTGTATCCGCACGACGGCCCACACCGAGCATGGCTGGAGTTGTCGTTAAACCGAAAGAAACGAGGAGGTTTTGCCATGGCAAGATGGGAATGCGAAACGCTGTATAACCAGGAGGTTTTCTGCAGCGAAGCGCGGGAGCTGCTGCGGCAGGCGTCGGCCTGCAAGAGCATTGCAGAGGTGCGCGAGCGTCTGACCGATGCGCTGCACAGGGCGTTCGAGAAGACGATCGGCGAGGATAGCGAGTTTGCCACGCACACGCTGATAAGGTCGCGCGATTGCATGCACACGCTGCAAAACGTGCTGCTGAAGCGTTCGGAAGAGCGGGCGGAATTCAGCATTGCGGGCGTGCTGTGGGATGCGGCCCGCGGGCAGCGCCGCGATGACCTTACGCCTGCGTTCTGGGCCGAGCTGATACATTGGGTGCGCGGGCTGTATGGCCGCTCGCGGTTCGATTTTCTGGGGCAGGCCGACACGCACGCGGGCAAGACAGGCCGCGAGGCCGCTATAGAGCGTTCCAGCGAGCTGGATTCTTTGTGGGACAGGGTGCAGAGCCGCATGGCACGCTTCCCCGACGGCCTGGCGGAGGAAGTGCGCCGGCGCCGTGAGGCAAACAAAGAGCGCGTTTTGCAGGCGCTTGGCGGGCGGCCGGGCGACTGGAACAACTGGCTGTGGCACACCGGCCACATCATAAAGGATGCCGAAACGCTGGGCCGCGTGGTGAAGCTGAGCGAGGCCGAGCGCGACTCGATTGCCAAGGCGTGCCGCGGCCGCCTGCCGTTCGGCGTGACGCCTTATTATGCGTCGCTGATGGATGAAGACGGCGGCGAGGCCGACCGCGCGGTGCGGGCGCAGGTGATCCCTCCGCCCGATTACGTGCGGTTTATGCTCGAGAACCGCGACCGGCGGGAGAGCTGCTGCGACTTTATGCTCGAGGCCGATACCTCGCCGATCAACCGCATTACGCGCCGCTATCCGGCTATTGTGATCCTCAAGCCTTACAATACCTGCCCGCAGATATGCGTGTATTGCCAGCGAAACTGGGAGATCGAGGAGGTGATGGCGCCCGACGCGCTGGCGCCGGACGGCGAGATGGATCAGGCGATCCGATGGATTGCCGATCACGAGGCGGTGCACGAGGTGCTTATTACGGGCGGCGATCCGATGGTGCTGGACGATGCCTACCTGGAGCAGTTGCTCGGGCGGCTGGCCGGGATCGAGCACGTGGATTTGATACGCATCGGCACGCGCACGCCGGTTACGCTGCCAATGCGGATAACCGAGCGGCTGGCGTCGATGCTGGGCGGCTTCCGCGAGCTCGGGCGGCGCGAGCTGGCCGTGGTAACGCACGTGGAGCACGCATACGAGATCACGCCCGAGATGGCGGCGGCGGTAGACCGCCTGCGCCGCGCGGGGCTGAGCGTGTACAACCAGCAGGTGTTCACGTTTTACGTTTCGCGGCGGTTCGAGAGCGCACGGCTGCGAATGCTGCTGCGGCGCATCGGCATCGAGCCGTATTATACGTTTGTGCCCAAGGGCAAGCAGGAGACGGGCAGCTATCGCGTGCCGATTGCGCGCATCCTGCAGGAGCAGAAGGAGGAGGTGCGCCTGCTGCCCGGCATGCGGCGTACGGATGCGCCGGTTTACAATATTCCGGGGCTGGGGAAGAACCACCTGCGGGCGGCCCAGCACCGGGATCTTCTTTCGGTGCTGCCCGACGGCTCGCGCGTGTACGAATTCCATCCGTGGGAGAAGAACATCGTGAAGTGCAGCATGCACATCGCGGCTGATGTGCCGATTTTGGACTATCTTGTGCGGCTGGCGGACCTGGGCGAGAATCTGGAGGAATACGCGAGCATCTGGTATTATTTCTGACCTTCGGGGTGCAAGGTGAAAGGGGTGCAAAGTGAAAGGGGTGCAAGGTGCAAGGCGCAAATGGCATCTTGCTGGCTTGGCGCAGTTGCCCAGGCATCTGGTATCGTGACAATACCATTGATTTCGGGCTTGGCCGATGATAGGCTGATTGGAGCTTGAGAGCATTGGATTTGAGCATCGAGCATCGAGCATCGAGCATCGAGCATCGAGCATCGAGCATCGAGCATCGAGCATCGAGCATCGAACATCGAACACTGAACATCGAACACTGAACATCGAACGGAAGAGTCGCCTGAGAGAACGGACTGCGCAAACGGTGTCGGCATTCAGCCCAAAGCCCAAAGCCCAAAGCCTAAGGCCTAAGCCGGCGCCGGTTTTCTGCTTGGCCTCTTGATAGACTTCTGAGACTTTGACGAAAGTAATTCACATCATCACGCGGTTGATTCTCGGCGGTGCGCAGGAGAATACGCTGCTTACCTGCCGGGGGCTTTTGCGCACGGGGCGCTATGACGTTACGCTGGTTACCGGGCCGGCGATCGGGCCTGAGGGCGAGCTGCTCGAGCAGGCTCGCGCGTGGGGCGTGCCGGTGGAGGTGGTGCCCGAGATGCGCCGCGAGCTGAACCCGCTGCACGATTGGCGTTCGTTTGCGAAGATACGCCGATTGCTCGCCGCCGCCAAGCCCGATATAGTTCACACGCATAGCTCGAAGGCCGGGATTATCGGACGGTTTGCTGCGCGGAAGGAGCACGTGCCGGTGATAGTGCATACGATCCACGGGCTTCCTTTCCATCCGTACGAGAAGTGGTGGAAGAACTATCTGTATGTGGATCTGGAGACACGTGCGGCGGAGTGCTCGGACGCGATCGTTTGCGTGGCCGATGCGATGTCGGCTGCGGCGCAGCGTGCGGGCGTGGCGGCGGCCGGCAAGTTTCACACGATCTATAGCGGAATGGCACTTGAACCTTTTCTGCGCAGAGATTATGATACCGAGGGTTTGAGGAGGCGGCTGGGTATCCAGGCCGACGAGCCGGTGGTGGGCAAGGTGGCGCGGCTGGCGCCGCTGAAGGGTTACGAGTTTTTCATCAGGGCGATGCAGGGCATCCTGCTGCACGTGCCCAAGGCGAAGTTCATGTGCGTGGGCGATGGGCCGGCGGGCGAGGCGATAAGAAGGATGGTGTGGGACGCGGGCCTGCAGAACCGGGTTGTTTTTACTGGCCTGGTGCCGGCTTCGCAGATTCCGCTTTATATTTCGGCGATGGACGTGGTGGTGCACGCGTCGCTGCGGGAGGGGCTTGCACGGGTGATTCCGCAGGCGTTGCTGATGGAGAAGCCGGTGGTGGCGTATGACGTGGACGGCGCGCCGGAAGCGATCGAGGACGGCGTAACGGGCTTCATCGTTCCGGCCGAGTCGGTGCTGGAGCTTTCGCAGAAGACGATTGCGCTGCTTAAGGATAAAGAGCTTGCCCGTATGATGGGCCGCCGCGGCATGGAGTTTTGCCGGGGCAGGTTTGACGCAGACGCGATGGTGGAGCAGATCGACAGGCTTTACCAGGTGCTGCTGCGGCAACGGGAAAATGAACAGGTTGCCAAGGAGGTAAATGAATGCCCTCACCGCTGATTGTGCCTTTGAATGAGATTCCCACTACTGTGCTGATGGGGCTGGACAAGATTCAGCAGATGATTCCGCAGCGACACGAGATGCAGCAGCTCGATGGCATTTTGATGTTTGATACGGAGAAGAAGATCGCCGTGGGCTACAAGGACGTGACGGACAGCGAGTTTTGGGTGCGGGGGCATATTCCGGGGCGGCCGCTGATGCCCGGGGTGATAATGTGCGAGTCGTCGGCGCAGCTTTGTTCGTTTTACTTCAAGATGTGCCAGCCGGAGCTGGGCAATCGTTTCCTCGGCTTCGGCGGAATGGACAACGTGCGCTTCCGAGGGACGGTGTCGCCGGGCGACCGCTTCATCATAGTGGTGAAGAACATCAAGATCGAGTCGCGGCTGAAGGTGTTTGACAGCCAGGGCTTCGTAGGCGAGAAGATGGTGTTTGAGGGGCGGATTTCGGGGATCGAGGTGTGATCCAAGGTCCAAAGTCCAAGGTCCAAAGTCCAAGGTCCAAGGTCCGGAGTCCCGGAGTCCGGAGTCAGGAAAGACGAAGAACGGCGCCGAACATCGAACACCGAACATCGAACATCGAACATCGAACGAAAGATTTGCGCAAGAGAGGCGAGCGTGTGAAGACTGGTTCCGGTCTAAAAGGCTAACAGCCTAAGAGCCTAGCAGCCCAACAGCCCAACAGCCTAACAGCCTAAGAGGCTAGCAGGCTAAGAGGCTAGCAGCCTGACAGCCTGAGAGGCTAACAACGCCCAATGATTTCTGAAAACCGCAACGGGATCGGCGTGCACAGGTTTGGTTTGCTGCAGGGCGTGCCGGAGCTGCTGCACGGGGTGAGCGATCGCGCGGGGGGCGTGAGCGAGGGCGTGTATCATAGTCTGAACGTGGGCTTGCACGTGGGCGATGTGCCGCCGCTGGTGGTTGAGAACCGGCGGCGGTTTTGCATGGCGGCCGGCATTGATCCGGCAAGGCTGGTAGTGGGCGAGCAGGTGCATGGCGGCAAGGTGGTGACGGTGACCGGCGCCGATGCGGGCCGTGGTGCGGCCGGGCATTCCGATGCATTGGCCGGGGCCGATGCCTTGGTGTGCGCCGAGCCGGATGTGCCGCTGCTGGCGCTGTGCGCCGATTGCCCGCTTGTGGTTATTTTTGACGCGGAGGCGTGCGTGCTGGGCGTGGTGCATGCGAGCTGGCGGAGCCTTGCGGCGGGCATTGTGGCGGGTGCGGTGGGCGCGATGGCGTGCCTGGGGGCGGCGCCGCCGCGGATGCTGGCGGGCATCGGGCCGTGCGTGGGAAAATGCTGCTATCCCGTGGGCGCTGATTTCGCTGATAATATCGTCCATTCGTCGCTGCCTGCTGCCGAAAGATACATTGAGGAGAATGAAGGGCGATTGTTTTTCGACCTTCCGGCGGCCGTGTCGGGCGCGTTGTGTTTTGCCGGCGTGCCCGTGCGGCAGATCGAGGCGGCCGGCCTGTGCACCTCGTGCAACGTGGGCCGATTTTTCTCTTTCAGGGCTTCGGCGGGCAAAACGGGCAGGTTTGCGCTGGTTGCACAAATTGCGCGGCGAGGGAGTGCCAGATGATGAAGGAACACAGGGAATCGGTTCTGGTGGTGGATGACGAGGAGCCGGTTCTGGACCTGCTGAAGGCTATGCTGCAGGACGAGTACGACGTGGATTGTGCGAAGGATGCCGACGAGGCGCTTCGGCTTGTTGGAGGGAAGGAGTATGATGCGGTGATAGCAGACATTGCGCTGCCGGGGAAGCTGAACGGTTTTGAGCTGGTGGAGGAGATCAGCAGGGTGTCGCCGGAGACGAAGAGAATCCTGATAACGGGGCTGGCCCTGGACGAGAAGAGTACAAAGCGCGCAATGGCGGTGGCCGACGGCCTGCTGGCGAAGCCTTTTGACATGTATGAGATAACGTCGCTGTTGAGGAAGGACCTGAGGCTGGAGCGGATGCCGCACGGCGCCTGACCGCGCCAATGCCGCGCGGGTGCCGTTTATGGCCGCCTTCTGAGCATCAGGTATGCCGCGATGGGCATAGTTACGATCATCAGCCCGCCCACGATTACCGGCCCTATGCCTTCTATGGCCAGCCAATACGTAACGAGTCTGCTTAGGCCGATGCCGAAGAGCGCGGTGCCCACGGTGAAGATTACCAGGAGGGCCGCCGTAATAGCTGCACGGCGGCCCACCGTTTTTGCCTCTTCACGCACTTCCTGGTGAAGGAGTGCGATGTAGGTGTTGACCAGCTTCGTAAGCTGGTGGCCTATACCGAGCACGTCTTCTACCAGGCCCGGCCGCCGTTCGTTAATGTGCTGATCCTTCATGACGCCGCCATATAGAATGAAGAATGAAGCCAAGTGCAATGCCCGCGATGCCCGCGGCGATGCCGGTCTTCAATGGGTTATCGCTGGCGTATTCTTTTGCCGCTCTGCTGGTTTTCTCGTATTTCATCCTGAGCGCCTCGGCCAGGTTCTGGAGTTCCTCGCCGGCGGCGTTGGTCAGGGCCGCAATGTCCGACTGCATTGATTGTATTTTTTCGTGCAGGCGGTGCATGCTTTCCTGCTCGCCTTCGTGATGTGCCATCTCGGCCTCCTCGTTAGTGACAAGTGTGCCATTCTTGATAAGCCAGCCGACCAGGAAGCCGGTTCCGGCTGCCTTCATGATGGTGGTGAGTGGATGTTCCCTGGTCGCTTCCACAGTATCGGACACCTCCCCGGCTCCGCGTTTCACCAATTCCTCGGTGTGCTGCAGGCCTTCCTGGAATTCGGCAAGGCGATGCTTCATGAGCGAAAGCGCGAAGGCGGTGAGATCCGAGGTGTCGCTCTTCAATTTGTCGATAGCCTCCGACACTTTTTCCGGGTCGTCTGTCATTGCAGTTCCTTTCAAAGCCTCCACGTTGGTCACCATGGTCCGGTCGTCAATCTTAACAAGCATCCATAAAAATCGAGCGCCAAGGCGATTCGGCGGCCGATGTGCGGAAAACGAAGCAGGAAGTCAGAAGGCAGAAGTCGGAAGCCGGAAGTCAGAATAACAGTTCTGACTTCCGGTTCCTGGTGTGCGTTTCACACGCGTTCTTACGCTTCGCCTTGGATGCAGAAGTACATCTGCGAGAGGTCATAGTTTTCCCATACGTCGCAATCGGGGCAGTAGCAGCCGCGTTGCGTCACGTTTTCCTTTTTCACGCTGGCGCCGGCCGAGCAGAAAAGGAATTCGGATTCGGCGCAGCTATCGTGCGTGGGGCACACGCCGCAAAAGCGCTTGCAGATCGCGATGTTGTCGTCCGTTAACGGCACGATTTTCGATTTTTGTGCCTTCTCGCCAACTTCAGTTGGGCCGGTGGCCATGGCTTGGTTTCCTTTCGATCCGGCGGTGCGGCCGGTGCTTACTTCGCCTCGCCCTCGATGCAGAAGAAACCGCCTCCGAGGTTGTAGTTTTCAAACACTTGGCACGTGGGGCACTGGCAGCCCTTTTGTTGCATGCCTTTCACGTTGTCGCTCGCGCCCGACGAGCAGAACGCCAGTTCGTTCTTCTTGCACTGCTTGTGGGTGGGGCAGTTGCCGCATTGGCAGTAGCCGAGCGTATCGTTGTCGTAGGGAACGGTTGTGGACTTCTGTTTTCTTTCGGTCGCCGTTTCTGTGGTGGCCATATTGAAATGATCCTTCCGAAAAGGTGCTGGTTGTTTCGCGATTCGCCTCTCTTTTGGAAACAAAAGGCGCCAAGAGGAAGTGCCAAGAGGAAGTGCCAAGTGCCAAGTGCCAAGTGCCGAGAAGAAGTGCCAAGTGCCAAGTGCCAAGAGGAAGTGCGAAGTGCCGAGTGCCGAGTGTGCACTTGCTCGGCGAGCGCCGTTTTCTGGTTTTTGCACAAAAGTACTGGAAACTGCATGGGAAATTGTGTACACTTTCACTGAACAAAGTATTGGCGGAGATGCGGAAAGATTGGTTTGCGCAGTTTTTTACTGCAAAAACCTTTGAACCTAAACGATACTTTGTCCATCAGATACAGTAGGTGTTACGCACACTGATATTCCGGAAGCTCGGATTCGCCGTAACTTCAGTTGCGTGTGTGCCTCGTCCGCACCTGCTGGAATTGCCATTGTGCCCGGGCTCGCCGTAGAGCTGTGTGTGCAGCAGCCATGGTTTTCCTATATGTTCGGTGCGGTATGGGAAGCGACGGCGAGTATTATCAAGTATCGGAATGGCGCACCGTAGGCTGGTTTGGGAAAGAAAACTGATGCAGACACTGATAGACAAATCGAAACGCTTGCCTTTGTATCTTCAACTGGCGGAGTCACTCGAGCGACGCATCAAGGATGGCGACCTTAAGCCGGGCGATGCCTTGCCTCCTGAAAACGAGCTTGCCCGCCAACTGAGCGTGAGCCCGGTGACGGTGAAGAACGGGCTGAAGATCCTGGTAGACAAGGGCCTGATCCGCAGGATATCGGGCCGCGGCACTTTCGTATCGGCACCGCGCGAATGGACACAGGCACCAGCCGCCGGCCAGCAGCCGGAGGTGATCCTGCGCGAAGGCATGTATGGTTTGCTGAGCTGCCCGTCGGTGTATGCCGACAGTTGGAAGGGCGCCGTAATCAGCGGGCTCGAAAAAGCGCTGCAGCAAAACAACAGCCGGCTCAGGTTCATCCCGTACGACCCCAACGAAGCCATCAAGCTGCCCCGGCACGATTGGGGCAGGATCGAAGGCCTGGCCGTCATAGCTTCATCCGAGAGCGACATTCGCACCGCAACTATCGAGGCCGAGAAGCAGTCGCTGCCTGTTATCATCATCTCAAACTGCGGCCCCGACCTCTGCGCCGATTGCGTGGAGTGCGATCAGGAGCGAGCCGGCCGCGAAGCCGCAAAGCACCTGGTGGCGTGCAACTACTCGCATTTCATTCACCTGGCGTCGGGCCCCGAGAAACTGCGCAACGCCCGGCAGGAAGGCTTCATTCGCGAGCTGCGCCTGCTCAACGTGCACGAGTCGAAGGTGAGCGTCATAGTTGCATCGTCGGACCTCACGCTCGCGGAATTCGGCGCCGGCATGGCCGATGAGCTGCCGCTGGTGAAAGACGGCCTGGCGATTTTTGCCGGCGACGACGAGATGGCGGCGGCCATCGCTGTGAAATCGGCCCAGCGGGGCAAGTATGCGGGCACCGATTACGGGCTGATCGGCTGCGGCGATCTGCCGCAATTCCGCCACTTGGGCATCACCACGCTGTCCTTCCCGTTCGAGAAGGCAGGCGAGATCGCCGCAATGCGGCTAATGGGCCTGCTCGAAGAGTCGAGGGGCACAATGCGGTTCTCGCTGTGGCCGTCGCTCATCCAGCGCGGGTCTACGTCGTCTCATCACGGCTGACAGGCAGCCTCGGCCGCATGCAAACGAATACGAAGGGCGAGCTTTCTGGCTCGCCCTTTGTCATATGTGGCACAGCCGCCCTCGGCTGCGAATATTCTTCATCTTCCCCTCCGCATGCCAGCCGGGTTTCGCGCACGCGGCGCTTCCGCTCACGCCCCTCCCTGGATGAAAGAAAGAAGCGTTCTGATGAAGAGTACCACGTGCATCGAATCGTCCGGCTGATTCGTATTATACAGAGCCACGAGCAGTGTGAGGCCTAGAAGGATATCGATGGCGCCCAGCACCATTCCGGCCACGGCGGCGCCCTTGCCCCTTACAAAGCGCGTGCGCGAGATGGACCTCACGGCCAGCCCGCCGAACACGAGCGCCAATATGCCGGCGAGAATCGCCAAAACACCAAGGAACGGCCCCACGAGCCCGAGCACAAGCGACGCGACCGCCATGCCGCTCATCGTGCTTTTGGCTTCCACCACCTCCTGCATTTCGTCGAGAGAATCGGGCTCGTCTACTTCCTCGGCCTCGAGCATTTCCTCCTTTTCCTGCTGGGTGTCGCTTATGCCGGCCGCTACGGGCACGCCCGGAACAATCAGCAGGCGGCCGCACTGCGCGCATACCGTCCTGCTGCCCACCTTTTCCTCGGGCGAGCTCATCACGGCTCCGCACGGGCATCTGAACTGTATGTCCATAAACCATTCCTCTTTCGTTCAGGGCTCTCGGAAACCGGCGTCGTCAACCGTACCAGTTTGCGTCGCTCTTCTGGCCTACAGCCGCCAGGGGCATTTCGGCGGAATGTGCCGCGCCGGCGGCAAGGCGCACAAGCATTGCGTAGACCTCGGCGACACTGGCGGGCGGTGCGAGGCCGGCAATGTTGCTCACGATTCCAGCGGCCATTCCGGGCGTATCGGGATGATACCCTCGCGCGGCTACGGGCAAGTCCCAGTTCATGTAGTTGGGCGTGAAAACAGTGCCGGGATTGGCGAGAAAGATGATCTCTCCGAACCGGGCGTCGTCGAACCAGCATCCTTCCTTCTGCAGCTCTTCCTTGCTGAGCACGGTGCCGCAGGCGAGCATGGAGAGAATTCGGGCCATAGCGGCGCGGCACATAGGCGTGAGCAGCCAGAAGCGTGCCATAGTGGGCTCGATGATGGCCACGTAGTCTTGCAGGTGCGAAAACCGCGTCTGCTCGAGGCGGCTTTTGAGATCGTACACGTCGTAGATGGGCACCACGCCGGAGTCGGAAAAAACCACGAGGTTCACCTGGCGGTAATTCCTGCAGGCGATCTCGTAGATGTTGCGTATTTTGTAGTCGATCCAGGCGACGCGCCCGCGCGAGGCGCTCGAACCTGTTCCCCGCCGCGCGAGAATCTGATCGGTGCCGGCCAGGTGCCAGAATGCGGCTGACACGCCCCCGTCGCGCAGGGCCTCCGATATGGCGTCGGCGTTTTCCATGTCGCTGTGTTCGGGCGCCGAGCAGAAATAGCTGATGTTGGCGTCTTTGAAGAAATCGATCAGCGTGCGCACCTCGCCCAAAGCGCCCGGCTCGAAGAGGTTGCGCTTTTCCACGAAGTCGAACAGCGGCAGGTAGCGCAGCGGCATGTTGAAGATGCTGAGCCGGCCGGTTATGCCGAAGGACTTCCTGACGGCGTGGACGAGGTTGTCGCGCACTCGGCGCGATCTGTTCAGCACGGGCACGTATGAAAAGAACTTGCACATCCGAAACGTCGTGCTGACGGGCGAGTAGTAGAACCACGCAAAATGCTTGTGCGTGGCGGGAAGTGTGCCGGTGAGCACCGTGGGCAGTGTGGCGCACGACGAGCCGAGGATGGGGCGCATCGGTGCGCGGATCGCCGCCAGGCCGTCGAGAAACGGCAGCCTCTCCATGAGGTCCCACCCTAGTGATTGGCAGAACACAAAGATGCAGACCCTGTTCTTCATGACACCATCCTTCCGGCGCGTCGCCTTGGTGCTGTCCATCGCCGCCGGCGCCTGCACCGCACCGCGTGGGCAATCTCTCCGAATGCGGCAAGGCGATAATGCAGCATCGCCATCCGTTATATTCAACAAGATCAAGGGCTGAGATGTTCGGAGAATGCCGAGCGGAGGCGGGTGGCCGTGCGGCCCGGCCCCGTGTCCGCACGGACCGTGTCCGCACGGACCGTGTGCACGCGGGGCTGTGTGCACACAGGGCTGTGATACATTAACGACCGCGCGTGCGGACTTAGTGCACGGCCTCATGAATACGGTGACATATTATTCCTATTCTTCTTCGATCAAGGCCCAAAGGATAGCAGTGCCATGACGTCATCCGTTTCCAACCGGCAAAATTCATTGACACCACCTTCCGCCGCCGTTACAATGGGTTTGTTTGGTGATGCGTCGGCTATACGCAAAGACAACCAACGAAAGCAGCAGAACGGGAACCTGGCGTATTCTTCATGGACAACAAGACGAGCGGGATCAAGGTGATCTTTGAGCCGGAGGGGCGTGCCGTTTACGTGCCGCCCGGCACCACGATTCTGGAGGCCGCCGGCCTGGCCGAGATTACCATCGAAACGCCCTGCGGCGGCAAGGGGCACTGCGGAAAGTGCCGGGTGCGCGTGTCGGCCGGGGTGCAGAAGCCCACTGAAGCCGACGAGAAGATTTTTTCGAAAAAGCAACTGGCGCACGGCATGCGCCTCGCCTGCCACAATCGTATCGTGGAACCGGCGGTGATCGAGGTGCCCGATGAGGCACGCTTCTTCGGCCAGAAGATTCTCGTTGACGGCGTGAGAAACGACGTGGCCGTTTGCCCCAGCTTTCGGAAGGTTTTTGTAAACGTGCCCGCCGCAACGCTGGAGGACCAATCGTGCGACCTGGACCGCCTCAAGCGGCAACTGGCTTGGTTGGCCTCGCAGCCACCGGCGAGCCAGCCGCTGGCCGGCCAGCAACTGGCAGCCGCGCTGCTTGTAGTTCGCGACCTCCCGCACTCGCTGCACGAATGGAATAACGAGCTGACGGTGGTGCTGCAAGACGAGCACATCGTGGCTCTGGAAAAGGGCAACACCGCGTCGGCCTGCTACGGTGTGGCGGTAGACATCGGCACAACCACCGTGGTGGGCATGCTGGTAGACCTCGCAAGCGGCGATCAGCGCCACGCCGCATCGCGAATAAACCCGCAGGTGTCGCGCGGCGACGACGTGATCAGCCGGCTCACCTACATACGCGACGATTCGGCCGGCCTGAA